>Ga0182016_10000192_pt1 | contig 74367 bp, 57 predicted proteins | sample 712S2MmetaG_FD_120491 | JGI IMG/M metagenome (GOLD analysis project Ga0182016, IMG submission 120491) | Permafrost microbial communities from Stordalen Mire, Sweden - 712S2M metaG | ecosystem: Environmental > Terrestrial > Soil > Wetlands > Permafrost | place: Sweden: Stordalen | collected...
AGAGCGCGCAAAGAATCGCGATATAAAGCGCCAGCCATAACCCAGCCTGCGTGGAAGACCACACCACCAAGACCAGAAACGCCATCCCCGCCGCCGTCGAGTTGGCGCCTAGCCAGACCAGCGCCGCCGTGGTCACCGCCGCCATCGTCGTCCCGACAAACCAGTGAATGGCCCCCCGCGAATCGGAAACCATGCTCGCGATCCTCCCACCGTGCATGATACCGCCCGAGCCGGATGATGTAATCTCTTGTTGAAAGAAGATCGACATGCCGGGCAGAATTCTGGTTATCGACGACGAGCCGCAGATCACGCGCGTGCTCCGCGCCGCGCTCTCCGCACAGGGTTACGATGTTAGAACAGCGAACGATCCCGAGGAAGGCCTTCAGGTTTTCAGGGATTGGGCGCCCGATCTGGTAGTGACCGACCTCATGATGCCGGGCCTCTCCGGCGTCGATGTTACGCGCGTCATCCGCACGCGCGGCGCAACTCCGGTGCTCATTCTCTCGGTTCGCGACCATGAGCGCGCCAAGGTGGAAGCCCTGGATGCCGGCGCCGACGACTACGTCACCAAGCCCTTCAGCATTCAGGAACTGCTGGCCCGCGTCCGCGCCCATCTGCGCCGCGCCCCGGAGCGCACTGCCGCGGCCATCGAAACCGGCGACTTTGTGGTTGACAGAAACGCGCACTCCATCACCGTTCTTGGCAAACCCATTCACCTCACTCCTAAGGAATTCGACCTGCTGCTCCACCTGGCCCGCAATGCCGGGAAGGTCATGACCCATCGCGCCCTGCTCACCACCGTCTGGGGTGCGCAATCCGCCCATCAGCCGGAGTATCTGCGAGTCTTTGTTGGCCAGTTGCGCAAAAAACTCGAAGCGGAAACCGGCAAGCAGTACATTCAGACCGAGCCCTGGGTCGGCTACCGGTTCATCCCCGAAGGCTGGAGCGGGAATGAGGAATAAGAGACAGCGCCTGCTCATTTGCCGGGGACCGCATGCAACCGCGAGGCATCGGCCCACTGCCATGCATTTCTCGCCTATGGTCAAGTCCTTTACACATTATTTAGGAAACCTTTTTGATACTCAAACGAGGCGCGAATCAGAATAGTTGTTGTGGGGGAAACTGATTCCCGTGTAAATTGCCGCTCCGGCGCTTGATCTGGACGGTGCTTCCCTGCCGAACCTGACCGGTGGAAATCCGGTCGGAATTGTGAGACTTGCAATGCAAGATCTAGTGATGTTGCTGTTCACCGCCGTCTTCTTCGCCGTGGCGTTTCTCTACGTCAAAGCGTGCCAGAAGTTGAGGTAACTCCATGCAAATTGACATCTACACCGTTATTGCCTTGGTTCTTTCCGTCTTGCTGCTGGGTTACTTGACCCTCACACTGCTTTTCCCGGAGAAGTTCTGACATGACCGCCAATGGCTGGTTGCAGTTCGCCCTTTTCTCCCTCATTCTTATTGCTACAGTTCGTCCGGTGGGCATCTATCTTGCCCGCGTTCTCGAGGGGGAACGCACCTGGCTGGATCCGGTGCTCCGTCCTTTTGAACGGCTCATCTACAAGCTCTCCGGCGTAAATGCGGCGCAGGAAATGAACTGGCGCGAATATGCCTTTGCGGTGCTTGGCTTCTCGGCCGTCAGCATGATCATGACCTACGCCATCGAGCGATTGCAGAACCACCTGCCCTGGAACCCGCAAGGGCTCGCCGCCGTAGGCCCCGATCTGGCCTGGAATACCGCCGCCAGCTTCACCACCAATACCAACTGGCAGTCCTATACGCCCGAGACCACCATGAGCTACCTCACTGAAATGGTTGGCCTGGCCTATCACAACTTTGGCAGCGCCGCGGTGGGAATTGCAGTTGCCGTGGCCCTGATTCGCGGAATCAAGCGGACCACCTCTGGCACCATCGGCAACTTCTGGGTAGACGCCACGCGCACATTACTCTACGTTCTCGTGCCGGCCTCGATCGTCTATGCGCTCGCGCTCGTGGGTCAGGGAGTTCCACAAAACTTCCATGCATATACCACTGCCCATCCGCTTGAACAGCCGGCACAGGTGCAAACCATCGGGCAGGGGCCGGTGGCCTCGCAGGAAGCCATCAAGATGCTCGGCACCAACGGCGGCGGATTCTTCAATGCCAACAGCGCCCACCCGTTTGAGAATCCAACCCCCTTCTCGAACCTGCTTCAAATGCTCTCCATCTTCATCATCCCCGCCGGTCTCACATACACGCTGGGCCGCATGACCGGCTCGCCCGGTCACGGCTGGGCGGTGTTTGCAGCCATGTTCGTGCTCTTTGCCGCCGGCTTCGCCACCGTCTACTGGGCCGAGTCGCAGCTTCATGCACTGATTCATAACGCATCGCAGACCGGCACGGCCACGTCTCCCTCCGGCAATATGGAAGGCAAAGAGGTGCGCAACGGCATCGCGGCAAGTTCCCTCTTCGCCACCATCACTACCGACGCCAGTTGCGGCGCTGTTAACAGCATGCACGACAGCCTTACTCCGCTCGGCGGCATGGTCGTTCTCGCCAATATCATGCTCGGAGAGGTCGTCTTCGGCGGCGTAGGTTCGGGTCTCTACGGCATTCTCATCTTTGTAGTGCAGGCGGTCTTCATCGCCGGCCTCATGGTCGGCCGCACCCCCGAGTACCTGGGCAAGAAGATCGAGGCCTACGACGTGAAGATGACCATGCTCTACGTGCTTATCTTCCCGCTTATCATCCTCTCGCTCACCGCTGCCTTCCTGCTCTCGCCCACCATCGGGTTGTCCAGCCTGAACAACCAGGGGCCGCACGGTCTCACCGAGATCCTCTACGCCTATACCTCCGGGGCGGGCAACAACGGCTCCGCATTTGCCGGGCTCAACGCCAATACCTGGTGGTACAACGTGGCTCTGGGCTGGGACATGCTCTGCGGGCGTCTGCTCATGATGATTCCAGTGCTGGCCCTGGCCGGCAATCTGGCCCAGAAAAAGAGCGTGCCCCCATCGCCGGGCACTTTCCCGGTAAACACCACGCTTTTTGCCGTACTCCTGGTCGGCGTCATTCTGATTCTTGGCGCGCTAACCTTCTTCCCGGCGCTGAGCCTGGGACCGATTCTGGAACACCTGCTGCTCAAGACAGGGCAGGTCTTCTAAACCGCACCCGCACCGCATCTGGAAAAGAAGAAACGGACTGTCATGGCTACGAAAAAAAGTCTCTGGAATACGGAAATCATAGGTCAGGCGCTGCTCGATTCGGTGCGCAAGCTCGATCCCCGCGGCATGGTCAAGAACCCGGTGATGTTTGTGGTCGAGGTCGGCAGTGTGCTCACTACGGCGCTGCTGATTGACAACACCGTGAACCATCGCCCCGGCTTCGGCTTCAATCTCCAGATCACCCTCTGGCTCTGGTTCACGGTACTCTTCGCCAACTTTGCCGAAGCCATGGCCGAGGGCCGCGGCAAGGCCCAGGCCGATACGCTGCGCAAAGCCAAGGGCGAGACCATCGCCAAGCGATACACCGCCGAAGGCGCCTTTGAAGAGATCGCCAGCGGCCTGTTGCGCTCGGGCGACGTTATCTACGTCGCGGCAGGTAGCTACATCGCAGGCGACGGCGAGGTTATCGAGGGCGTTGCCTCGGTGGACGAGTCCGCCATCACCGGCGAATCGGCCCCTGTCATCCGCGAGGCGGGCGGGGACCGCTCGGCTGTCACCGGCGGCACGAAGGTTTTGTCGGACTGGATCAAGGTCCGCATCACCTCTAACCCCGGCGAAACCTTTCTCGACCGCATGATCGCCCTGGTCGAGGGCGCAACCCGCCAGAAGACCCCCAACGAGATTGCCCTCAGTATTCTGCTCTCCGGCCTCACCATTGTTTTTCTGCTCGCCGTGGTCACGCTTCAGCCCTTCGCCATCTACTCCAAAGCTCCTCAATCCGTTTTCGTACTGGTTTCTCTGCTCGTCTGCCTCATTCCCACCACCATCGGCGGCCTCCTCTCCGCCATCGGCATCGCCGGCATGGACCGCCTCGTCCAGTACAACGTGCTTGCCATGAGCGGACGCGCCGTCGAGGCCGCCGGCGATGTCAATACCCTGCTGCTCGATAAAACCGGCACCATTACCCTCGGCAACCGTCAAGCCACCGAATTCTATCCCGCTCCCGACGTAAGCGCGGAGCGCATGGCCAATGCGGCTCAGCTCGCCTCGCTCTCCGACGAGACCCCGGAAGGAAGGTCGATTGTCGTCCTGGCCAAGGAGAAATACAACCTGCGCGGACGCGACCTGGGCGGCATTCACGCCGAGTTTGTTCCGTTTACGGCGCAGACGCGCATGAGTGGCGTCAATCTGCCCGGAACCATGATTCGCAAGGGCTCTGTGGACGCTATCGCCCGCTTCCTCGAGGAGCAGGGATCGCAATTGCCTCAAAAGGTCCGAGAGCAGGTCGAGGAAGTTGCGCGCCTGGGTGGCACACCCCTCGTGGTGGCCGAAAACGCCGCGGCCCTGGGCGTCATCTACCTCAAAGACATCGTCAAGGGCGGCCTCAAGGATCGCCTTGCCCGCCTCCGCGCCATGGGAATTCGAACCATCATGATAACCGGCGATAATCCGCTCACCGCCGCCGTCATTGCCCGCGAGGCCGGGGTGGACGACTTCCTGGCCGAAGCCAAGCCCAAGGACAAGATGGACCTGATCAAGCGCGAACAGGGCAAAGGCAAGCTGGTTGCCATGACCGGCGACGGCACCAACGATGCCCCCGCCCTGGCTCAGGCAGACGTGGGCGTGGCCATGAACTCCGGCACGCAAGCTGCCAAAGAAGCCGGAAACATGGTCGATCTGGACTCTAACCCAACCAAACTCATTGAGATTGTCGAAATCGGCAAGCAGCTCCTGATGACCCGCGGCGCGCTCACCACCTTCAGCATCGCCAACGACGTGGCCAAGTACTTCGCCATCATCCCCGCCATGTTCATGACCGCCTTCCCGGCGCTTAAGGTGCTCAACATCATGCAACTTGCCACCACCCACTCGGCCATCTTGTCTGCGGTTATCTTCAACGCGCTCGTCATTGTGGCGCTGATCCCGCTCGCTCTCAAAGGCGTTAAATACGAGCCCAAGGCCGCCGACATTCTGCTGCGCAACAACCTGCTGATTTATGGCGTCGGCGGCATCGTCGTGCCCTTCATCGGCATCAAGGCCATCGATATGCTTCTGGTATTAACGCACCTGGCATAAGCAGGCAGTGAAACGCGGCTTGCAGGGTGCGAAAGAATAAAGGTCTTGTATCAGGGCATGACTTTAGTCGTGCCGACAACAGCCGCAAAATGAACGCGGGGCTTTAGCCCCTGAGGGGAACCAAAATGCATTCCATCTGGAAGACCTCGATTCGCTTCACCCTGGTTACCGCAATTCTGCTCGGCCTCGGCTATCCCCTCTTCGTCACCGGCGTCGCCCTTTTGATCTTCCCCCACCAAGCCGCCGGGAGCCTGATCCTCAGGGACGGACAAGTCATCGGCTCCGAGCTGCTCGCCCAGAGCTTTACCTCCGACAAGTATTTCCATCCCCGCCCGTCCGCTGCCGGCAACGGCTACGACGCCCAGAACTCGGGCGGCTCCAACCTCGCCCAGTCCAGCAAGGCTCTGATCGACCGCATACAGGGCTCCATCGACAAACTCTCGAAGGAGAACCCCGGCAAGCCCGTGCCCATCGATCTGGTCACCACCTCCGCCTCCGGCCTCGACCCAGACATCACTCCCGACGCCGCCTACTTCCAGGCTCCCCGCGTCGCCAAAGCCCGTGGTATTCCCGAAGACCGCATCCGCGATCTCATTCAGCAGCACACAACCGCCCGTCAGATGGGCATCCTCGGCGAACCCCGCGTCAATGTTCTCCTCCTGAATCTAGACCTCGACAAGCTCGCCAAATAGCGCGTGGGCGCCCCATCCGGGAGCCCTCTGGGCACCGCGTCCTCGTTCTTTGCGGCTAGGGTGGGATAGTACGATCAAGCCGGCTTCCCCGCCAGCCCAAAAAACAGAATGGCCCTTCCCGAAGGAAGGGCCATTCTGTTGCGCTTGTCCGAACAAGCTAGTTCACGGTCACCGTGAACGTGGTTTCCTGCCGCTGGATGGTACCATCCGTGGCCGTTCCGGTGGCTACTACGGTGAAGGTGTAGGTGCCTTTGCTCGTCCCTGGATCGCTCTGACCACCACCACCACCACCGCCGCCGCCGCCGCTATTTGAGCCCCCGCCGCCGCAGGCGGCCAATCCGCCCAGCACCGCTACAAGGGCCAACATTCCGAGCATTGAGCGCCATGCGCGCCGCCGAGCGGGTATCCCGAAGAAGACCAGCAAAGCCAGCACCGCGCCGCCGCCAAGCCAACCACCTTTGCCGGGCAAGCTCTGCGGATATTTCATCGAGGCGGAGACAGGGGCCGTTGTGCCAACGGTGAAGACCACCGTACCAGTGGTTCCAAGAGTGATCGGAGAACCAGAACCGCCGCCGGCGCAGGTCGTTCCGTCACCACCCAAGTTGTTGGGAACATCCTGACACGTCAGTGTGACCGTGCCCGTGTATCCGCCTAGCGCAGCCACCGTTGCGGTTTCCGTGGCGGAGGTTCCTGGCGCGATTCCTGTCGTCGTGCCGGCCGCAGCGGGAGAGACTGCCGACTCTGGAGTGCTGATGGAGAATGTGGACTGCGTCACTGTCACGTTCGCCGATCCCGTAGCCGACTGATAGGTAGCGCTGCCTCCATAACTAACGGTCACAATGTTGACTTGACCTGGCGCTGCGCTTCCGGCCAGAGCATCCGCGGGAACGGTAAACGTGAACCCGCCGTTACTGCTAGAGAGTCCTGTTGTTGCCGTATAGCTCCCTGCGGAAATCGCAACATAGCCTGTCGGTGTCCCGGCGGAGCCGCTCACGGTACCCGTTACCGTCAGCGTTTGATTGGAATTGATTGTCGCGGACGAAGGAGTCACGGTGACCGTGGGCTTCGGTAGCACCACGCCTGTCACCGTCACAGGCGATGTGCCAGTAGCGGGAGCATAATGTCCATCCCCCGGATAACTTGCAGTTAGCGTGTCCGTGCCAACCGCGAGAGTGCTTGCGGGAATCGTAAAGGTGTAGCTCCCCGTTCCCGATAGCGTTCCGGTCGCGCTATAGCTCGACCCGCTCGCTGTTAAGGTTACCGATCCCGTTGGTACGGCCCCACCGCCGGTTGAGCTAGCGATTGTCACCGTGACACTGAGCGCGTTGCTTGAGTTAACCGGGTTTTGCGCAGGGGTCACCGTCACCAACGCTGCATTGGTGCCAACCGTCTGCGGCCAGGCATTCACCACATTGGCCACGTTCAACGAACCCAGTCCGGTAGCCTGATCGTAACCAGGGCCTGCGCTGTAGCCCGGCAAAACGCCCACATAATCCCCGGAGTGGATTACTGTGCAGTTGGGCGACGGGGTGTTCACGTATGCGCTGTAATCGCAGGCCATCGCAATGGTGCCCTTGTCGATGTCGTTGAACATACAGGCACCGGCGGTTACCGGAGATCCGTTCCCACGCTCCGCGCTGCAAGCCGAGTACGTCTGGCCCGCCGCCAGCTTGTAGAGTTCCGCGTTCGGATTCCCCTGCGACGCGCCGGTTTTTTGGTTGATCAGCGCCATTACGCCCGCCATCGCCGGCGTGGCTACGGAGGTTCCTCCCACTTCCTGCGCGATTGGCTCGTTCTTGCTTGAATAGCTGCAAGTTGCAACGTCGGATGCGCAGATCAGATACGCGCTGCTTGAAAGGAAACCGTCCGATGCAAAAAAGCTGACGTCGGGAATGTCGCGCACCCCGTCCGTAGGAATGCCGGTAACGCCGGTCTGCCAACTCGGCTTGATCCAGCCGTTGTTGTAAAGGCTGATCGAACCCTGCGTGGCCCCCGTATCGGGGTTGGTTGAAGTTCCGGTGCTGGTCGAGCCTGCTGTGCATCCCGAGTATTCCCCGGTGACGGCGTTATAGACTGGGTTGCCAACCACACAACCGCTTGCCCCGCCGCTGCCGCCCACGGTGTCCACAACACTGAGAAGCGATCCGTCCCCACTGTAGTAGAGCTGCTGGGCGTAAACGACAAAGGCATTGCATCCCGACTCGGCGTCAGTCACGGTGTATACACCGCTAAAAAAGCTCTCCATAAACCCCAACGCCAACGGACTCGTACAGGTGTCGTTCCACGGCACTTCCGGCACGTAGCCAAGCGCGCTGAGTGTGGCGTTGGTTCCGCCTGGGGGAACTGTATTCGACGAACTCCAATAGGGGGCTGCGGTACACTCTGTTGACGTGAGAGAGCACCAGTTGAAGTCCGTGCCGCCGACTGCGGAGTTGTAGGGCGTGGATGCAATGCCGCTGACCGAAAGTCCGCTTTCGGCTAGATACGGTACGCCACCGGAATCGCCGCCCTGATCGCAACTTGCCGAGCCGGAGTCGCCCGAAGCCACAAAGACAGCGATTCCCTCCGAATAAGCCGTCTGCCACAGGTTGTAATACTGCACGTTGCCGCCGGTGCCGAGGTTGAGTTCGCATTCGCCATAGCTCACGTTCATAATGCGGGCTGTGACGTTGTTCACGATGTAGCTCTCCGAGTCATAGAGATTGTCGTCTGTTGCCGAGGCCGGATAGGATGCAACCAGGATGATCTGCGCATTCTTGGCCACCGCGCCAGACCATTCCACATCCAGTGAGTTCTCGATGAGGTCGCCTTGGCTGCATAGATTATTGGTGGCGCTGGAGCAAACGGTGAGTGGCTGGCTATTGCCGGAAATGCGGATCGGCGTGTTCCAGGGATGGTTCGTAGGCAGATCGAAGTAGTTGCGGAAAGTGGCGATATCGTTGTTGCCGTTCGCGCTTGGCTCTCCCGTTTGCCCCACTTCGATATCGCTGGTGCCCGCAATCGCGATCGTCTGGCCTGTGCCATCGATCGGTGTGCTTGCGTTCCACAACGGAAGAATGTTGTAAATTGTGGCGAAGTCCCAGGGGCTGATATCTTCCACTAAATAAGGATTCGAACCACCCACGCTGATGCCAAACTGCGGCGCGGCCTTCGCTTCGGATTGCGCCACCCCGCCAACAAGCGGTCTCGCTGCCGCGGTGCTGGTTGACGGGCGCGCCGCCAAGGCGCCTTGACTCCGCTGCCATTTCCCAGTCGCGCTATCGCGCGTAACCTGCTGACCAAGATGGTGCAGCGGCCGTGGGAAGAAGTTGTGCAGTGCTTTGACTCCCACCACTACCGGCGCAAGGGCCGCAGGAATCTGCGGGTCGCTCATATTGCCGATATGCGCTTCGCCCTTGACGCTGAGGTTATGAATCTCGGTATGGAACGCGCTTTGAACCTGCGCCGCTGTGCCGCTGAACCGGATCGACATGCGGTCGTTGGGAACCTGGGTAACGGCAAAGCCACGCCCGGTCAACCAGTTGGTGACGGTCGCAATGTCGGTCTCCGAGGGACCGAAATTCTCGCCCACCTGCTCAGGCGTCAGCCATTGATGGAAGTTCGGCGAGTTGGAGTCGTATTGGCTGGCCACAAACTTATCGAAGGCCGCCTGCTGGGCCGCGTCGCGGCTCAGGACCATGATCAGGTCGGTCATGGGCAGATCGGGGCTGACCCGGCCAAGATCGTTCTTGGCGTTGGCGGCGGGATGGGTATTGCCCTTGAGCGTCACCAGCTGGCTTTCGTCGATACGATCGACGATGCGAACGGCGGGCGCAAATCGCTGGGCAGATGCAACCGCCGAGCAGAGCAAAATGCTGGTCAAGACACTAAACAAGGGAAGCGAACGCACGGGACGCATAGTGGTGTTCCTGGACCCTTTCTTCGGAGAAGAATCCCCGAAAGTACAAGAAGTTGCGGTTCCATACAGAAACGATTGGAGATTTCCGATCTTTCGCTACCCGGCAACAGCCCTGAACACTGAAGCCTTCCTCATCGAAAGTCCGGTTTTCGAAACGAACCAAAACGCTCTTCCTTTTACAACGTTCAGCGCTGCTAAATGACTTGAGGGGAATGCCGTCCCCAGTCCTGCTCCAAAGTCTCCCCAACCCAGCGAACAGAGGCGTAGAATAGCCAGCAAGAAACGATCGCCAAGTTGTTCCTCGCAATGGTAACAGCCAAGGTGAACACACAGTTTAGACGGCGGACGGGGCGGAAGGTTGACCCTCACTGCAAAACCGGCTGAACTTGGGGTTGCGTCCACCTGGGAGACGGTCCGGATGCTGCGCTGGGTCTATTCAAGCGCACCATACCATTGCCGAGGCTGCCACTTGGTCGACGAATCATCGAAGCCCGATCGGTTTTCCATCTAAAAAACTATGATGCAATAGACAATTCGTATGTCTATCGAATATCATTCCTTTTCTGTATTGTGGGTTCCTAACAAATGGTTTCGGCTATGCGCGCCTCGCTTTTCATCACCTGCTATAACGACACGCTCTTCCCTGAGACGGGGCGAGCTGTGGTTAGTTTGCTCGAAAGGCTGGGGGTGCAATTCGACTTTCATCCCAAACAGACCTGCTGCGGTCAGATGCACGCCAACACCGGTTTTCGCGCCGAGGCCTTCTCTCAGGCCAAGCGTCTGGTTCGCCTCTATCAGAACACCGAGACCATCGTGGTTCCTTCCTCGTCCTGCGTCGCCATGATCCGCGATCAATATCCCGGTCTGATCGACGAACTCGGAAACGATTCGCTCCGCAAGGACTTTGCCGCCCTCCTGCCCAGGATCTACGAGTTGAGCGAGTTTCTCATCGACCGCCTCAATGTCGAGGATGTAGGCGCGTATTTTCCTCACCGCGTAACTTACCACGCCAGTTGCCACGGTTTGCGCGCGCTGCATCTCGGCGACCGTCCTTACAAGCTGCTCGCCAAGGTGCGCGGCCTCGATTTGGCGCCGCTGCCCAATGTTGACCGCTGTTGCGGCTTTGGAGGGACATTTTCCGTCAAAAATGCAGAGGTCTCCTCCGCGATGCTGGCTGTGAAGCTCCAGGATGTTGTGTCCACTCGCGCCGAGTTTTGTACCGCGCTCGACAATAGTTGCCTTATGCACCTGGGCGGAGCCATGCATCGGCAATATGCGGGTATGAAGACCATTCACATGGCGGAGATTTTAGCCAGCACGGAAACCGCGCCAGCGGAGGCCGCTCAATGAGCCACGCAGCCGCAAACCATCCCGTGCTCGACCCCGTCTTCGCGCCTCCCTTCCCGCAGGCCGCGCTGCCGGTTCTCCGCAATCCGCAACTACGCAAGAACGTCGCGCACGCGATCGATGTCATCCAAGACAAACGCGCCAAGCTGGTCGCCGAGAAGACAGACTGGCAGGAGTTGCGCTCGGCAGCCTCCGCCATTCGCCAGCATGCCATTGAAAACCTGGGCGCTTATCTCGAGGAATTTGAAATCCGCTGCACTGCCGCCGGGGGCGTCGTTCACTGGGCTTCCGATGCCGCCGACGCCCGCCAGATTGTTCTTAACCTGCTTCGCCAGGAGAACGCCGGCGACGTCATCAAGATCAAGACCATGACCTCGGCGGAGATTCAGCTGAATCCCTTCCTCGAGGCCGCGGGTATTGGCGTCTTCGAGACCGATCTGGCCGAGATCATCCTTCAGTTGGGTAAGGAAGAACCCTCTCATATCGTCGTCCCGGCTTTGCATATCAATCGCAGCCAGGTGCGCGAAATCTTCTCTCGCAGCATGGGCATCAAGGATCTCTCCGACGATCCGCACGCCCTCACCGCCGCCGCCCGCGCCTATCTCCGCCAGAAGTTTCTTACCATCCCCACCGCCATCGGCGGCGCAAACTTCCTCATCGCGGAAACCGGCAGCGTGGCCGTGGTCGAGTCGGAGGGCAATGGACGCATGTGCCTGACCTTGCCCCGAACCATGATCACCCTGGCCGGGATCGAAAAGGTGCTGCCTCGCTTCAAGGATCTCGAGGTTATGCTCCAGGTGCTGGCCCGTTCCGCCACCGGCGAGCGCATGAACCCCTATAACTCGCTCTGGACCGGTGTCACTCCCGGCGATGGCCCTCAGCATTTTCATGTGGTTCTGATCGACAACGGACGATCTTCGATCCTCGCGAAATCCACCGAGCGCCAAACCCTCAAGTGCATCCGCTGCGCCGCCTGCATGAATGCCTGCCCGGTCTACCGCCAGACTGGCGGACACGCCTACGGTTCGGTCTACCCCGGCCCCATCGGAGCCATTCTCACCCCGCAATTGATGCAGATGCATCACGCGCAGTCGCTCCCCTTTGCCTCTTCGCTCTGCGGCGCATGTTACGAGGTGTGCCCGGTTAAAATCAACATTCCCGAGGTGCTGCTCGAACTCCGCTCCCAGGTCGTCAATCAGGAGCGCAGGGATCTCGCCCGCTTTTTCGACCCCATGTATATGGGGCTGAGGATCGCCAATCTTCTCTTTGCCAGTGCCTGGCTTTTTCATGCCGCGCAGCTCATGGGGCGCATCGGCATTCGCTTCTTCACGCGAAAAGACGGTTGGATTCACTCCCTGCCCAGCGTAGGCGGCAAATGGACACAGACACGCGATCTGCGCGGCTTTCCCAAACAGACCTTCCACGAGTGGTGGGCGGCCCGCGGCCCAGTGCCGGGCCCCGCGTTGAGCAAGGAGGCGGAATGAGCGCTCCGGCCGCAACCCCCAGCCCATCCCGGCAGCCTGTCCTCGAACGCATCCGCGCAGCAACCCAGTCCGTCGCCAAGGACGCGCCTCGCCTTGCGGATGCCTATGCGGCCTTGCCCCGCGCCTATACCCGCCGGGGCGAGCTTTCAGACGCGGCCTGTATCCAACTGATGATTGAGCGCTTGCGCGAATACGACGCGGAAGTGGTTGAGTCCACCCCCACCGGAGTTCACGCCGCCATTGCCGCCCAGCTTGCCGCCAGCCGCCGGCACACATTCGTCGCCCCTCCCGGCCTGCCCCCCGAATGGCTCGCCAGCGGTTTCACCTGGAAGCTCGACAACAATCTCTCCACCGCCGAAATCGAATTGGCCGATGGCGTGGTCACGGCGGCGTTTTGCGGGGTCTCCGACTCGGGCACCATCGTCCTACACCACTCTTCCGCTGAAGGCCGCCGGGTACTTACCTTATTGCCCGACTGGCACCTTTGCATTCTCCGCGCCAGCCAGGTGGTCGAAACCCTGCCTGAGTACTTTGATCGCTGTGAGAAGCCGCCTGTTTTGTTCACAACCATCTCCGGGCCCAGCGCCACGGCAGATATTGAAATGACACGTATCAAAGGCGTCCACGGACCACGATTCCTTCATGTGATCCTTGTTCGCGATGAAATCTGATTCAAGAAGAACATCGATCCGAGACCGGAACAATCCGGCTCGGCAAGGGACAACCAACATGAAGCATTCGGAATCCGCAACCTTCGACCTTGCAGCCCGCGCTCTGGATTCCTTCCAGATCGAGATTCCCTCCTGGGGATTCGCCAACACCGGCACCCGCTTTGGAAAGTTCGTGCAACCCGCTGCCGCCTCCACAATCGAGGAGAAATTCGCTGACGCGGCCGAGGTTAACCGGCTCACCGGCGTAACTCCCACGCTAGCTCTCCATGTGCTCTGGGACTTGCCCAACGGCGTCGGCGATGTCGCCGAGGTAAAGGATCTGGAACGCCGCTTTGGAATTCGCGCCGGCTCCATCAATCCCAACCTCTTTCAGGACCAGGAATACAAGTTCGGCTCCCTCTGCAATCCCTCCGCGGAGATCAGGGATCGGGCTGTGAAGCATGTGCTGGATTCCATCGAAATTGCCAAGCGGCTGGGTTCCCGCGACCTCTCTCTCTGGCTGCCCGATGGCTCCAACTATCCCGGCACACAAAGCATCCGCAAGCGGATCGGCTGGCTCGAGGAAGCGCTGCGTACGACGCATGACCACCTCGCGCCGGGCCAGCGGCTCCTCATCGAGTACAAGCCCTTCGAGCCGGCCTTCTATCACACCGATATCGCCGACTGGGGCATGTCCTCCCACCTGGCGCGCAACTCCGGCCCGCAGTCCCGCGTACTGGTAGATACCGGCCACCATTATTCCTCGCAGAATATCGAGCAAATCGTTGCCTGGCTGCTCCACACCGGCCTGCTCGGTGGCTTCCACTTCAACGACCGCCGCTATGCCGACGACGATCTCACCCTCGGCTCAATCGACCCTTACCAGATCTTCCGCATCTTCCATGAGATCCACTCCGCCCGCGCCGAGAACTTGGATCTCGAAATAGCCTTCATGATCGACCAGAGCCACAACCTCAAGGGCAAGATCGAAGCCAGCGTACAGACCGTCGTCACCGCTCAGGAGCTTTGGCTCAAGGCCGCCCTCATTGATCGCGAACAGTTGTCACTTCACCAGCAATCCTGTGACCTGGTCGCTGCCGAGGAACTCTTCCGCGGAGCTTTCTGGGCCGATGTGCGCCCCCTTGCGGCGGCTTGGAGAGAAGCTCATGGCCTGCCGGCGGACCCCTTGGCCGCCCTCCGCGACAGCGGCTATGTCGAACGCATCGGCCACGAGCGCGGCAGCCGCCGGTCGGTAGTTAACAGCTACGCCTGAAAAGCGTTATCCTTACGTGGGCGCTATTTCGCTATTGGAATTGCGCCCAGGAGACAATCGGTTGCCTAAAGCGAAGATCAAACGGCTGTACCTGATTCCGATTCTGTCCAAGGCGCTCGACGTCCTCGAACTGCTGGAACAGAACCATGCCCCGGTGGCTCTGGAGGATGTCTACCAGAAGACGCAGATTTCCAAGACAAGCGTATACCGTATCCTGAAAACCCTCGTTCACAGAGGCTATGTTGCCCAGGCGCAGAATGGCCTTTACAGGCTGGTCTCACGGCCCCGCCGCTTGCGCTTCGGCTTTGCCGCCCAGAGCGCCGAGATGCCTTTCTCCGTGGCTGTAGCCCAGAGCGTCACTGCCGCGGCCGCCGCATCCGGCGTGGAACTGCTCATCCTCGACAACCGTTACGACCCCGACGTAGCCATCCAGAACGCCGAGGAGTTTGTCGCCAAGCGCGTCGATCTGGCCATCGAGTTCCAGGTCGAGGAACGCGTTGCGCCGCGCGTCGCTCACATCTTCAAGAAGGCCGAAATCCCGCTGGTCGCCATTGACGTGCCCCATCCCAACGCCACTTACTTTGGCGTGGATAACTTCGAGGTTGGCGTGGAAGCAGGCTATCTGCTGGCGCAGCACGCCCTGCGCAAGTGGAAAGGCAAGGCAGACTGGGTGCTCGGCGTCGGCTTTGCCGAAGCCGGCAGTTTCGTTCAAAATCGCATCACCGGCGCCTTCGAGGGGATTCGGGATCGGCTCAGCGATATCTCCCCCGACAGCTTCCTTACTATCGAAGGCCGGGGCATGCGCCAGACCAGCCAATTGGCGGTCGCCGAATTCCTCCGCTCGCAACTCAAGGGACAACACATCCTGGTGGCCGCCGCCACGGATTCCAGCGCGCTTGGAGTCCTCGACGCTGCCCGCGAGTCGGGACGCGAAGCGGACTTCGCCATCGTCGGGCAGGACTGCATCCCCGAAGTTCTCCAGGAGATGCGCTCAGGATCGAGCGCCCTTATCGGTTCCATCTCCCACGAAGTTGAAACCTACGGGCCGCGTCTCATTCAGCTTGGCATTGCGCTTCTGCGCGGCTACACAGTCCCTCCTTACAACTATGTCCGTCACAAAGCGGTAACACCTGAATCCCTGGGCGCCGAGGTTGAGCTTTAATGCGCCTCTGCTCAGCCCGTCGCGCAGCAGAGCAAGACTTTAAGCGCCTGCTCTGAGCGCAGTCGAAGGGCGCCACGAGTAAACTGTATAATCAACGCGGGCTTTACCCCTCCTGGTTGCTCCTTGGAGATTCTGCCCGCAATCTCGCCGTTTTTCGGCGGCCTGTTTAGTCTCAGCGCAGGCATTTGGAACGTGTCTGCTATTCTCCTGTCTTCCAGAACCCTGCTTCCGTTGCAAATGAGAAAGTAAAAAGGGACCTTCTGAATGTTTGAAACTTCACTGACAATTGAGAACCCCTATGGCCTTTCTGTATTCGGCTCTGCGCTGCTTAAGGTCTCGCCCGATTCAGCCCTGGTCAATGCCTCGGTAACTCGCGTCGAACAGCGCCCTTCCGACTCTTTCTCAAAAGCGAAAGAGGGGGCGCGCGCTGTTGCGGATTTCTTGCGCCGTTCGAAAATCGATGAATTCGGGACATCTCGCATCTCGCTGATTCGCGAAATTCGCTTCGTAGGGAATGAACAGCGCTTTTTGGGTTACAAGGCAACGGTTGATTTCACGGTTAGGATTACCGCGCTGGATCGACTCGAAGAGGTTGTGACCGGGGTTGTCGAAGCTGGCGCCAATGAAATCGCGTCTATCCGGTTTCATACCTCGGCTCTAAAAGACTTGAGGGCGCAGGCAAGGCGTCTTGCGATCGAGGCGGCGAAGGAGAAAGCGGCAATCTACGCGAGTGCCGCCGGTGTTCGCCTTGGAGGCATCATCCATATTCAGGACGTCAATCCTCAGGTATTGCAACAGAGTGAGCGGTTCAGAGGGCATGGGCAAGGCCAGCCGCTACAGGAGCTGATCGACCACGATGGCGACAAACAGACTTTGGATCCAAGCGCGATCGAAGTTACGGCCGCGGCCCTCGTGGCATTCAGCCTCGAGCAGTCGAGCAACTGAATCGTTGGCATGGGATTAAGCTCCCGCAACCGCGCTGCGTCTATTTGCCGGGTTCTTGTTTTCTGCGGCAAAGTCAGGAACCATAAGTCTTGTTCTGAACTCACAAACCCTTGAAGATGTCGATGGCCAGATCAACTCGGAAAACCGACGCCACGAAACCGCTTCGCGGCGATCTTGCACCCGCCCGCGTCGCCGCCATTCTGAAAGCCCTCGACGAAGCCTATCCCCGCGCAGAGTGCGCCCTCACCCACCGCTCACCCTGGGAATTGCTCGTGGCGACTATCCTTTCAGCGCAATGTACTGACGTTCGTGTCAACATGGTGACGCCAGAGTTGTTCCGGAGCTTCCCTTCCCCCGCCGCAATGGCGAAGGCCTCTCTTCCGGAACTCGAAGCCCTCATCCGCACCACGGGCTTCTACCGCAACAAAGCCAAGTCCATTCAGGGCGCGGCCCGCAAGGTGGTCGAGAACTTCGAGGGCCAGATTCCGCAAACCCTCGCCGAACTGAAAACTATCCCTGGCGCGGCCCGCAAAACCGCAAACGTCGTCCTCGGCGTCTGCTTCGGTAAAGCCGAGGGTATCGTGGTGGACACCCATGTCTTCCGCATCGCCCGCCGCCTAGGGCTGGCCAAAGGCGACACCCCTCAAAAAGTCGAGCAGGAACTAATGCGGATCATTCCCCAAAGCCGATGGATCGACTTCTCCCACCAAATCATCCAACACGGCCGCCAGGTGTGCGAGGCCCGAAAACCCAAATGCGACCGCTGCAACCTCGAACAGATCTGCCACTCCAAAGATAAAACCTGGCAATCGTAGATGTAGTAGCCCAGGCTGGACTTGCCGCGCACTTCGTTTTGCCTTAACGATGCAGGAGACGCACAATAGCGGCGATCATCCAGGGAATATCGGAGGGATTCGCTTCAATTGCCGGCTCCCAACCCAAATTCCGCAACGTTTTGCTGGTGGCTGGCCCAATGGAGACGGCAGGCACCCCCGGAAATGGCCACGTAATTTCTGCTATGCGGGCGGCCTCGGCCAGGTGTGTCGCGCTCGATGAACTGGTAAAGGTCGCCGCATCGATGCCCGGCACAAGTGCGGATCGAAGCTGCTCGGGCGCGGCCTCGGGCAGTACGTTCCGGTAGGCGTCCGCCACATCCACGGTGGCGCCCGAGGCCCGCAACACATCGGGAATGACATCGCGGGCGATGGCGGCGCGCGGCAACAGCAATCGCTTCCCAGCCGTCTTGCCATGCAGGCTCGCAAGTAAGCTTTCGGCGACGTAGGTTTCCGGCACAACTGCCACCCGAAATCCAAAATGCCGCGCCGCCTCAGCCGTCGCTCGGCCAACAGCGGCCACCTGCAAGCCTTGCGCTTTGGCCGGAATCACACCAAATTGCGTAGAGCGGGCGTTGACGGCTTGTAATGTGTTGATACTGGTCAGAATCAGCCAATCATATCGATCCAGATGCTTTAAGGCATCGTCGAGCGGAGCATACGACTCCGGCGGGCGGATTTCCAGCACCGGAACCTCAACCGGCTCGGCGCCCAACTCCCGCAGACCATGGCTAAGCTTTCCCGCCTGATGTAATGCGCGTGTAACCAGTACGCGCCGGCCTGTTAGCGGCGGCGCACTCATGGCGCAACCCCGTTCGCAGCCTCAAGCAGCGGTCCCGCTCCAGCCTCGATAAGCATTTGTGCCGCCAAGCATCCAAGCTCTGCCGGATCGGATTCGCCCCTGCGCGCGTGATGAAAGATGCGCACCGTTGCTCCCGTTGCCGGACTTGCCACCACGCCAAATATCTCCACCCGCGCCGCCTCGGCATCCGTCCGGCAGTGAATGCCAATCGGCACCTGGCAGCCGCCGCCCAGCGCGGCCAGTGCCGCCCGTTCGGCGGTCACGGCAAAACGCGTCTCCGCATCGTCAAGAAACGCGACGGCCGCGATGGTCTCCGCATCGTGCTTCCGGGTTTCAATTCCCAGCGCCCCCTGCCCCGCAGCCGGGCAAAAATCCTTGGGATCGAGCCGTTCTCGCACCCACTCGGTCTTCTCCAGCCGGTCCAGCCCGGCAGCCGCCAGCAGAATCGCGTCCACCTGCCCCTCGGCCAGCTTGCGCAGGCGCGTATCCACGTTGCCGCGAAACTCGGCTGCTTCAATGTCCGGCCGCAGCGCCTTCAACTGCGCGCGCCGCCGCTGGCTGCTGGTTCCCACCCGCCCGCCCTTCGGCAGCTCCCCCAGACTCCCATACTTCACCGACACGAACACGTCTCTCGGATCGACTCTTGGCGGAGTGGCAGCCAGCGCAAACGGCTCCTGAAGCTCCGTTGGCAAATCCTTGAGCGAATGCACGGCCAGATCTACCCTGCCCGCAGCCAGCGCCTCCTCGATCTCCTTCGTGAACATGCCCTTGGAGCCTACTTGCGCAAACGTGACTTCCTGCATCCGGTCGCCGGTCGTCTTGATGATCTCGATCTCTACCGCGTGTCCCTCGCCGCGCAGCAAAGCGGCGATGTGGTTGGCCTGCCATAAGGCGAGTTGCGAGCCGCGGCTTCCAATGCGCAGGTTCATCGGCGGGTCTCCACACCGGCGTCGGATGCGTTCATGGTTAGGGCTTCCGCTTTCTCAGTTTCTGGACTCTTCGGACCAGCCTCAACGGGCGACACTGCGGGCTCCGCTTCACTGGCCGCCGCGGCAGAAACCGACCACGCCTCGCACAGCGCATCAACCCGGAGCGAATCGTTCTCCCGTGCCGCCTGCTTCAGCGCCTGCATGGGCGGGTGCAGAAATTTGTTCACCAGGCCACGGGTCAGCGCCTCCACTGCGGCAAGCTGCTCCGCGCTGAGCGAGCCCAGCCGAGGGTGCATGCGGCGCAACTCAGCCTGGCGAATCTCCTCCGCCTGCCTCTGCAAGGCAACAATCGCAGGCGCTACATTCACCGTCCGCTGCCGCTGCTGGAATCGCTCCACCTCGGCGGCAATCAGAGTCTCGGCGTCGCTCGCCTCGCGGCTGCGTTCCGCCAAGTGAGCCGACGCAACACTCTGCAGGTCGTCGATGTCGTAGACAAAGATACCTTCCAGCTTGTTCATCGCCGGATCGACGTCGCGCGGCACCGCAATGTCGATGAAGAACATGGGCCGGTTGCGGCGGCGATGGAGAAACGCCTGCCCGTGCTCGCGGCGGAAGATAGGATGCGGCGCACCGGTCGAGCTGATGACGATGTCCGCCTCGCTGGCCGCGTCGTAGATGTTCTCGAAGGGAATCACTCGCCCCTGAAACGCTTCGGCCATACTGCGCGCTCGCGCCAGAGTGCGGTTGGTCACCAGGATGGCCCCTGCGCCCTGCTGCACCAGGTGCCGCGCTGCAAGTTCGCTCATTTTGCCCGCGCCCACTAGAAACACTGTGCGTCCATGCAGCGATCCGAAGATCTTGCGCGCCAGGTCCACGGCCACCGAGGCGATGGAGACAGAGGCCGAGCCAATCTCGGTCTCTGAGCGGACCTTCTTGGCCGCTGCGAAAGTGCTTTGCAACAGGTGTTCCAGCTCTCCAGCCACGGTGCCTGAGGCGCGCGCCACGGCAAAGGCTTCCTTCACCTGGCCCAGAATCTGCGGCTCGCCAACCACCATCGAATCCAGGCTGGCTGCCACACGGAAGAGATGGCGCACAGCATCGCGATCGTGCCGCTCATAGATATGCGGCGCAAGCAGCGCCGGGTCAAGGCCGAAGCGGTTATGAAGAAAACCCGCCAGATCCGCATCCGGCGAATTCACGGCGGCTAGCAGCTCAACGCGATTGCATGTGGAGACGATCATGCACTCGGCCACGCCGGGGACCGCCGCCAGGGCGCGGGTGGTCTCGGGCAGCTCCTCGCGAGAGATGGCGATGCGCTCGCGCAGCTCGATGGGCGCGGTCTTGTAGTTGACCCCGATCAGCGCCAGCGTCATCGGGCACCGAACCTGTGGACGTGGCTGAAAAGGTTGGCGGCCCACACCGATACCACCACCGCAAACACCGCGCCCGAGAGATACGCCGCTTTGCGACCGCGCAGGCCCGCGCTCCTCCTCACCAGCAACAGAACGACGTACACAACCCAACTGACAAAGGCGGCAATGATTTTGGGATCGAGAAAATAGGCTGCGCCCAGAGGCGTCTCCTGCGCCAATACCGAGCCAATCACCAGGCCAACGGTCATGCAGGGGAAGCCGAATTCGAGCGTGGCGTGAGCGATGCGTTCAAGGGTATCCAGGGGCGGGAGCCACTCAAACGGCGCCCACCAGGAGTCCTCGCCCGGCCGGGGCTTGCTCTTGATGCGGCGTTCCTGAATGAGATAGAGCACAGAGGCCAGCAGGCTGAAGCACAGCGCCGCATAGGCCATCATGAGCGCAATAATATGGGCCACCAGCCAACTGGTGCGCACTCCCTCTGACGGAAATGTATAGCGGTCCGGCCCCAGCGCGGGCACAAAAACCAGGAAGAATGTTGCCGGTAAGGCAAAGATGCCAAGGGAGATGGCGTCGTAAAGCCACCAGATGAGAAAGAACATGCCGGCAACGGCGAGCCCCAGGATAGATTCGATCTCGCGAACCGTGACCGGCATCCAGTGATGAGCCTGGACAAGCATCTCGACCACGGAGACGAAATGGAAGAACAGCGCCATTCCGCCCAGGTGGACACACGTCTTGCGCCACCGGATCAGCCCATAAAGCACAGCCGGAAAGACAGCGACACTCGCCGCCGCATAGAGAGTGGCCGCAACTCGGAGCCAGAGCAGATACATACCTTTTTCACCTTAAGGTGTAACTACTCAGTATACGTGTGATCTAAATCACGACCAAAGCGCCTGGCAGCCCTGACCTGGGCCTGCTTTTCCGGCATCGGCATCCATCTGCCACGGTGATTTTCGCGCGTGCATCTACAGCGCGGCTTTCAACACGGCAAGGCCGGCACGTGAAACTTCCACATCCTGCTCGGAGCTTGCACCGCTGAAAGCTACTATCGCGTAGCCGGTCTTTACCCGCGCAATGACGCCGCCCTCCCAGGCGAATTCACCAACCATCGGGGGGCGCTTGGCCGTGCCGCTGTCCTGAAGCGTATCGGCCATCTGGGCCGCCTTGGCGTAAGCAATGGCCAGCAAGTTGTGGCCCGCGTCGGCGGCCGTCGGAGCGTCCGTCATCCGGCCCACCACTTCCATCTTCGAGGTCCAGCCTTTGATAGTGTCGCCCTGGGCATAGGCAACCACCGCAACCCCGGTAATCTTGAGTTCCGCGGCGCGAGCTGTCATAGCCGCGAGGGCCGCGTCCGCCAGCGAATCGAATCTTCTTACGCTGACAGGTTTGGGCGCCTTCGCGGCGCTGACGGTTCCCTCATTCGCGGCGATGCTCACCGCGAGAATAGCTCCTGCCGCAAGCTGGCGTGTCGTCATTCCATTCCTCTTCAATCCGCAAATTCCGTGGAGTTCCACAACTGTTTTCAACCTAAGGAATTCTACTCGCCCGTGCCTGGTTAGGCATAGCAAGCGAACTCGCGTCCCGCCACGTTAATCTTATAGGCAACGTGAATATAGACGACAACCAACCCGGCGCACCGCATCCTCAGGCAATCGACAAGGCTCCAGCCGAGTTGACCCCTTTTATGCGGCAGTGGACGGCGGCGAAGCGGGAGAATCCGGACGCCCTGCTCTTCTTCAGGATGGGGGATTTCTACGAGCTCTTCTACGACGACGCGGTGACCGTGAGCCGCGAGCTCCAGTTGACCCTGACCGCCCGGGACCGGGAGCGCTCGCAGCCCATGTGCGGGGTTCCCTATCATGCGGTGGAAAGCTATCTGACGCGGCTGCTTCGCAAAGGCTACCGCATCGCCATCTGCGACCAGATGGAGGATCCGAAGCTCACGAAAAAGATTGTCCGCCGCGAGGTGACGCGCGTCTTGACGCCGGGAACTGCCCTGGACGCTGCGCTTGGCCAGGAACAGAATAACTTTCTGACGGCGCTCTTTGAGACCGCCTCGGGAAAAGAGCCGGTATGCGCGGTAGCGCTGCTCGATGTTTCCACCGGGGAGTTTCGCACGGCGGAGTTTCAGGGTCCGGCCGCGCAACAGCAGGCGGTGGACGCGATCGTCAAGGCGGACCCCAGCGAGGTGCTGCTCGCGGAATCGGCCGAATTACCGGCGCTGCTCGAACGAATTCCGGCGCGCACGAGGGTGCCGGACTGGGTGTGGGCGCGCGACTTTGCCGTGCCTCTGGTCGAACGCCAAATGAATGTGCGATCGCTGGAGGGGTTTGGTCTGGACCGGCATCCGGCTGCGTCTATTGCGGCGGGGGCGGTACTGCATTACGTGCGCACCACTCAGAAAATCGAGGCTCTGCACATAGACAGTTTGAGGTTTGAAGAGCACTCGACAGCGCTTGAACTGGATCAGGTGACGGTGCGCAACCTCGAACTCGTGGAGCCGCTGTTCGCAGGTCAGGACAGCCGCGCAACGCTCTTTCATACGCTCGATGCGTGCCAGACGCCAATGGGCAAGCGGTTGCTTCGGGCTACGATTCTGCGGCCCTTGCTGGATGCCGGCGCGCTGGAAGCTCGTTATGAGGCGGTTGCGGAGGCTCATGGAGACCTGCTGCGGCGCGAGGAGATGCGCAGGGCGTTTGCAGGCATCCTGGATTTGGAGCGTCTGCTCGCGCGGCTGAGCCTGGACTCGGCTGGGCCGCGCGATCTGCGGGCATTGGCTGCGAGTTTGAGCCGCTTGCCGGGACTGAAGATTGCGCTCGATGCCATGCAGACGGCGCAATGGCGCGCCGTGGCCGCACGCCTCGACACGCTGCAAGACACAACGGCGCGCATTAGCACGACGCTGGTGGAAGAGCCGCCGCTGACCCTCGTGGATGGCGGCGCGATTGCGGCCGGTGTAGATGCGGAACTCGATGAGTTGCGGACGATTTCAAAGACTGGGCGGCAGGCAATTGCGGCCATCGAGGAGCGGGAACGCCAGAGGACGGGGATAGCTTCGCTGAAAGTTCGGTATAACTCGGTGTTTGGATATTACATCGAGATTACCAAAGCCAACATGGCCCTCGCTCCGGCAGACTATGAGCGCAAGCAGACGCTTGTGAATGCCGAGCGGTTTACCACCCCCGAGCTGAAGGAGTACGAGCGCAAGATCCTCACCGCGCACGATCGTTCCATCGAAATTGAGAAGCGGATCTTTGTCGAGTTACGGCGCGCGGTGCTTGAGGCTGCGGGGCGCATACGGCGAACATCGGCGGCAGTGGCCGAGGCAGACCTGCTTGCGAACTTTGCGCATCTCGCGGCGCTGCGCCGTTATGTGCGGCCAATCATCGTCGAAGAGTGCGTTGTCGAGGCCGTTGCCGGCCGCCATCCCGTCATCGAACAGTGGATGGAGGAGACGCGCGAGGGGCGCTTCATTGCCAACGATCTCTATCTGAATGCCTCGGGCGATGGACCAAGTTTGCTGCTGATTACCGGGCCGAACATGGGCGGCAAAAGCACCTATCTACGGCAGGCGGCTATGTTAGTACTGCTAGCTCAGATGGGCAGCTTCGTTCCGGCCGAGAGTTTGCGTTTCGGGCTTGTAGACCGCATCTATACGCGCATCGGGGCCAGCGACAATGTAGCCCGCGGGCGATCGACATTCATGGTCGAGATGACGGAGACGGCCACGATTCTTAACACAGCAACGAATAAATCGCTGATCCTGCTGGATGAGATGGGCCGCGGGACGGCGACCTTCGACGGGCTCTCGTTAGCTTGGGCGACGGTGGAATATCTGCACGCAGAGACAGGCGCGCGCACGCTCTTTGCCACGCATTATCATGAGTTGACCATGCTAGCCGAAAAGCTGCCGCGCGTGCGCAACCTGCGTGTCGGAGTGAAAGAAGCTGCGGGCGGTATCGTATTCCTGCATAACATCGAGCCAGGGGCCGCCAGCAAGAGTTATGGCATCGAAGTGGCGCGGCTTGCCGGACTGCCTTCGGTAGTTATCGAGCGCGCCAAGCGGGTGCTCAAACAGCATGAGAAGGCCGAGCGGCAAAGTGTGCAGGTAGAGACCGCCGAGCCTGTTCAGCTGACAATCTTTACACCGCTCTCGCAGCGCATCGTTGACCGCATTGAAGCCACCGACGTGAACTCCCTGACGCCGCTGCAAGCGCTGAACCTGCTTGAGGAGCTGCAACAAGAGCTGAAGGAGAAGGGATGACAGCTAGCTTGCGACATGCCGCTGGGAGCCTGCTGGTGGTGGGCCTCGCCGGCGCTGAGCTTACCAACCTGGAACGCGCGTGGCTCAAGCTAGTGCGGCCAGGAGGGATCATTCTCTTCCGACGAAACATTGTGGACGCGCGGCAAACGCGGGCGCTGCTCGACGAGGCAACTGGTCTCGGCGCATCGCACGGTTTTCGCTGCGTAGACGTGGAAGGCGGGACGGTGGACCGGCTGCGCGAACCGCTAGCCCCCATGCCTTCCGCGCAAGCCGTGATGCAAGCCGCCACAAGCACGAAAAAGATGCAGATGATTCGCCAGCAGGGTGAATTGGTGGCGCAGGGCGTGAAGGCCTTCGGTTTCAATACGACACTGGCGCCGGTGCTGGACTTGGCGTTGCCTGCTTCGGCAGGAGTCATGGGCACACGGGCAGCAGCAGCAACAGCTGTTGACGTTGTCGAGTATGGGCGAGGATTTCTGGCCGGGCTCGCCAAGCACGGCGTCGTCGGCTGCGGCAAGCATTTTCCCGGCCTGGGCGGCGGCGCGCTCGATTCGCACCTGGAAACTCCAGCCATCCGGCGCAGCAATGGCGACCTTTGGCGAGAGGATCTGGCGCCTTATCGCGCGTTGCGCAACGAGCTTCCAATGGTGATGGTGAACCACGCGGCTTATCCCGATACACCGGGGAAAGATCGCCCCGCTTCGGTATCTCCCTACTGGATCGCCACCGTGCTTCGCAAGCGCATCGGCTATCGTGGGATTGTCTTCAGCGACGATCTGGAAATGGGCGGCATTCTCAAGTTCATGCCGATTGAAGAGGCAGCGGTGGCCGCGATCCGCGCTGGGATGGATTTGCTGGAAATATGTCACAGCCCCGATTTGATTCTGCGCGCGTATGAGGCGCTCGTCGCCGAGAGTGAGAGGTCGGCGGCCTTTCGCAAGTTGCTGCTCGCGCGGGCATCGCAAACGGCGCGAGTTCGCGCGAAGCTGTTCGCAGGCGGGGTTTCCAAGCCGCTTGCGCAGCGGCAGTTCGAGGCGCTTCGCGAGCGGATTCTGCGCTTCAGCGCGACGGTTGCAGATGCCCAGCCCACTGCGGAGATCCGGCCCAGATGAACGCGAAGACCATGACCGTGGCCGGCATCATGAGCGGAACTTCCGCCGATGGAATCGATGTGGCCGTCGTGCGGATCGCGGCGGGCAAGGTCCGGCCCCGGCTTACCCTACTGGCTCACGAGGGATTTCAATTCCCGGCAGCGTTGCGGCGCAAGGTGCTGGCGGCCATGAATGCTGCTTCGACCTCGACAGCGGAGCTGGCGCAGCTCAATTGGCGGCTGGGTCTGGCCTACGCCGAAGCCGTGAGCGCCACGATCGACCTCCACGGCGTAAAACTGGACCTGATTGGCTGCCACGGGCAAACACTTTACCATCAGCCGCGCGCAGCGATGTATGCCGGCCGGCGATTCGCCTGCGCCTGGCAGACCGGCGAAGCAGCGGTGATTGCGGCTGCGCTCGGCCTTCCGGTGGTCTCGAACTTTCGTCCAGCGGATATGCTTGCCGGTGGGCAGGGCGCGCCGTTGGTCCCGCTGCTCGACTACGTGCTGTTTGCAGACGCCAAACGGGGGCGCGTGCTCCAAAATATCGGCGGCATCGCCAACCTGACAGCGATTCCCGCCGGAGCAACGCCGGATCGAATAATCGCCTTCGATACCGGGCCCGGCAATATGGTCATCGACGCACTCGCTCAGGAGCTCTTCTGCAAGGCCTACGACTACAACGGAGCTTTGGCCGCGGGGGGCACTGTGATTGCGCCCATGCTGGCGCGTGCGTTGCGCAATCCCTACTTCCAGCTCAAGCCGCCGCGCACCGCCGGACGGGAACAGTTTGGGCGCGAATACGCCTCGGAGTTCCTGGCTGCTTGCAAACGCTACAGCACCAGACCGAAAGACGCTATCGCCACGGCAACCGCGCTCACCGCCGAGACCATCGCGCAAAGCTACAAACGGTTTTGCCGTCCCAGGATGAAGGGCGAAGTGGACTACATTGTCTCTGGCGGCGGAGCGCGCAATCATACGCTCATGGCCATGCTGGCGCGCAGACTGGAGCCGCTGGGCTGCGGCCTGGCTGCGAGCGCGGAGTTCGGCTTGCCGGTCGAGGCCAAGGAGGCTGCGGCCTTTGCGCTGCTGGCCTGGCAGACCTGGCATCGTTTGCCCGGCAATGTGCCTTCGGCCACTGGAGCGGCGCGGCCAGCCATCCTGGGCCAGGTGACGTATGCGTAAAGACCTTGCGCTGCTCGCGCTGCTTGCGCTGGCCGGCTGCCACGGTGCGCAGAGGGATCCAGGCACGGTTGTGTTTCTCATCGAGAGCAGCCCCGCGAACCTCGATCCGCGCATCGGCACAGACGCCCAGTCGCAGCGCATTGACGGTCTTCTCTTCGACGGCCTCGTGGCCCACGATGCCAGCTTTCGATTCACACCGGCCCTGGCCGAGCGCTGGGAGCAGCCGAATCCGCTCACGCTCGTTTTCCATCTGCGCGGCGGGGTGCGCTTCCACGACGGCCGGGCGCTGACGGCGCGCGACGTGGTTTGGACGATCGAATCCATGATCGACCCTCTGCGCGAAGGCGCCGTCATCTCGCCAAGAGCGGCGTCGTTTGCGGCGGTTCAAACCATTGAAGCTTCCGGCGAGCGCACGGTCGTTTTTCACTTGAAGCACGCCGACAATTTCCTGCTCACCAATCTTTCCACCGGGGCCATCGGGATCGTTCCTGAGGGCAGCGGACGCGACTTCTGGCAGCATCCGGTGGGAACCGGCCCCTTCAGATTCGTGAGCCAGCAGATCGATCAGGATGTGATTGTGGAGCGCAATCCGCTGAGCTGGTCTGCGATTCCGAAGATTGAGCGAGTACGCTTCGCCATCGTGCCCGACGCAATTACGGAGTCTCTTGAACTTGAGAAAGGTTCGGGCGATGTGGCCGTCAATTCCCTGCCCATGGATTCTCTGCCTGTGCTTGCCGCGCGCCCCAATCTCCGGATTGAGGAAACCGGCGGCACTGAGATTCAGTACCTCGGCTTCAACCTGCGCGACCCGCTGCTGAAAGATGCTCGCGTGCGCCAAGCCATTGCCTGCGCGATCGACCGCGGCCTGATTATCAAGACGCTGCTGGACGGTCATGCGCAGCCCGCCTCCAGCCTCTTGCCGGCCAGCCACTGGGCCTGGACGGGCGATGTTGCGCAGTACAACTACGATCCGGCGCGGGCCGCGAAGCTGCTCGATGATGCCGGGTACCGGCCCGGCGCCGATGGTGTCCGCATCCATTTGGTCATGAAGACCAGCAACGACGAGGGAGCGCGCCTGCTTGCCGCGGTGCTCCAACAGCAGCTAGCCACCGCGGGGATTGCTTTGGACATCCGCAGCTACGAGTTCGCTACCTTTTACTCCGATGTGACGCGCGGAGCTTTTCAAATGTATTCGCTGCGATGGGTCGGCATTGAGCAGCCGGATATCTTCAGCTTCGCATTCTCAACAGCCAGCTTCTCTCCGAAAGGCGTAAACCGCAGCCACTACTCGAACCCGCAGCTCGATACCCTGCTCAGCGACGCGGCCGAGAGTCAAGACACAGCCCGGCGGCGCGCCGAATACGTCGAGGCGCAACAAATCCTGGCCCGCGATCTGCCGGCCATCGATCTCTGGTACCGGGATACGGTTGTGGTTCATAACCGCAGGCTGATAAATGTTGTCCCCTCGCCCTCCGGCAGTTACACATTTCTGGAGACCGCGGAATTGGCGCGTTGAACGTTGCAGCATCGCACCCTTGCCCTGAATCGCACAGCATCGCGGCCTCGAATGCAGGACTGTAGGCAAGCCGTGAACAGAATTTTGACCGCTGATGCGTGTTCTCTTGTTTGCGGAAAATAAATATCGACTTTGCTCAGGCGGATCGATTGTGGTGGTAATGTATCCGGTAAATCTGGCTTTGTAAAAGGGCACGACTTCAGTCGGGCCGATTGCCGCCCCTAATCGAACTTCGGCTTTAGTCCGCTGCCAAAGCACAAGTAGCTGAAAAATACAGCAGGGGCAAAAGCCGAACCCACTTCTCTCACATTTTCGGCCCGACTGAAGTCGTGCCCTTTTATAAAGCATTTTCCGACAGTGTTCCAGGAAGAGCCGGAACTCAATTGATATTCATTCAATGGAAATGCTTTACTTCCCCAACTCCTTCACAAAGAAATCCGCCATGATGTGGTTCGCCTCGACCCCCTCGGGCAGCAGCGGGCTATACCAGAAGGCGTGCGGCAGCGCGTCGAAAACCACCAGCCGCGCATCAACGCCCGCGTTCAGGTAGGCCCTGTGCAGGTTGACTGTGCCGCTGAGCAGCAGGTCGCGCGTGCTTGTAACAAAGAGCGTGGGAGGCATCCCGTGCAGGTCAGAGTAGATCGGCGACAGAATCGGATCTTTCGGGTCGGTCGTCGCCACATAGTTGGAATCGTGGGGGCCGGACCGGGGAGGGTCAAGGTGGCCGGAGAAGCCGCGCAGCGAAAACAAACTGATCGAGTCGCCGTCGCGCGCAAAATCTCCCATGCCGCTGAAGATGCCCAGCGCCGCCGGCATGGGCAATCCGAGCTGCTTCAGCTTCGCGGCCACCTCGGCGGCAAGAATCGCTCCCGCCGATGTCCCATAAATCACGATGTGTTCAGGCTTGTAGCTTTTCAGCAGTTCCTTGTAAACGGCCACCGAGTCGTCCACCGCCGCCGGGAAAGGATGCTCGGGCGCGAGACGGTACAGCGCGGCCACGACCTTGATTTTGGTGAAACCGGCAATCGGAATCGACTCGGTATAGGAGCCGGAGTCGGAGTCGAAGCCGCCTCCGTGCAGATCCAGAAGCACCTTGTCCTTGTTGGCGTCCGGCATTCCCTCCGGCGTAACAATGCGCACGGGCACGCCCGCGATTTTGTCCTCGACGAGCCGATTCGGGCACACTTGGTCCCATTCGGCGCGGCCATGCGCCGTATACTCGTCCGTCCGTTTGCGGCGCAGCTCAAGCGGCTCAGGCGGACCCTGATCCGGAAGAACGTGGCTAAGAAAATAGCGCGACTGAATGCTGAGAGCCGCCGGCACCGGAACCACGCGCGTCACATGCGCAGTTCCCTGCGCATCGATGTAGCTGGTGTCGCTGTTGGGCGCTTCCGCCGCAGTCGTGGGGTGGGGAGCGCCGGCGGGCTGCGTTTCAGGCTCCTGGGCAGCCATGGCAGACGAAGCAAGCAAACAGAATAAAGCGGCGTAACTGTGCAAAGGATTCATTGAATTCAATTCCTCTTGGGTAAGCGGCGGGCATTCCAGCGCTTCTGCCGAGGGGCGAAACCGCTCACTGTTAGAAGATCGACGCAAAGCACATTCGGTCGCATTTTCTTGCTCCTGAATCGTCGTTTCGATCTCCGCCGCTCAGCGTACTCAAGCCGCGTTTCCGCATCCTTATGAACGCAGAAGGGGAGCGCCTCGTGCGCGCTCCCCTTTGTTTATTGGTGTCTCGAATAATCAGTGCGGTATTACCAGCAACCCGGTTTCCAGCAATTTCTCCGTCAACCGGTCCAACGCCTGAGGAAATTTGTAGCAGATAGCCCGGACGCTCATTCCCAGCAACGTTGCCGCCTCGGCCTGCGTATACTCCTGTATGACGATCCGGCAGAGCATCTCGCGATCGAGCGATCCAAGCTGGTTCAGGCAGTTTTCCACGTCGAGAACGAAGATAACGGCGTCCTCGAATGTTCGCACCGGCCGACTGGAAACCCACCCCCGCGCGATCGGCTCGCCCAGAATCGAGGGCGCCCTGCCCACCTGCATCGACGCATACAGATAGCGCCGCAGCAGGTTTTCTGTGTGCTTTCTGTAGAATGCCAGACTGGCCGCCGGTTCGGGCGCCGCTGGCGTCTTTGCCGCCGCTTTGGCCTCGGAAAGCGCCGCTGGCTGCTTTTTCCCTCTCCTCCAATTTTCGTCTCGTGTTACCTGTGAATTGCTTGCGCCCCAAACCATTGGCAACTGGAGTGCTGCGCTCATTGCGCACCTCCGGTTGCTTCGGCCACTGCCCAGACCTTGGCCAGCGGCTTGCGGCATGGACGCCCACGCCTCTTCCGGCTCTCCGGAGTTGGAAAGTCCTTCAGTTTGGCCTCACACTCTTTGCAATAGACACTCCCTTGGGTCTGGGCACGGTACCATAGACAGCCGCACCCCTCGCAAATCTTCAATTGCACGCGCAAATCCATGACGGTTTCTCCGTGTTCGCGTCTTCGCCCGACGGTCTATCCTGTTCAATGCTCTTCCGCGGGGTGAAGAGAACCGGGCACGGCAATTCAGCTTTCTTCTGCCCTCATTGGGGATTGCCGCCCGTGTTCTCTCGTTTGTTGTCATGCTGATAGCGCGCAGATCCTGGAATTCTCTCAGACTGACCTGCTCAGGGCGCCTCTGCCGAACGCCCTGGGCGGAGATGGGATAACCGGAGGCAAAGAACTGCTCCGGCAACTGTCGATTAACCGCCGAGCAAGGCAGGATTGCGCCCGGTTCAGCCCAGCGGCAACGACACGTTTCCTAAAAGATTCCCACAAGCCAGTGTGAGATTAAGTAAAGCCAATGTAGAAATATGATTCTCTTAGGTCAACATCCCCAGTAGGTTTAATGGCCATGCGCTCTCAAATCCGCCAGCCAGCGCGGAAAATAAAGGGCAATCAGCCCGATAGCTTTTCTTAAGGCAATGAGCGGCCGTTGGTTCCCATTGCCGGTGGCGGATTTTCCACAAAATGAATTTTACCCAAATGCACGAGCGCTTACGCCTGGAAATGCTCCGCAGGATACAGCGGGGAACGGCTAGTGTCTCGTTATTGGCGCGGCAGACGGGCTTAGGCCAGTCTCACCTCTCCAATTTTTTGCACTGCCGGCGTCAGCTTTCGCTGGAGGCCCTTGACCGTGTGCTGGCTGCGCAGCATCTGACGGCAGCCGACCTCTTGCCCGCCATGCGCCAAGCCCTGGCCTTGACAGCGGACGAGGAAAAAAGCATGGTCCCCGTCGTCTCGCACGCCGCGGCTCTCTTTGAGCCTTTCATTCGCCCTTCCGCGGCGCAGTCGTTGCTTCATTTGCCGGCCGGGGTTCTGCAAACCATACGCGCCCGCGTTACCACCTCCCGCCGCTCATGGCAGCGGTTTGTCGCTGTGCGCATTCCGGCTGCCGACGCCTTGCCGATGGAGCCGCTGGTGCTGCCGGAAGCGCTTGTGTTGGTGGATCGCCATTACAATTCGCTCGCGCCCTACCGCCCCAACCGGCCCAACCTTTACGCTGTCCGTCATGGCGCCCACCTCACGCTGCGCTATGTGGATTTTCTCTCCAATCGCCTGGTTCTGCGCCCTCACAACATCGCCTTCCCGATGGACCTGATCGAGGTCGATCCAGGCGAGCCCCCAACCGACCTGCTGGCAGGCCGCATTGCGCTTATTTTGAATGAGCTGTGAAGTCAGGCTTGTATGGAGATTGACACAGCGCTTTCCGGATCGGTAGGTCAGGGTTTCAACCCTGACAACAATGCGACAAAATCGACGGGGCTTTAGCCCCTGAGGTATTCTTTCGGGAAGCCCCTTAAACTCGACAATCTCTTGCCTGCCTGCAAACTCTTCAGGAGAAGATGCGCATGAAACGTTTGGCAATCGTAGCGCCATTGATTGTTATCGTCATCCTGTCTGCTCTGGCCTACACACGCCACCGATTTCCAGTGCTGTTTCACCTCTCTGGCAGTTGCGCATGCACCGACTATTCGGAGGAGGTTGAGGGGCTAACAGTATTCAACCCTTTTCGCGATCGCTCGCCCGAGGTAGGCGCGGATAAATTTCTCGATGAACTCAAGCAAGGTCGGCCCGTGGTCGTGGCCTCCGAATTCAAGCAGGCAAATTGGCTGCGCAGACTAGGCAAACCACTTCCTTTTGAATGGAGGCTGAGGCATCGGCGCGACCAGCCGCATCGAGTGTCGCTTTATTACCAGTTCACGCGGCTCGACGGCCAATCGCACGAACGCTGGGGAGGCGAAGGTGTTGTTGAGGTCGTCGATACAGATGGAAGCTGGAAAGTTTCGGATTTCGATGTCATTTGGTAAGCGGTGTCTCAGCCCTCGTGCTCCGAAGCCGGATTGTCGAAACGCGTGTACTTGCCAATCCAGTGCAGATAAATCGTGTCTGTGGGGCCGTTGCGCTGTTTGGCCACAATGATCTCCGACTTGGCTTTGTCGGCTTCGCTCATCTCCTCGCTCTTGTTGTAGTAAGCCTCGCGGTGGATGAACGCCACCACGTCCGCGTCCTGCTCAATGGAGCCTGACTCGCGCAGATCGCTGAGCACCGGGCGGTGGTCGTCCTTGCGCTGCACTCCGGCGCGGGAGAGCTGCGAGAGCGCCACCACCGGAACATTCAGTTCCTTGGCCAAAGCCTTCAGCCCGCGGGAGATGGCCGAGACCTCCTGGGTGCGATTCTCATAATTCCGCTTGCCCGACGAGGGAACCGTAGCCGACATCAGTTGCAGATAGTCCACCACCACCAGATCGAGCCCGCCGGCCGTTTGCCTGAGGCGTCGCGCCTTGGCGCGCATCTCGGCCAGGGAGATGGCCGCTGTGTCGTCGATGAACATTCGCGACTCCACCAGTTGGCCCAGAGCGTTCTGCAATTTCTGGTGATCCTCTCGGCCCAGAAAGCCCTTTTGCAGCTTCTGCTGATCGACCCAGGCCTGCGAGGCCAACATGCGGCGCAGCAGCGACTCCTTGCTCATCTCCAGGCTGAAGACGGCCACAATGGCATTGTGGTTGATAGCCGCGTTCTGGGCGATATTGATGGCAAACGCCGTTTTGCCCATCGAGGGACGCGCGGCAATGATGATCAGCTCGCCCTTTTGCAGGCCGCTGGTCATGCGGTCGAGCTCGGTAAAGTCCGTCGCAAGGCCGGTGACTTCGCGGCTCTCTTTATACAAGTTGTCGATCGTCCCAAAGGAGTGCTGGACGATCTGGTCGAGCGACTGGAAGCCGTGCGTGAGGCCTTTCTCCGTGACCTCCATCAACTGAGACTCAGCCGCGCCCAGCACATCCAGAGCGGACTCGCCCTGGTCGGCGGCGCGGGCGATGGCCATCGAACAAATGCCCATCAGCTTGCGCAACAGGCTCTTGTCCTTGACGATGCGGATGTACTCCTCAATGACGGGGCGGCGGGGCAGACCCTCTGTGAGCGAGGCCAGATAAGCCACGCCGCCCACGGATTCGATCTCTTTGTAGCGGACCAGTTCGTTGGCCAGGGTGACAATATCGACGGCGCGCTGCAAGTCCATCAACTCGGTCATACGCAAGAAGATGCGACGATGCGAGTCCAAGGAAAAATCATCGGAGTCGAGCTTTTCGGCGGCTTCGGAATGGGCGGCATTGTCCAGCAAAATCGCGCCAAGGATGGTCTTTTCGGCGTCGATATTCGCGGGCAGCCCGGTATCCATTCTGAGATCGGGGATGGTGGCCATATCTGACAAGTTTAGGCCGAAGGCGGCCTGACCGCCTTTGTGAAGATTTTGACGGAATCGTTGAAAACGCGTCCCCACGTGGATACACGCGAGTGGAATCCTACGCCTTTCTATCAAAGACCATAGCATTGTGACACTTGCGAAACTGTACTCATCGTTCTCCTATTGCCTTCGCTCCTCGCCTACGATTACCCCGTATGGAATGCGAGGTGACACGATGAAAATCAAATTTCTTCAGAATGTGCTGTGTGTTGTGATGTTGGCGATACTCCCGGTACAACAGATCAGTCAGGCAGAAGAACCGGTCAGCGCAGGAGCACCGGCGCAAACGCTGTTCGCATATAGAAGTTCTCTTGGGGCTCGTTTGCATGATTCACTCTTCGGATACTCGGTACTTCCCTCCGATGTGCCAGTCGAACTGACCCCACTCGACCCATCTGCGTTGGCGCGCGCGGCCATGAATTCGACGGTGACCTTTCGGGTCGTTCACAACGTTATTGTCGGACAATACGCATACGCGTATGGGGGGAATCTGATCGAGGCGAAGGTGACTCGGATTCGGGAAGGTAAGCTTCAAATCCGTCGCGGAAGAATGGAGCCACGCGTAATGGAGGTTACTGCCGTTGGGTTGATACAATCCAGCCCCCCAGAATATCTGAAGCTGAGATTAGAAAGTTCCCCCAGGAGCCGCTCGAGCCGAACTGTAAAGCAGCTCGTCGCCTTGCCCTTGACCTTGCCCCTGAAAGCTATTCACATAGTCGTCTTGGTTCCCGAGGACATCCTGCTCGCGATCGTCTGCAGCACTCAAGGTTGTGACCTCTAGGGATTGGACCTTCATCTTCGGCTTAGCGGGCGGGTGCTCTATCCAATTGAGCTACGGGGCCACCATGAAGACGCCAAGGATTTGGAATCCTTGGCGTCTTGCTTTTGCCTGGGTTTTACCCTCAGACATTCACACATTCTAGGCCGAATGCGGGCCGACTCCCTTTGTGAAGATTTTGACGCAGTCGTGGAAAACCGGGCAGAGACAACGCCGACCGCACGCTGGAAATCCTTCAAGCGGTTGAGCCCGGCTGGTCCGAAAAGTGCGATGATCCCCACGAATACCCGGAAAAGATGAGAGCACGCTCAATTCTGGCGGAATGCGTTAGAATCTCCGCGTAATGAAAGGGGCTATATGAGTCGATGGATCACGGCAATTATTCTGTGCCTTCTTGCGCCGTTGGCGCTTGCGCAAGGGGATGCAGCTGCCAAGGCAGACAGTCTCTACCAAAGCGGCAACAGGCTCGATGCGCTTCCGATCTACGAGGAGCTGGCCAGGGCGAACCCGAAGGAGCCTCTTTACGCAGAGCGGCTCGCAGTCTGTCTCTATGCGCAATCGGCCTCAATGGAGGCTGGGCCGGTGAGAAAGGAGCTTCTTGAGAAGATTCAGGCAGAGGCCAAGACAGCAGTCGCCCTCGGCAGCCAGGAGAATGCGGCGCTTGTCATCGCCAACTTTGACCTGAGCCTGGTGGGCAGCGAGAAGGGCGAGACGCTTGCAAAGGCAATCTGGCGCTCGGGAGAGCCATACTTTGGCAAGCGGGATTACAAGGGAGCTCTTGATCGATACGCAGCGGCAGCGGAACTCGATCCGAAGGTTGTTGAACCTGCACTTTTCGCAGGCGATGCGGCGCAGTTCGCGGGCGACCTGCCTTCGGCCGCAAGATGGTATCGGAAGGCCGTCCAGATCGATCCGCACAATGCCAAGGCGTATGCGCGCTGGGGAGATGCGATTGTGAGGATCGCCCACGACGCGGACGGGGCGAAGGCGAAGTACATCGACGCCATTGTTGCCAATCCCGGCGACCCGCAGGGATGGAATGGTCTCTCGACATGGGCGCAGGCGCACGGGGCCGTTCTTGCAGCGCCGAAGATCAAGCCGCCGAGCGGCGGGATGGAGATGTTCAAGGCGATGGGCCACGATGCTTCGAGCAGATCTCCATGGGCTGCCTACGTTGTGAATAAATTCGCATACGAAACCAATGCCAAGGCTAGCCCCATCGGCACATTTCACCAGGACTATCCGGGCGAAGAGAAGGCGCGACGTTCCCTGCTCGGGGAAACCAAGGCTCTTCACGCAACCGCAGTGGAGGCAGCTTCGGAAGCTGAAAAGCAGGGGAAGCCCATCGAAGAATTTCGCGACCTGATCGAAGTCGACAAGACCGGCTTGCTTGAGTGCTGGGTGCTGTTCCGTTGGGCTGATGAAGGTATGGCGCACGAGTATATGCAGTTCAGCAAGGATCATTGGGAGAAACTGCACGAGTACATTGAGCGTTTTGAGATTCACGGCGGCAACGGCGCCGGCGAGTGATCCAGGCTAGCAGTGTCCGTCACACAGATGGTCGTTTATGTTTTGAAAGGGCCGAGTTCCCAGGTTTAGCTTCTGAGACCTGGGAAACCTCAGCCCTCTCCCTGCCCCTTGCACAAAATTAGGCCCCGCCGGCGCACAATGGCGATAGTGAAACCCATGAAAGAAGTTGCCGCAGGGGGTGGAAGTTGCGTCCAGGTTAACGAACCTATATGTCAGCTATGTGCCCGGTCTGTACCGACCCCCCACCCCCCTAACCCCCGGGGGGTATAAGACCACTCCGAATTTTCGAATAAAGGTATATGTATGAATAGTTTAAAAATTCATTATGTTAACTGATTGGTAATCTTTACCCTTAGATTTTAGCCTCTAAATCAGCCGAAAATGCCGCTTCGGCCAGTGTTCGCCGATCTGTCCGGTCATGATGTTGAGCACGCGAGAACAGCCTAATGCGCATTTCTAGTCCCGACTCGCTTTTCGGTGAGACCCGTTGCCTTTTGGATCGTCAGGAAGCGCAACGCCGCGCTACGGCTGAGCGGCAACCGTGGGAGCCGGCAGAGCCGTTGCCGCATCCTGCTGGCCCTTGGCGGCAAAGTAGTTGTGGTCCCAGAGATTCTTGTAGAAGACGCCGGTCAGCTCCGCCGCGTGCGGTCCGAAGGTGGCCCGGCCGCCCTCCAGGAAGAAGACCGTCACCAGGCTGCCCTGGGGCGAATCGGAATAGGACGCGAACCAGCCGAAGCGGGTTCCCTTGTCCGAGCAGGTGCCCGTCTTGCCGAAGACCGGCAGCTCGTGGAAGTTGGCGCGCAGGCTGCGGGCGGTTCCGTACTCGACCGCGCCGGCCATGCCGTCCTCGATCTCGGGTACGTATTTGGCGATGTCCAGGGTCCGCTTGATTTTGGGTTCGAGCGTCGCCGCTTCTTCCGCCGTGGTGGGATGTTGCAGATAATAAAGGGTTCCGCCGTTGGCCAGTGCGGCCACATACGCGCCCAGTTGCAGCGGGGTCAGCGAAACACCCTGGCCGAAGCTGCACATGCGGGCCACGCCGCCCTCTGATGCGGGCAGTTCCTTGTCCGGATAGACGCCCAGTTGCTCGCCATCGATGCGATAGCCGGCCAGCTCGCCGAGTCCAAACTGCGTGGCGTAGTAGTGTACGCGGTCAAAGCCCAGTTCCCTGCCAAGCTCCTCAAAATAAAGGTTGTTGCTCTTGGCCAGCGCGTCGGTCATGTTCATGCGGAAACCGTCCAACTGCACGGGTGTGTCCCGCGTGACCAGTCCCTCGGAGAGCGCGGCCATGGCCACGGTGATCTTGATCGTCGAGCACGGCTCGGCTCCGGGCGACAGCGCCAGCTTCTGGTTGACCATGGCCAGGATGCGGCCATTGGAGGGGTCGATGACCACGGCTGTGCCGTTCATCTCTCCCATGGCATTGATCGCCGCCTGACGGACCACCGGGTCCTCGCCCGCCGTAACGTCCTCGGCAAAGATGTTTCCCTTGGCAAAGGAACTGGCCGTAAACCGCTCATAAGAATGATGACGCCGAGTTCTGAGGGCCACTTTGCGCAGGCCGGCCCGGGCGCGGCCTCGCGGCGTCAACCGGGCTTGCTGCCGGATTGCCGTCGGCACGGCATGATGGCTGACTGCACGATGGGATTCTGCCAGATGGGTCTCTGCCGCCTTGGCATGATGCAGCGTGTGCGGGGCGTCCAACGCCGCCGCGGGCGCGGCACAGATGCCCAACCCCGCCAAGACCAGTATCGCGGCCGATCCAAAAGCCCAAATGCGTGACAGCTTCATCGAGCTAATTCCCTTCACTCTCGGAATGCGTACAGCCGCCCCTGATCGGCGGCCTTCCTGTTTATCGGCCAATCTCTGGCCGTCTTCGATCTTCGTCCAAGGATGACAGCTACTGTATGCCCGTCTGTCTCGCCCGTGATGTGACCTCAATCACTCACGGGCATCGTGCATTGATTACCTGCACATTAGCCTGATAGTCAACAGAATCGCCATGCGCTTGCACAGCCCCCCTGATCCGGTTGAGCTATTTTGCACTATACAGCCCCGGCGGCCAATTTCCTAATGAAACCGCCCGCCGGCCAGCCGGTTTTCCTAAAACTGAAACCGGCGCAAAAAAGTGGGCGTATCCAGCTCACGAAACGAATCTTCGTCGGATGCTGCGAAGAGTGCCGCGGCAGGTTGCAGGCACTCCTCTTCCCGCAAGGCCGCCACGCGTGATCCGCTCCCAAAATCCGGAGAATAGTCGCGGGGAAGCGGCGTGAAGGGCGGCTCTTCGGCCATCTCGTCGAACTGGGACCTGGCGCTCGCGGACTCCTGTTCCCGCACAAGTTCCTCAGCCACCTCCGCAACGGTCGGATTTGCCGCCGTATGGTCCGCGGCTTCCCCGGCTATCGCCTCTGCCGAAAAGAAGCACGGCTGGCAGACCAGCATCGCCCGCTGCGCTTCTTCTTCGTCGTCTTCTTCTTCCTGGCTCTGAAAGCGGGTCGAAGCAGGCGCGGTCGCCGCCTCGCGCATCCAGTTCTCAGGCGCCACCACCGGCACCGATACCACCGGCGATTCTTCCACGCTCAACATGCGCGCGCGCCTTTCCGGCATCTGGTCGCGGAAACCCGTGGCAATGACGGTGATCTTGACTTCGTCGCCCATCTTCTCGTCCAGCACCGCGCCGAAGATGATGTTGGCGTCCTCATGGGCGGCAGACTGGATCAGCGACGATGCCTCGTTGACCTCGGTGAGCTTCAGCGAACTGGAGCCGGTGATATTGATGAGAATGCCGCGCGCACCGTCGATGGCGCCCTCCTCGAGCAGAGGCGAAGCCATGGCGGCCTGGGCCGCCTCGATGGCGCGATTCGTACCGGACCGGACAGCCGTGCCCATCACCGCGTGGCCCATACCGGCCATGGTCGTCTTCACGTCCGCAAAGTCGCGGTTGATGATGCCCGGAATGGTAATGATGTCGCTGATGCCCTGCACGCCCTGGCGCAGCACGTCGTCGGCAATGCGGAAGCTCTCGAAGAAACCCGCATCCTTGGCCACTGCGAGAAGTTTCTCGTTGGGGATCACGATCATTGTGTCCACGCTTTCGAGCAACTCCTTCATTCCGCGATCGGCCTGCATCAGCCGGCGCTTGCCCTCAAAACCAAAGGGCCGTGTAATCACCGCTACGGTCAAAATGCCCATTTCGCTCGCCAGCGACGCAATCACGGGCGCAGCGCCGGTGCCGGTCCCGCCGCCCAGGCCGGCGGTGACAAACACCATGTCCGCCCCCTCCAGCGCCTCGATGATCTTTTCCGAGTCCTCGAGCGCGGCGCGGCGGCCCACATCCGGGTTGGCGCCCGCGCCCAGCCCCGAGGTCAGCCGCACTCCAAGCTGCAGCTTCACCGGCGCCTGAGAGAGCTTGAGCGCCTGCACGTCGGTGTTGGCGGCAATAAATTCCACGCCCTCCATGTGGGCTTGGATCATGCGGTTAACAGCGTTGCCGCCGCCCCCGCCCACGCCAATCACCTTGATGCGCGCTCCGCGCAAGGGCTCTTCGTGATATTGAATTCGCATCTCGCCGGCTTCGTTCTTCTGCTGTTCCATAGCGGGTTGGCCTCCTGATTCATGGCATGATTCGTGGTTAGAAACTAGCTGCGAAAATAGCCCTCAGCTTGCTGCGTAAATTGTTGTTTTCGGCCGCCCTGGTGACCCGCGTGCGATGGGCATACAGCAACATGCCGATGGCCGTCGAAAAACTGGGATGAACCAGTTCGCTGGGCATCTGCGATAGACGCACAGGCATTCCCGTTCGCGCAGGAACCCGCAACTGGCTCTCGGTTTGCTCCAGCATGCCGGGCAGCAGCGCTCCGCCGCCGGTGAGCACACAACCGGCGCCCAGCGCATCCACTACGCCACCTTGGCGCAGGCTTTCCTTCACGAAATAAAGCAGCTCGCGTGCCCGCGGCTCCAGGATCTCCGCAACCATGCGCAACGGCAAGGTGCGCGGCTGCGGGCTGGCAATTTCTATGGTTGCCTGCTCGGGCACGGCTGTCACCACCGCGTGACCGTACTGGCGCTTCAATTCCTCTGCCTGCGCCACCGGCATCTGCAAGCCCACCGCAAGGTCGTTGGTAAAGTGCGCTCCGCCGATAGGGATCGAAGCCGTGTGAGCTACGGCGCCCTCGAAAAAGACCGCCAGGTCGCTGGAATGGGCGCCAATGTTCAGCAGACAAACACCCAGTTCCCGCTCATCCGCCGAAAGCGTGGCCTCAGCCGACGCAATGGACTCCAGCACCGCCTCTGAAACCTCAAGCCCCGCGCGGTTGGCGCAGGTCACCGTGCTTTGCAGCGCGCTGCCGGAGCAGGTGGCGATATGCAAATCCACCTCAAGGCGCGCGCCCACCATGCCCACGGGATCGAAGATGCCCGGCTGCTCGTCGAGAATGAACTGGCGCGGCAGAAGATGAAGAATCTCGCGATCCGGAGGCCGCTCGACGGCCCGCGCCCGCTCCACAGCCGTGCGCACATCCTCGCGCGTAATCTCCCGCATGCGATTGCCCAGCTCGAATCCGCCGTTGGTGTTGAGTCCGCGAATATGCGGACCGCCCACGCCCACAACGCACTCGTCGATGTTGCACCGCGCCACCCGTTCTGCCTGTTCGTTAGCCGCCTTCACCGCCTTGGCCGCGGGGGCAAGCTCGCCGATAAGCCCTTTCCGCATCCCGGCGGACTCAACCACCCCATGCCCGCGATAGCGCATCGCGCCCTCGTTCAGGTCCGCCGCCAGCACGCGGGTACATGCGCTGCCAATATCCAGCACGACGATCGTGTTGTCCTGTTCCTTGCTCATCGTGCTCACTCACCCTCTATCCCGGTCGCTGCCGGGCGAGCCTGGGGGACAGACTTCCGTTTGTTCCCGTTCAACGCGGCGCGCTGGGCCTCCGCGCGCTTCCTATCCTTCGTAGCCTTGTCCCTCGCTGCCTTATCCTTGGCTGTCGCGGCCTTCGGCTTGGCTGATCCGTCTCCGGTCCGCTTGCTGCCGGCGTCTGTCTTCGGCGCCGGTTTGGCGGCTTCCGGCTTGCCCGGCGTTCCATTGCCGGACACATCCGGGTTCGCTTCAATCTGCGCTTTTTCGGCCGTCCCCGCGACCGGGGGCTTGCCGGCGTCCGCGTCCGCTGCAACAGCATCCTCTGTGGCAGCTTCAATCGCGTTCGCGCCCTTGGTCATCTCCAGCACCACCTGCTGGTCATAGCGCAGATCCACCGCCTCCAGCTTCGGATATTGCTGCCGCCACTCGGCGATATGCGCCTTGTACCGCTGGTAGCGATCGAGAAAACGATCTTCGCCAAAGTGAAGCAGCGTGTCGTCGTCCTGCATCCTCACGCGGGCATCTTCCGGGTCGGTCAGATCGATCTCCGATATCTGCTCGGATATTTTCTGCCCGCCCGAATCCAACTCCGCCAGAAGGCGCAGATAAAGCTCCATCCGCGCCTTGCGCGAAGTTTGGGGGTCGCGGGGATCGATGCCCGAGAGCGTAGGAAATGAGTAGTGGTTCCGGGCCATCGCGGCCGGCGTCATGGTGAGCAGTATGCCGTTGGCGTCCACCAGGCCGAATTGCTGCCCTTGGCGCGCGAACGCCACCGGATGCCGCTCGACCAAAGCGATGCGGATTTGGTCAGGCAGCACCCGCATTACCGTCGCCCGCTCGACCCAGGGAATCTCCTCGAGTTGGCGGCGTCGCTCCGCCAGATCGACAAAAAAGATGTTGCGCCCGATGTCTTCGCCGAAAACAGGCAGCATCTCAGCGCGCGTCACTTGGGTAAGTCCGACGGCTTCGATGTTGTCCGACCCTGCAATGCGAAAGCGCGCATCGCGCTCGATGTAGGTCTTGAGAAAAATGCCGCCCGTGGCCAGGCCGCCCAACATCAGCAGACAGGCCGACCCCAAGAACACGCGTCCCGCTGTACTCGCCGGCCGCCACCAACGATTGCGCCGGTCATCCGTCCGCGAGCTGCCTGGATGTGAAGAGTCGTCCCCGTCAGGGTCTGCCATCTCCAGCGGCATGCCGGGCAACACGCGTCCCGAGGGAGGCACAGCCTGCTGCACGCGCCGGAGGCGAGGTTCCGCGGCCGCTTCATCCTCCCAGGTAAAGGGACGGGTTGGGTTGTCGCTTGATCTCATCGGGCCTGAGCAAGGTCGCGAGAATCGCCAGACTCAAATATAGCCGCGAGCCATCTCGCTTTTATCCGCAATGGGCGCGAGGGGAACCAGCACCGTTACGGGGCAAAAGCAGAGTTCGGAACAGGTGAGCCGGCGCGATTTCAACCCATTCGCCGGAAAACGGAAAACGATAGCGATCTCATCGTTCTCACGTTTCCGCATTTCACTCAAGAAACTCGCGAACGAAGGGGTTCTCGCTATGCAGCAGGCCGTGAAGCGATCCGTCGAAGATGAGGCGGCCTTCTTCAAGCATCAGGAATGTGGTGTTGGAGTCGGTCTCTCCCTGGGGCAGGGCGACCATCCCGTTCCTTTCGGCGTCGAAGCGATGGGTGCACAGCGTAAAGGCGTCCTGCAAGCGGTGGGTCACCAGGATCGAAGGAGTGAGATAGACATCCCGCTCCTTCATCACCAGTTCGATGATTGTCGTCGAGGTGACCGGATCGAGGCCGCCGGTCGGCGAGTCGTAGAGCAACAGTTCAGGCTTGCGGATGAATGCGCGGGCGATGGCGACCCGCCGGCGCATTCCGCCGGAAAGACTCGCGGGGTAGAGCGAGAAGGTCTCCTCGAGTTCGACAAAACGCAGCGCTTTGCGGACGCGGCGGTCGATCTCGTCGTCGGGAACCCCCTCTGCAATAAGCTGGTAGGCCACATTGTCGCGCACGGTGAGCGAATCGAAGAGCGCGCCCTCCTGGAAAACCATGCCGGTGCGGGCGCGCAGCGGGAAGAGCTGCTCCTCGGGCATTTGGGAGATGTCCTGGCCGAAAAGCAGCACGCTGCCGCTGTCGGGACGGAGAAGGCCGTTGATCAGCTTGAGCAGAACGCTCTTGCCCACGCCGGCCGGACCGAGCAGGATTCGCGTCTCTACCGGCGCAATTGCGAAGCTGACATCCTCCAGCACCGGCGGACCGTCGAACGAGATGGAGACGTGGTGAAAGGCAACCACCGGCGCTGTCTCCGCCGGAGCGGCTTGACTGCCGTGCATGGAATCGGGTTGGGTGGAATCGGCTGAATCGCTCATGGGACGGGGAAGAGGGTGAGCAGCACCTGGGTAAGGAGAAAATCGACGAAGATGATGAGCACCGAAGCGGTAACCACCGCTTGAATAGTGGAGCGCCCCACGCCCTCGGTGCCCCCGGTGGTTCTCATCCCATAGAAGCAGCCGATGGAGGAGAGGATGAAGCCAGAGAAAAGCGGCTTGACGAGTCCCTGGATAATATCGGGGTAGCGCAGGTGCTCCCAGGCCATGGAGAAGTATTGCGTGCCGTTCTGGTGGTTCATGAAGATGGTGACGAACGCGCCGCCCAGGATGCCGAAGGCGTCGGCCACGATGGTCAAAAAAAAGAGCATGGAGATACAGGCGAAGATGCGCGGCGTAACCAGTTTGCGCATGGGATCGACGCCCAGCGCGCGCATCGCGTCGATCTGTTCCGTGACCACCATCGACCCAAGTTCGCTGGCCATCGAGCTGGCGTTGCGGCCGGCCACCATGATACCGGTGAGCACCGGCCCCAGCTCGCGAATCATGGTGATGGAGACAAACTGGCCGGTGACCGCGGCTGCACCAAACTGGGAAAGCGTGGCCGCCGACTGCAGCGCGAGAACTCCGCCGGTGAAGAAGCCGGAGAGCAACACAATGGACGCGGAACCGACGCCGATGATGTCGGACTGAACCAGAAACTCCGGCCAGTATACAGGCGAGCGAAAGAGATTGGTAAAGGCACGGTACGAGAACAGGGAATAGTCCTGTACCGTGAGCACGATTTCCTTGGCGGTTCTATCGATCGTGTTGATCGCCATCGCTTTGCCGGCCTGCCTGCCGGATGGACTTTCGCCATCTGAAGACCACCGGACAAGCCCAGCATAGCGCATCTGCCTTTCCCCAACCTATTGCCGGAAACTGGAAAATCCGGAAATGCCGCCTCTGCATGTAGCCCCGGACTACCGTGTCTCTTACGCCGAGTCTCAAGCCGGACCCCTTCAACGCCCCGGTCGATGCCGGCGGTTCAAGCAAAGACAATTCCGGCGTTGAGAATCCTCTTTGGAATCGCGGGTGCGCCGGCTGCGGATGCGGCCCTGCTGCAAGCTTTGATTCATCGCCGGTCCGATTGGGCGATCGACGATAAACTGGCAGGGAAAGCGAGACAAAAGTGACTCCGGAAGCAACTGAAAGACTGAATGAGTTCTTTGCGAAGTTTGCGGGCGGCGCACGGCCGCTTTTGCTGCTGGACTACGATGGGACACTGGCCCCGTTCCGGGTAGACCGGTTCACGGCGCGGCCCTGGGCCGGAGTGCGGGAGTTGCTGGCCCGGATTCAGCGGCAGGGCCAGACACGAATGGCTGTGGTGACCGGAAGGCCCGCGGCGGAGATTGCGCCCTTGCTCGGTCTTGACCCGCCGCTGGAAGTTTGGGGCCTACATGGAGCCGAGCGGCTCTACTCCGACGGCCGGCGGGAGTTGGAACACGCCCCGGCGTCGACCCAGGCAAAGCTGGAAGAGTTGCGTGGGTTTCTGCGGCGCGACAGCCTTGGCGGCCTCTTTGAGGACAAAGCCAATGGAGTGGTGATGCACTGGCGCGGTGTTTCCCGAAGCAAGGCAAGGCAGATCGAGCAGCGCACGCGGGCTCTGTTTGAGCCGCTGGCGCGCATGGAGGGCCTGGCCCTGCTCGAGTTCGAGGCCGGTCTGGAACTGCGTGTGGGTCGTAACAAGGGCGGTGCCGTCGAAGCCATCATGGCTGAGTCGGGAGCGGGAGTTGGCGGCCTAGCCAATTGTCCCGTTGCCTTCCTGGGCGACGATCTGAGCGATGAGGCAGCGTTTCAGGCGGTGCGCCGGATCGGCCAGCGTGGTTTGAGCGTTCTGGTGCGCCGTGAGTGGAGACCTACAGCGGCCGAGGTCTGGCTACGGCCGCCAGGCGAATTGAAAACATTCCTGAAAAGATGGATCGAAAGCGAAGATCGTTTCACGCGAACACTCTCTTGCGCTGCAACGCCTGGTGACACGTCACGGCGAACGCCAGAATGATCGTCCATAGGAATGCGAGAAACAGAAAATTGTTCCGCTGGAGCAGGCCCACGAACTGGCCCAGGTTCAACGCGGCCTTGATGCGGTCGAAATTGAGAATCGCCGACATGAGCACGAAGAGGGCGGGAAATGGCGCCCACACGGCGCGCTCCGAGCTGAATACGAGGGAAAGTGTCAGGAAGAAGGCGTTGTTGAGACAATGATAGGTGAGTCCCGACACGACAAGACTGGTTGTCACCTGAGGCGATTGATCGATCCATCCTTGTGCTTGGCCTCCCGTCCACAGCGCCAGCAGGACGCCTGTGTTAAGGCCCACCAGCAGCAGGTTCACCGCAAACTTGGCTATGACTATCTCCGCTGTGGAAACTGGAAGCGTCTTGATGAACATGAGCGCCCGGTTTTTCTCTTCGGCGATCATGGTGCGGTAGCAAATCAGAAAGTCCCCGATAAGTGCTATGCCATGCAGCAGGCCGAAGGCGACGCCCGGAACATGCGAAGGCATTTGCAGCGTGTAGCCCACGTAGCCGGCGAGTTCAAGCGCCACCAGGGGCAAGAAGAAGTAGGCCTGCAGGCGCAGATCCTTTGCGATAAGGCGAACGATGTTCATAACGCCAGCTCCAGATAGTACTGTTCGAGATTCCAGGATTCTCCAATTTGACGGCGAAGCGTAGAGAGACTTTCATTCGCCAGCACACGTCCCCGGTCGACGACAATGACGCGGTCGGCATTCTGATCTGCCTCATGCAGGTTATGCGTCGAAAAAAGCACAGCTGTGCCGTCTTCATGCGCCGCGCGCTGCAGCAGCTTCAGTGTTTCAACCCGCGCTCGCGGATCCAAACCCGAGGTGGGCTCGTCCAGAAGCAGGACGCTCGGTTCGTGCGAAAGCGCCGCCACCAGACTGACCTTGGTCCGCATTCCCTTCGATAGCTGTCCCAGTTTTCTGTCCCTGGGCAGCGCCAGCGTGTCGAGCAAGCTCTCTGACAGAAACTCGTTCCAGCCGCCATAGAACAGAGACACGAAAGCTACAAACTCCGCTACGGTCATCCCGTTATAGAAGAAGCTCTCTTCTTGAACAAAGCCGATCCGCTGTTTGAAATCCTTTTCGTCCCGCAGATGATCGAAACCGCCAAGACTGACGCTGCCCGAGTCCTTGCGAACGATGCCCATGATCGTACGCAGAGCGGTAGTCTTTCCAGCGCCGTTATGGCCTAGCAGCGCGGTTACCTGCCCCGGTTCGATGTTGAACGAGATATCGCGCAGGTGAAAGTCTCCCAGCCGCACGCATAGGCGTTCCACCTTCAACTGGTCTTGAGTAATTGAAGCTCCGCTCATGGAGTCTCCTTTCTATAGGGGCCTCGGTAGTGTCAACACGCTCTAAAGTCCGGCTTTGCGCAGCCGCCGCCGCGATGCGGCATATTGAATCCACACAACCGCCGCGCCCAGCCACGAAGCCGCCGCCAGCAATGGCTCGTCGCGCGCAATCATGAAGATAAGATGGCCGTCGCCAAACACGAACGAAAGCGGAAATCCGGTCAGCATCAGCGCGATCGCCATCGACCATTTCTGGCGCTCCATCAGAGATCTTGTTTGTGTTAGGGTCCGCAATTCGTGGTCCGCGGAAGGCCCCCCGGCAGCTTCCAGCAAGTCCCGCTGACTCTCGAATTCGCGCTTCTGCGACTCGACTGCGATGGCAATCTCCGGATCGCGCCGCATAAACTCCTCAACCAATTCTTGCGTGTCGGAGCTAGCCTCGCCCGAAAGATAGACGGGCAGCAAATCCTTAACAACATTTTGAGTTACATTCATTTCTTCATCTCCTGTTGGGCGCGCCACTCGGCTAACTTGACGCGCGCCCGATGGATCTTGGTCTTGACCGCGGGCAGCGATAAACGCACCGCGTCGGCTATCTCCTGATAGGACAGTCCTTCCTGCACCCGCAGAAGCAGAACCGTTCTGTCCACTTCCGGCAACTGCTGGAGTGCTGCAAGCACTCGCTCCAACTCGATCCGGCGTTCGGCATCGGCATACGGACTCGCCCTCGGATCGGGCATTGACTCGCTCAATTCCGTTTGTCTTCTGCCCCGGCGCAGCTTGTCGAGATAGCAGTTGCGGGCAATCGCAAAAAGATACGACTTGGCTGTGACTGCGCGTATTCGGCCCGAAGCGTTCCAGGCGAGCACGAAGGTCTCCGACGCGATGTCTTCGGCCTCTGCATGATTGCCGCAGAGATAGAGCGCAAACCGGTAAATGTCCCGCGAATAGTGCGCGTAAAGCGCCTCGAAGTCCGTCATTTGCTTTCCCGGTAATGATATGGATGCGGGAAGGAAAAGTTACTGCGTGATGGAAATATTTTCTATGGCTTTGAACCGAGTTGAGCTGAAGCAGGGGACGGCTCTCGCCGAGCGGTCTTCAAATCGGCGGACAGAATCTCAGTAAGGCTCGAAATGTGAGTGGTTAAGGAGCCTTGGGTTAGCTTCGACGCCATCCCACGGCAAGGTCCGGAGTCAGCGCGCTCCGCGGCCTCTCCCTACTCTCTGCCCTTCTTGCGAACCTCGATATTCAGCCGCTTGATCTTCTGGTTGAGTGTCGAGAGCGGGATACGGAATTGCTCGGCGGCTTCGGTCTGGTTGCCGTTGCAATGCTCCAGTTTCTCCACGATGATTCGCCGCTCGATGTCTTCGAGAATGTCGAAGAGCGAGGCATTGGGGCTGTGTTCGAGCAGCGCGTCCCGGAAACTGCGTCCGGAGATGTGGCCGGGCAGCAGGTCGGAACCAATCAGCGGGCCGCTGGATAGCACCACCCCGCGCTCGATCGAGTTTTCCAATTCGCGGACGTTTCCGGGCCACTCGTAATCGAGCAGGGCGCGTAGAGCATCGGCCGTGAGCTTGCGCGGGCTCATGCCGTTCTCGTCGGCATAGAACTCGAGAAAGTGATTGGCAAGCAGCGGAATATCCTCGCGGCGGGCGCGCAAGGGCGGCAGGTCCACTGTGATGACGTTGAGCCGATAGAACAGATCCTCGCGAAAACGCCCTTCGCGAACTTCCTTGCGCAGATCAACGTTGGTGGCGGCGATGATGCGCACATCCACCTGAATTTCCTGGATGCCGCCCAGGTGCATGAACCGGCGGTCCTGCAAGACGCGCAATATCTTCGCCTGCGTATCCGTGCCCATCGTTGCTATTTCATCCAGAAAGAGCGTGCCGCCGTTGGCGACTTCGAAGAGGCCTTTCTTGGATGCGACGGCGGATGTAAATGCGCCCTTGACGTGGCCGAAAAGCGTGGATTCAAGCAGCTCGCTGGGCATGGCCCCCGTATTGATGGGGACAAATGGCTTGTCGCGGCGCGGCGAGTTGGCGTGGATGGCCTTGGCGATGAGCTCCTTGCCGGTGCCGCTCTCGCCCTGTATCAGAACCGTTGACCGGCTCGGGGCAACTTGAGCCACGAGATCGAACACCTTCAGCATGATCTCGCTCTTGCCCACGATATTGACAAAGTTGTAGCGCTGCTTGAGGGTGCGCTTGAGCTGAAGATTTTCTTCTTCTGCCCGATGGCGGGCAACGGCGGAGCGAATGTCGGCCAGCAGCTTTTCGTTGTCCCATGGCTTCTGAACAAAGTTCTCCGCGCCGGCGCGGACGGCTTCAACCACGTTGTCCACAGTGCCGTAGGCGGTAATCATGATCACCGGAAGTTCCGGCTGGCGGCTCTTGATCTGGGGCAGCAACTCAAGGCCGCTTTGCCCCGGCAGCGCCAGATCGAGAAGTACCAGGTCGAAGTTTCCGTTTTCAAGTATCTGCAGGCCCTGCTCGCCGTCGGCGGCCATTCTTACCGAGTACCCCTCCAGCGTGAGCAGAACCTCCAGCGATTCGCGGATTGCAGCCTCGTCGTCGATAACAAGAATGCTCGCGCCGGTCGCGGCAGAACCGGACACGGCTATATTCACAGGCTGTTCGAGTTCAGGCATGAACTGAATTCCTCAATAAGGGAAACTCGATATGAAAAGTCGTGCCGGCGCCCAGAGAGCTTTCCACATGAATCTTGCCGGCGTGCTCCTGGATAATGCCGTAGGAGACTGACAGGCCCAGCCCGGTGCCACGGCGGTCGCCTGCCTTGGGCGTGGTCTTGGTGGTAAAAAAAGGATCGTAAATGCGCTTGAGGTGCTCGGGAGCGATGCCGCTGCCAGAGTCGTTCACCAGCGCGGCGATGCAGTTCTGATTCTCATTGGCGAGAGTGGCTACGCGCAGGCGGCCGCCTCCTTGCATGGCTTCCTTGGCGTTCAACAGCAGGTTGAGGAAGACCTGCTGCAGCTTGCCGGGGTTGCCATGGATGGGGGGCAGATCGCTGGCCAGATCGAGATCGACGATGATCTGCGCGGTCTTGAACTGGTGTTCGAGCAAAGAAAGCGTATCGCGAATCACCTGATTCAGATCGGTATTGCGAAACTCGGTGGTCGAGGTGCGGGAGAAGTTGAGCAGGCCATTGGCGATTTCCGCGGCGCGGAAGCTCTGCTGGGTGATCTTGTCGAGCACGGGAGCGAGGCGCGCGTCCCCCTTCAACTGCTTGGAGAGCATCTGCGCATAGGAAGAGATCACCGCCAGCGGCGTGTTGATCTCATGCGCCACGCCTGCCGCCAGCAAGCCGATTGAACTGAGCTTGTCGGCTTGGGTAAGCTGGGCTTCGAGAGACACGCGTTCGGTAATGTCGTCCACCAGAATGATGCGGCCCACTGAAACGAAATCCCGCGAAAGCAGCGGCGCAACCGCGATGTTCGCCGTGCGCTGCTCCCCGGCGCGCGTGGTAAGGCGGAACTTGTAGAGGTGATGGACTCCCTGCTCGTTGCGGAAGCCATCCAGTGCGTCAATCAAGTCCAACGGGAAAACGGCGCGCAGCGTCTGGCCCAGAGCCTCGGCGCGGCTGAGAGCATACATGGCCTCCATCTGCGCGTTCCAGCTCTCGATGCGGTCGTTTAGATCGATCGCCAGGATGCCCACATTGATTGACTCGACGATGTTTTCGTTGAACTCCTTCAAACGCTCGAATTCCCCGATCTTTTCTTCGAGGCGGGCATACAGGCTGGCGTTCTGGAGGGCGATGCCGATGTAACTGGCCAGCGATTCGAGCAACTCGACATCTTCGCTGGAGAGGAAGTCGCCGCCGACGGTGCGTCCCAGGCCGATGACGGCGATGGTGCGTGTCGCAGAGCCATCCTGAACGCGGCAGGGCAAATAGTAGTTCAAGTCGAGCAGTGCGGCGGTGCGTTGCTGGTCCGGGGGCAGATGGAGAGCCTGCTGCGCGTTCTCGATGAAGATGTGCGTGTGGTCTGGCGCGCGATCGAAATCGAGAAAACCCAAATCGAGCGCTCCGGGCCCGGTTGCGCCAAGTCGAACACCGCCCGATCCTATCCGGTCCTGTGCGGCTTTGGCATCGGCGGGCAGCCCGTGGGAGGCCGCCAGGCTCAGCCGGCCAGGCTCGTCCGCGATTTGCGCCAGAAAGACGGCAACACGCGCCACCAGCAGCGTATGAGGCAACTGCTCGACGATCGATTCCAGCAAAGCATTGAGATCTGTTTCGGAACTGAGGCCTCGGCCGAATTCGATCAGCGCCTTGCGGTAGTCGTAGCGATGGCGGTCGAAGGCCCGGTCAACCCAGCCTTGAATTCTGCGTTTGAGGGGATCGAAGATGGCGGCCGTAATCAGGATGCTGAGTACCAGGCCCCACTCGCGCACAGTGTCTGGCAGGCGGGTGTGGACAACCAGAGCTATCAGTGCGATGGCGCCGAAGTAAGCACTGAGCAGCAGGGCCGTGGCCAGCGTGTAGGCTACGCCGCGCTTGAAGATCAGGTCGGTGTCCATCAGCCGGTAGCGGACAATGGCCCAACTGAAGGTGAGCGGCAGAAAGACCATCGACAGACCAGCCAAGTTGGCAAGCAGGCTGGGAATGCGCTGGTCGAAAAGGAAAAAGATGGCGTAAAGCGTGAAGGGAGCCACGGCCAGCAGCGCCCCGCGGGTGAGCCACTTCAACTGCTGGCGTTGCAAGGGCGTGTTGGCTTGGCGGTAGCTGCGAACGAAGAGCAGTGCGGCCAGAACGTAAAATACGGCTTCGTAGAGAGTCGAGAACTTGTCGAGCCCGTGCAGCAGCAGGCCGGTCGGCTGCCTTGTTCCGATACTCCAGAGCCAGCGGCCGAATAATCCAGCCCCCGGCGCATAGACCAGAGGCAGCAGCCAGCGGCGGCGCAGGTTCCTGAACCGCTCCTCGGGAAAACTAAGAGCGAAATGCAGAAGCAGAGCCGGCTGTAGCGATTCAGCCAGTACATTCGACCAGAAAACAGTCCAGTCCAGGCGGCCCTGCCAGCCCGGATCGACAAGCATGCCGGTGTACTTGAGCGCATACAGCGCAAAAGAGACCAGGCAGAAGAGGTAAAAGTGGGTGGCGCGGGGGGCCGTCCAGCGGCGAAAGAGAACGTAGATGCCAATCGCCAGGTAGATAAGGCCGATGACCCGTTGCCACTGAAAGAGGTTGCGGTCCACTGGCTCGGGAATCACCACCACCGGCGTGTCCAGCGCCTCGCCCTGGCGGGTGATGGCATAATTCGCCTTGCCGTAGATCCCGGCACGGTCCAGAACGCGCTCCAGATCGGCTAACTGGGCCGTAGGGATGTAGTTGACGACCGGAGGAATTCCTTTGCCTTGAATCCCGCCCTGTCCGCTGGGCTTTTCCTGCTGTGGCTTCACTCCGCCTAGCAGGTCTTCGGTCGGCATCTCGGTATGCTGAGCGGGACTGTCCGGCAGCACCTGCGCCCCGGTCAGCAGATCATGCACCTGGATGCCGGCGCGCTGTCCGGGACTATTGGGCAGAACCTTGACAGCCTCCAGCCCACCCGCCGCCTCACGCCACCAAACTCCGTCGTCCGGCTGCTGAAACTGGTTCTCCTGACGCAGATTTAACCCCGCCAGCACCATCAGGCCAAGGGTGGCCACAGCCAGCAAAGTTAACTGCGCACGGTTAAAGAGGCTTGTCTCCATGGGGGGAGCACTCTACATCCCTATAGGGTAATGCACGCCGATTGCCATGCGGGGCAAATGGGAAATGTTCTCAAGAGAATCCACAATCGAATGATAACACGCAAGATAGTGACGCCGGCACGCACAAAAAGTCAACCGGTGGAAATGAGTTTCCTCTTGAAAATGCAGAAAACAATAGCGTGACTACACCAAAAGGAATCGCTCTATGAATAGTGGGATATGTTTTGGCCGATGATGCTTATTCGTCCACGCTCGGCTTTGGCGGGTGGTCAGGGCTGGCCGTAGGTCGCTTTGGGACCATGCTTGCGCTGGTAATGGTGCTCGGAAATGTACGTCGAAATGCCCGCCTCGGGTGCCCCAAGCAAGACGCTGCGGAAGGCAAGCCGGGCGATGTATTCCAGCACATCGGCATGCTCGACGGCTTCCGCCGGAGTCTTGCCCCACGCAAAGGGGGCGTGGCCGGCGACCAGCACGCCCGGAATAGCGATGGGGTCAACGCCTTCCGAGCGGAAGCGCCGGACGATGACCGCCCCGGTATTGCGGACATACCCCCCAGCGACCTCTTCGGCGGTGAGAGGTTCGGTCACCGGAACCGGGCCGTGGAAGTAGTCGGCGTGGGTGGTGCCAAGGCACGGAATGGCGCGGCCGGCCTGCGCCCAGGAGGTCGCGAACTCGGAGTGGGTGTGGACGATGCCCCCAATCCGCGGGAACTCGCGATAGAGGAAAGTGTGTGTATCGAGGTCGCTCGAAGGCCGCAGAGAGCCCTCGACGATCTTGCCGTCGAGATCGGTGACGACCAGGTCGCCGGGAGTCAGCGAGGCGTAATCCACGCCGCTGGGCTTGATCACAACCAGAGGCTGCCGGCCGGAGCCGTCAATTCCCGAGCGATCGATGCCGCTGGCGTTGCCGAAGGTGTGAGGAGCGAGGCCGCGGCGCGCGATCTCCTGGTTGGCATGAAGGACTTGCTGGCGAAGCGCGGCGAGAAGCATGGCAAAGACAGCTTACAGTTATCGGCTCTCGGCTGTCAGCTATTGAAGGTGCCATGGCCGGCTCTGACAACACCGGCAGCATCCACGGATACTTTGAGACCCTTGCTTCAGCGTTGCAGCGGTTCGAGAAGCGGAGCGACAGGAGCTTCGGCTTCCACGGAGGTCATGAAGCGCGGCGCGATCTTTGCCCTGGATGCCTGCTCGTACCCATATCCGTAGCTAAGCAGCCGCGCTTCGCTCCAGGCCGGGCCAATGAAAGAGATCCCCACGGGAAGCCCCCATACCGCTCCCATGGGCACGGTGAGGTGCGGATAACCCGCGATTGCGGCAAGTCCACCCGCACCCGCTCCACTTGTCTGATCTCCATTGGCCGCGTCGATTTTCCATGCTGGCGGCATCGTCGGACATACCAGAACATCGAGGTGGTCCTTTGCGAGCATCGCATCGATGCCGTCGGCCCCTGCGATTCGCAACGACGCAGCGCGCGCAGCCTTGTAGGCCGAATCGTCGAGCCCCTTGGTGGCCTCGGCCTTGATGAAGGTCTCCTGCCCGAAGAGCGAGAGTTCCCGATCGGCATGAGCTGTGTTGAAGGCGATCAGGCCGGCGAGCGTGCGCGATTGCACCGCCGCGGGCGTGGTGGCGAGATAGGCGTTCAGATCCACTTTCAGCTCGGTATTGAGCACCAGCGTCTCCGCGTCGCCAAGTTTCTCGCGGTCCTTCAACTCGGCGATGTCAACCAGGACAGCGCCCTGCGCCCTGAGCACGGCCAGCGCCTTCTCGAAGACCTTGTCTGTCTCTGCGGACCAGCCGGTTGCAAAGCGCAGCACGCCGATCCGGACGCCGTTGAGCGAGCCGGCTTTGAGCGCGGCTAGATAGTCGGAGATATGCGCGTCAGCGTCCTTCGTGGCTGGATCGGCGGGGTCGGAACCTGCGATGGCAGCCAGGACGCGAGCCGCAGTGGTCACATCGGCGGCGATGGGGCCGGCGGTATCCTGGCTGTGGCTGATCGGCACGATGCGGCTGCGGCTGACCAGGCCGACCGTGGGCTTGAGCCCCACAACGCCATTGATTGCCGCCGGGCAGGTGATCGATCCGTCGGTCTCTGTGCCGATCGCGGCCTCCACCTCGCCTGCCGCTACCGCCGCGCCGCTGCCCGACGAGGAGCCGCATGGATCGCGATCCAGCGCGAATGGATTGCGCGTCTGGCCGCCCACCGCACTCCAGCCTGAGATCGAGGCGTTCGAGCGGATGTTGGCCCATTCCGAAAGGTTGGTCTTGCCCAAAATTACAGCGTCGGCGGCACGCAACCGCGCAACCAGCGGCGCGTCGCGATGGGTTACGTTGGCAAGCAAAGACATACTGCCAGCGGTGGTGGGAAGCGGCCCGTCGGATTCGATGTTGTCTTTGATCAGGATTGCGTATCCATAGAGAAGGCCATGCGCTCCCTTGCGCCGGTCGATAGCGCGGGCCTGATCCAGCGCCGTGGGGTCGAGAGCGATTACGGCGTGGATCTTGGGGTCCGTCGCCCGCACTCGCGCAATTGCCGCTTTGGTTGCGGCCTCAGCCATCTGGGCAACGCTCGGACTCGCGGCGAAAACAACCGCCAATATCAACCCAAAAGCAGCTATCGGCACTCTATGCTTCTTATCCATCCACACATTCTATCGGGCGCTTCCGCCGCAAGCGGCACGCCGGTAACTCAGTCCAACCACGGATCGGAGATTGGGCAAGCTTTCGCTCGCCTCACCCGCCTGGGCCCGACATAGGCGCATGCCGCGCACCGGGCTGCATTCGGACAAATCTGTAATAGCTGGGAATTATGTTTGTGCTGTAAACTTGCACGCGGCGGGGGCGTCTACCTGAGTGATGGCAGCCGGCACAGCGTTGGAACCGATGACACGGGGCGCGGCGGAGAAGCTTGCCGGGCGGGAGTTGGATTCCGCCGCGGATGAGTTTTCGCGCATCGTCGAGCGGCACCGGCCGCAGGTCTTCCGTTTTCTGCTGGCTTCCACGCGGGATGTGGACCTGGCGGAAACGCTAACGCAGGATTGCTTTCTGAAGGCGCACCGGAATTGGGCGAGCTTCAGGGGCGAGTCGAGCGCGATGACGTGGCTGATGCGCATCGCGATCAACCTGCAAAAGGACCACTGGCGGAACCGGCGGATGCAGTTTTGGCGGCTGACGCGGACCAACGCGGTGGACATGGACGAGGCCGGCGAGTGGCTGCCAAGCGGCGAGAGTTCTGTTGAGCGGCAGTTGCTCGCGCGGGAGCAGGTAGGCCATGTGTGGACGGCGGTGAAAGGGTTGAGCGAGCGGCAGCGGACGGTGTTTCTGCTGCGCTACGTGGAGGAGCAGGAGTTGAGCGAGATTGCACGGGCGACGGGGCTGAGCGAGGGCACGGTAAAAGCGCATCTTTCGCGGGCAGTCGCCAAGGTGCGGGCGGAGTTGGGGGCAAAGCAATGAATTTCTGGGAGAAACTCGGGGAAGAGCGGACAGGCCCGCGGGCGGAGCAGGGCGCGGACACGGCAAACGATCTGGCGTTGGAGCAGGCTCTGAAGAACTTCCGCCTGAGCGTGATTGCCTGGAGCGATGCGGCGTATAGTCGGCCACGGACGCTGGCGCAAGTTGTGCGGCGGCGGAGCTGGCGGCTGGCGGCGGGCTGGGCGTTGGGATGCGCGCTGCTGGCTGGCGGCGTTGCCGGAGCGGGCTACGAGCGTCATCAACGGATTGAAGCGGCGCGGATTGAGGCGGCGCGGGTTGCCGAGCAGCAAAGGGTGGCACGAGAGCAGCAGAATCTGCTTCGTGAGGAGCAGGCGAAGGCCGAAGATGAGGATTTGCTGGCCAAGGTGGACAGCGACGTATCGCGGGAAGTTCCGAGCGCCATGGAACCTCTGGCTCAACTGATGGCCGAGGACGGGCGCAGGTAAACAAAACGGGCAAAAACGAAAACAACAAAACTGGAGCACACCCTGAAGAATTGAAGGGGGAGGAGAAAGCGATGAAGGCAGGCATTGTGGTGCGGTTGGGAGTGGCGATCGGGGCGGTCTTGATGGCGGGATCGGCTCTGGCGCAGGGGCCGATGGGCAGCGGGCAAGGCATGGAGATGGGACATCGTCCCCCGATGGAACGGGCCTTCGGGGCGCAGGGCGACCGCGGGCGCTGGTGGAACAATCCGAAGATCGTGGAGCGGCTCAAGCTGACCGACGACCAGCGGAAGGCGATGGACGGCATTTTGCTGGAGCATCGCGAGAAGCTGATCGACCTGCGGGGCAGCCTGCAAAAGGCGGAGCTGGAACTGGAGCCGCTGGTGAAGGACGATCAACCGAACGAGGGCAAGATCGTTGCCCAGATCGACAAGGTTGCGCAGGCGCGGGCAGAACTCGAAAAGGCCAATGCGCGCTTCCTGCTGGCGATTCGTGGCAAGCTGACGCCGGAGCAATGGAAGCAGGTGCAGGAGATCCGCGAACACCCCGGACAGCAAGGCTGGGGCCGGGACAGGCAAGGCGGACCCGACGGGCAAGGACGGGAAGGCTGGAGACCGGGCGGCCAGGTGCCGGGTAACCAATTCCGTCATGGTCAGCCGCCTCCCGGATCGCCGTCGGCGCCACAGGGCGCGGCTCCGCCAGCTCCGGGACCGCAAAGCCAGGCGGACGAGAGCGGAATTGCGGATGGGCTTGCGATGCTGGATGGACCAGGAGCCCAGCAGTAAATAGGGATTGAACACAGGTTTACAGGCAGAGAGCAAATACGGTTTTAGTCGAGACCGGTGGCGGCAAGGGGCGATCCTCTTGCCGCCGATTTTTTTTGCTCCTCAAGGTCTCGACGGAATCGTTTGCGCGCCACGTGCACTTTTGCTTCCCCTCGCGGCCCGGACGATGAAACAAGCGCGCGCCTGCGCCGAATCGATACAAACCGCTGGAGCGCATCGGTACACCGGTTGGAGCAGTTTGAAACAGCGGTTGAAGCGTCCTGGTACAGCCCATGAACGGCTTCGGGACAGTTTGAATTGGAGTGCGACAGAGGAATCCGGGAGGATTCTTTGACTTTATGACTAAAGTTATTCGGGCTAGGTCCGATGAACGGGGTGGATGCAAGAACGCTCATCCATAAGTTACGTGGGGCCTGGCGGAGGGAAAAATGCGCCGCGGGCAAGAGCGGGATAAAAGCATCCTGACAAGGAGTACCCTTCCATGGCCCTCGGTGTTTTGAACAATCTTTCGGCAATTCAGGCGGCGAACAACCTGAACAATACGAACAATAGCTTGCAGACCGTCTTGCAGCAGTTGTCGTCGGGTTCACGGATCAACTCCGGAGCGGACGACTCCGCTGGTCTTTCGCTGGTCAATGGCCTGGAAGCGAACCAGACCGCATTGACCCAGTCGAAGACCAATGCCACGGAGGGCGTGGGCCTGCTGGACGTAGCCGATGGCGCGCTGTCGCAGGTCACCAACCTGCTGGACCGGGCCATTACCCTTGCGACCGAAGCCTCCAACGGCACACTCAACAGCACCCAGGGCGCGGCGGCCAATCAGGAGTACCAATCGATCCTTTCGGAAATCAATAACATCGGTTCCACGACGACCTATAACCAAGAGCAGGTGTTTGCCGGCAACACCATCGCTATCTATACAGGCGACTCTTCGACGACCGGCTCGTCGATCGACGATCTCTACATCCGCACACTGTCTTCAGCCAACGTGGGAGACTCCAACGGCGCAATCTCGTACAGCAGCGGAGCGAACAACGTATTCATCGACTTGTCGAGCGGCGGCGAAAACGCGGCGGCAACCGATAGCCTGAACGCCGGCGGGTCAACGACGATCACGGTCAACTATGTGACCAATACGGCAAGCGGGCCGGCGACCAATGCAACGGCGAACATCTCCGTGGGTACTGGCACAAACTATGCCAACACGGCACAAGGCCTGATCGATGCCATCAATGGCGCGGGACTGGGACTGAGCGCCAGCTTCGCGACCGCGCAGCAAGCCGGAAGCGCGGCGGTGAGCGCGGCACAGGCGGCCAACATTGCCGGCGGCGGCGCAAGCAACACCGGCATCGAAATTTCCGGCGTGGGCGTGGGAACGGGCACCAACGGCGCGGGCGAAATAGGCACTTTGGCAGTCAATAACGATTCAGACACGCTGGGCGGCACTGTAACAATCGTTGGCCCCGACGGCAAGAGCAACGCGATCGTCCTGGGCGCGGCCAATTCCACAGACACTCTCGCCAACCTTGCAGCAACCATCAATTCCGGCGATTATGGAGTTACAGCCACTTACAATGCTTTGAACAAGAACGTCGTTTTTGCGGCAGCCGATGCCACGGTAACAATCTCTGGCACAAATATCACCGATACGCCCACCAACACCGCGCCAACCCTGGCTGCGGTGGTAAACAACGCCCCGGCCGTGGCATCGATCGGCAGTACCCTGTCTGTGGTCAAAAGCACCGATATCCTGGGCGGCACACTCACGCTGACCGATGCGGCCGGAAACCCCCATGCGCTGGTCCTCGGCACACCCGGCAGCACCGATACGCTTGCCAACCTGAAAGCCACCATCAACGGCCTGGGCTATGGCATCACGGCCAATTATGTAGCCAATGCCACGACCATGACCTTTACAGGCGCGGGCCTGAACAATGTCGTAGGCGCTAATCTTACCGACACCACCCCCGGCATCGACGGCACGCTGTCCGTGGCGCAGAGCGGAGACATCCTGAGCGGCAGCATGACCGTCACCGACACTACGGGAACCGCCCACACCTTCGCCCTGGGCACCACAGGTACCACCGATACGCTTGCCGATCTGAAAACCTACATCAACGGCCTCGGCTATGGCGTGACCGCCAATTATGTAGCAAATGCCACGACCATGACGTTCACCGGAACAAATTCGAAGAACAACGTCACCGGCTCCAACCTCACAGACACCAGCGCCGCCGTGAATATCGCAATGACCGGTACGCCAACCAGCGGCGCAGTTTCTTATCGCGGACAGGTGGGGACTCTCACAATCGGTGGAACGGGAACGGCCACGGATACGCTGGGGGGAACGCTCACCATTGGATCGAATACCATCACACTGGGAACGTCGCTGGGCAACAGCAAGACCGACACGCTGGCCGACCTGGCTGCAACCATCGACGCCGGCAACTACGGTGTTACGGCAACCTACAGCGCAGCCAATAAGGACATCGTATTTACTTCGGCAAACACGGCAATCAACTTCAGCGGTTCGCCCACCGATGCTGTCGGGGGATCGACAATTACCGCCACAACCAATGCGCCTTATCCAAAACAGGTAGGGACGCTGACGCTTGCGGGGGCAACGGCGGTGGCCGGCGATACGCTCGGCGGCACATTGACGATCGGCCACGCCACCATCAACCTCGGGACGCCAACCACCACCGACACACTGGCCCACCTTGCAGCGACGATCAATGCCGGCAACTATGGCGTCACAGCTTCTCTCGACGCCACCGGAAAGATCATGACCTTCACCTCGACCAGCGGGCAACTGGTAAACATTGGCGGCGCGCCCACCGACGCAACGCACAATACAGCTACACTGACGGCCACTACCGACACGCCTTCGACAGACACCTCGTCGTATTACAAAATCGGAATCACCGGCGCTGTTGTGGATACCGCGACCACAGGCGGAACAACGAACGTCGGTTTTGTCGCGGACAACAACGGCACGGGCTCGACGGCGACGATCAGTTACTCGGATGGCAACGGCGCAAACCTGAGCAGCACCGACCTGACCAACCAGTCCGATGCGGAGATCGCGCTGACAGCGATCAACCTCGCCATCAGCGCGGCGGCCGCGCTGGATGGCTATGTGGGCGGCCAGATAAACACGCTTAACGCCATCAGCCAGGTCATGAGCACCCAGCAGGAGAACGTGGTCTCCGCGCAGAACGCGATCCAGGCGACGGATTATGCCTCCGCGACGTCCAACATGTCGAAGTACGAGATTCTCTCGCAGACCGGCATCGCCGCATTGGCGCAAGCCAATAGTGTGCAGCAGGAAGTGACTAAGCTCTTGCAGTAATCCGAAGTTAGCAGCAACGGCACGATTGCAGTACCTTCAAGACAACCCAGGGACGGGCGGCGGCAAGGGGCAACCTTTGCCGCCCATTTTTTATGATGCTGGGACTTGCTGATTCCGTTGGACTTCCGCCAAAGTCTATTCCTGGCTCTAGAATTGTAAGAGGGAGAGAACACCATGGCATTATTCAAGACATCCAATCCTGCCCTGAGCGACAAAACATTCAACGGCCTTTCCGACAGCCAATATGGCGGCGCAATCGACGCCACCAGCCGGATGACGCTGAGCGGCACCGTGAACAAGACCGGCATTCTGCTGCTTTGCGCCATCGCCACCGCCGCCTGGACCTGGCATCTTTTCCTGCAATCGCTCGATATGGCGGATGTGGCGCCGCTCATGTTTGGGGGAGTCTTCGGCGGATTCATCGTCGCCATGGTCACCATCTTCAAGAAGGAGTGGTCTCCGGTGACCGCGCCGATCTACGCGCTGCTCGAAGGCCTTGCGCTCGGCGGCATCTCAGCGGCCTTCGATCTGCGCTATCCCGGCATCGGCATCCAGGCCGTCAGCCTGACCTTTGCCACGCTCTTCGCTTTGCTGCTGGTCTATAGCTCGGGAATCATTAAGGTGACGCAGAAGTTCCGCATAGGCGTCGTTGCGGCCACCGGCGGCATCGCGCTTTTTTATCTCCTTGAATGGGGGATGAGCTTCTTCGGTTTCCGCTTCGCAGCTATCAACGGCTCGGGAGCCATCGGCATCGGCTTCAGCCTGCTCGTGGTAGGCATCGCGGCCCTCAATCTGGTGCTCGACTTCGACTTCATCGAGCGCGGCGTCCAGTGCGGCGCTCCCAAATACATGGAGTGGTACGGCGCATTCGGCATCATGGTTACGCTGGTCTGGCTCTACCTTGAGATTCTCCGCCTGCTCGCCAAGATGCGCAGGAGATAGCAACTGGAGCGAAGCCGGCTATTGGTGTCCTGCACTCAGACGATCATTTATGCTTTGTGTCAGGGCACGACTTCACAGGCTGCGGAAAAACTCCCACTGGACACAAACCCGGTGAGCTTTGTAACACGGGCACGACTTCAGAGGCTGCGGAAAAACTCTTTTGGAGCGTCGAATAGAAGGCTTTGTAATAAGGGCACGGCTTCAGCCGGGCCGGAAGTGGCCCTTTATCAACGCGGGCTTCAGCCCCTGCTACTCTCATTTTTGCAACATGGCCTGTGTTTCCGCCTTTTTCCGCAGCCTCTTCAGTCGTGCCGCAGATTCCACAAATCAGCGTGGGCTTTAGCCCCTGCGGGATGGTCTCCAGCGATTGAACGTCAATATCGAGCAATCCGCAAATGACCCTATTTCAGGCGACACGGCTATCTCGTGACGTTGACGGTTACGGCATTGCTCCAAATTGGTGAGACTTTCCACGCCGTCCCGTAATCGCCACCTTCAATTCCTAGCCGGAACGTTACCGATTCATGCTGACTACTTCCGGGAGCAAGCTCTACGCGGATCTGCATTTTTCTTTCATACGCTCGACCCGGCTTGAGCTGGACCTTGAAAGGCGTATTTTTCAAACAACCCTCGCTCACTACATGGACAGAAAGATTATCCGCTTTCCACCTATTCGGATAACCGCAAGCCCAAATCTCCAGCACTTGTTCCTCGCTGCCAGTGTTGCGGATTGCGGTCGACACTGAAAATTCCTCATTGTTCTTGACCGCGGTCTGAGCGAGTTTGATTTCGAGTTGAGTTGGCGAGTCTTGCGGAAATGCAGTCAATCCCGCACAACATAACAGAAGCGCGCTCAACAACACGATGCGTTTGGTCATATCAGTCAAAGCTCCCGCGTTCAGCACAAAGCGAAGTTGATAATCGAGTTCGGCCGCCCGCAAATTGTACATCTGCCAAGGCACAATCAGTCAGATCGCGCTCATCGAAACTGGCCATTCCCACGCATCTCGCATTTCGCGCTAAAATAGATGCAGCACCATGGCCCTCCATCATCCCATCCCGGCCCTCCTCTAGCGGCGTCCGCCGCCAATACTCGTTCCCTGCCCGTTTCGTTCCCAACCAGCTATTCCAAGATCCCGCCCTCCGCAGGAGTCCCCATGATTGACCGTTTGCAACAGATGGAGCAGCGCTACGACGAGCTTTCAGCCCAGCTCTCGCTGCCCGAGATCGTCAACGACCGCGAAAAGTATCAGCAGGCCGGCAAGGCGCTCAGCGCCCTGGAAACCCCGGTCATGAAGTTTCGCGAGTTGAAGCAGGTGCGCCAGGCGCTGGCCGAGGCACGTGCCCTGCTCTCCGATCCCGACATGAGCGCCATGGCCGAGGAGGAGATCGCCGCCCTCGCCCCTCGCGAGCCGGCCCTCGAAGAAGAGATCAAGGTTCTGCTACTGCCCAAGGACCCCAACGACGAAAAGAACGTCATCCTCGAAATCCGCGCAGGCACCGGCGGCGACGAAGCTTCGCTCTTTGCCGCCGAGGTCTTCCGCATGTACCAGCGCTTTGCCGAGCAGCATCGCTGGAAGATCGAACTGCTCTCGCTCTCCGAATCCGGCGTGGGCGGCTACAAGGAAGTCATTGCCATCATCGAGGGCGAGCGCGTCTACTCGCAGATGAAGTGGGAGAGCGGTGTCCATCGCGTGCAGCGCGTTCCAGCCACTGAGACGCAGGGCCGCGTCCACACCTCCGCCATCACCGTGGCCGTGCTGCCCGAAGCCGAAGACGTTGACATCAAGATCGAAGCCAAAGACATTCGCATCGACACTTTCTGCTCCTCGGGCCCCGGCGGCCAGTCCGTCAACACCACTTACTCAGCCGTCCGCATCACCCACATTCCTACTAACACGGTAGTGAGCTGCCAGGACGAGAAATCGCAGATCAAGAACCGCGAAAAAGGGATGCGCGTATTGCGTTCGCGGCTTTACGAGCAGGAGATGGATCGCCAGAACGCCGAGCTGGCCAAGGAGCGCAAGCAGCAGGTGGGCACCGGCGACCGCAGCGAGAAGATTCGCACCTATAACTTCCCGCAGAACCGGCTCACCGACCATCGCATCGGCCTCACGCTGCACCAGCTTGACTTGGTAATGGAAGGCCGCCTTCAGCCCATCGTCGATGCCCTCATCGCCCACAGCCAGGCCCAGCTGTTGAAGTCCGATAACAGCCAGGCAGCCTGAGCCGTGTTGCCGCTGAGCACCCTCGTTTCAGATGGCGCGGCCCGCCTGCAAACTGGTCCGCATCCCGACCGCGCCCGCCAGGATGCCGAGACGCTGCTGTTCTGCCTTCTGGGCAAGAACAAGGCCTGGCTTATGGCTCACGCAGCAGAAGAACTCTCAACCACCGAGGCAATGAGTTATGCAGAGTTACTCGAACACCGCTTCCTCGGCGAGCCCATCCAATACATCACCGGCGAAGCCGAGTTTTATGGCCTGCCATTTCGCGTCACGCCCGACGTACTGATTCCCCGCCCTGAGACCGAGCACCTCGTCGAGAAGGTTCTAGAACTCGCCACGATCGTGCGTGGTTCTGTAAAAGGGCACGACTTCAGTCGGGCCGAAAACCGCACAGAAGAAAACTGGGCTTTAGCCCCTGAAGTAACTCCTTCGAGATTCCCGCGCATCCTCGACATCGGTACCGGCTCCGGCGCAATCGCCGTCGCCCTGGCCCGCAACCTGCCCCACGCACAGATCGCCGCCGTTGACATCTCCGCTGCCGCTCTTGAAGTCGCCCGCGCAAACGCGGAGTGCAACGCCGTCTTCAGCCGCATTCGATTCCTGCAAGGCGACTTGCTCGCGCCCGTCGCACCCGAGCAATTTGAGATCGTAGTCTCCAACCCGCCTTACGTGCCCACCACCGACCGCGACACCCTAGCCGTCGAAGTCCGCGACCACGAACCAGCCTTAGCCCTCTTCGCCGGCGCCGACGGTCTCGAAATCTACCGCCGCCTCATCCCGCAAGCCTTCGCCTGTCTCGTCCCCGCCGGCTTCATAGCTCTCGAAATCGGCTACGGCCAATCCGCATCCATCGCCGAGCTTCTCACCGCCTCCGGCTTCCAGCAGATCGAGTTTATCCCCGACCTCCAATCCATCCCCCGCGTAGCCTGCGCACAGCGCCCCTGAACAACCAGCCTCCGCGCACTCAGCCCTTCTGTCGAAGCGAATTCCAACCAGATCGAGCGTTTTGCTTCACTCCGCCCGGCCGGTCTCATTCAACTCCCGGTAAAACCCAAAGTCCTTGCCGGTTAAATTCTTCGCGATATACACAATCTGTCCGCAGTGCATCCCAAAGTGCTCCACCACCTGGTATACGGCGTCCAGCCCCCGCACCTTGTATCCCTGAATCTCGTAAGGAGCCACCAGGTTGACCTCTGTCAGCCGCGCCAGCACCTGCGACGCCTCCTGCATGGTCGCGCCCAGCCGCTCCAGCAGCGCCGAACCCGAGATCGATCCGGTATCGGTGAACTCAGCGCTCCGGTCCCGGTCGTCGTCCAGCCGGTTAAACGAGGCCACCAGCCACTGCCGCACGTTGCCGTTCAAGTGCAGCACCAGGTTTCCAATGCTGTTCGAGGCCTCGTTGGGGCGCCACCACACCTGCTCGTCGGTCAATGTTTCAACGCACTCCCTCAGCCGCGGCCAATACTGCTCAAGCAGCTTGCGGCGTGAAAACTCCAGGAAAAGCGTGCTCATATCCGCGTCCATGGCTGTCATCGCTGGGTGAGGCTCCTTTGCGTAATCTCTTCTTGAGTAGAGTACGCCAGTTTTTCCAATTCGCCAGTCGCCGTCTCGAATCTCTTCCGCGGCCTGCTCTGCAAGCAGGCCAGCCCGCCGATTGCCGCCTTCCGCCTTCCCGGCATAGAATGCTCCTGCAATCGTTTTCATGAGGATCGACCATGCGTATTTCCGCTTCGCTCTCGCTCGCCCTTCTTGCCCTCACGCCTTTCGCAGCCACAGCCCAAACGCCTCCCGCGCCGCAGGTAGTGGCGCAAACCCCGCCCATGGGCTGGAATAGCTGGAACTACTTCGCCGGCAGAGTCACCGACAAAGACATCCGCGACTCCGCCGACCTGATTGTCTCCTCCGGCATGAAAGACGCCGGCTACATCTACGTAAACATCGACGACACCTGGGAGGGCGAGCGCGACGCCAGCGGCGTGTTGCACACCAACTCCAAGTTCCCTGACATGAAGGCGCTGGCCGACTACGTCCACTCCAAGGGACTCAAGATCGGCATCTACTCCGGCCCCGGCTCCAAAACCTGCGGCGGATACGCAGCCTCCCTCGGCCACGAAGAGCAGGACGCCAAAATGTACGCCGACTGGGGCATCGACTACCTCAAATACGACCTGTGCAGCTTCATCCCCGACGTGCTTCTGAAGCAAGCGCCCAACGACTATCCCGAGCAGATGCGCATCATGATCGCCGCCTACGACAAGATGGGCAAGGCCCTCAAGGCCACCGGCCGCCCCATCGTCTACTCCCTCTGCCAGTACGGCTGGGATGCGGTATGGGAGTGGGCGCCTGCCCTCGGCGGCAACCTCTGGCGCACCACCGGCGACATCACGCCCCACTGGGACCGCATTTACGCCATCGCCAGCCAGCAGGCCGGCCTTGAGAGCTACGCCGGCCCCGGCCACTGGAACGATCCCGACATGCTCGAAGTGGGCAACGGCGAGCTCTCGCTGGCCGAGAACCGCACCCACTTCACCCTCTGGGCAATCCTGGCCGCGCCCCTCTTGGCCGGCAACGATCTGCCCCACATGAAGCCCGAAATCAAGGCCATTCTCACCAACCGCGACGTCGTCGCCATCGACCAGGACGCGCTGGGCAAGCAGGGCACGCGCGCCTACTCCGACGGCGAAGTCGAGGTCTGGACCCGCCATCTCCAGGGCGGAGCCTTGGCCGTAGCCATCGTCGCCGTCGGCGACAGCCGCTACTCCACGCACCCCTTCCACCTCAACCTGTCCAAACTCGGCCTCCACGGCCCGCAAGCCGGCAAGAACCTCTGGACCGGCAAGCCCATCACGCTTACCAACAACATGCCCATCGAGATCGACAGCCACGACGTCCTGCTAGTCCGCCTCGACGCGCCAAAGTAAGACCCTCCCAACTGGAACGCTGCACTCCCAGGTCTCGGAATCGAGACCTGGGGCACCCGGCGATCTGGCCACAGTGAGGATCATGGCAAGACAGTATGATGAAAAGAGTTTGATTGCGGATCTGAAGACGCTGTCAGATCTAGGGTGTGTCGCGTTTGCCGCTGCTGCGGCAACGAGACAGATTTGCTCCTGGGAACGCGCCGCAACTGGCGTGAGGAGAAAGAGTCGCTCGCACCCCCGAGAGATTTTGGACAGGATCTGGGACGACCTGTTGAAAGAGTCCATTGATCTTGGAGAATGGCAAGCTCTGCTCCGAAGGGTGGAGAAACTCCTGATAGATGCGGATGACATCCCGTCCATCGGTGGGGCGTGGGCCGACGATGCCATTGCGTCGGTGGGGTACGCGATCCGCAGTGGGCTCGGAGAGAAGGCCCAAGAGGCTGCCTGGGCGGCACGGCGTGCAACTGAAGCGGCTTACAGCGCTGCGACTCGTGTGCTAAAACCGAAAATCATTCGCCCTGAGGACATACCTACGATTGTTTCTCATAGCTTCGTGCAGCGTGAACTCGGTCGGCAAGCTGACGATCTTCAATCGCTTCGCCAAGGGAAGATCGATGAGGTGCGCCTTCGTGCGTTTCGAGACGAGATACTCACAGCAGAAGAGGTGAAACGCATCGGCTAGCGGTGTGAATCATTGCCTTCAGGCAGGTGGCCCGCACACTGGTCATACCATCCACCTGCCCTCCCCGAAAAGGTAAGTCTGTGCCCCATTCATCGCGGCCCTATCGCGATGAGTGGGCGCGATGTCTCGCAGCACTCCGACTCGATTTCGACCGCTCCGTGAGCGCCGCTCGAATAGTGGATGAAGCTGCTCCATTTTCATGCCGTACGTCATGGCTCGATCATGGACCGGCCATAATCCGGCTTCAAGACCCGTTCATCGCGATAAGATCACCATCAACCGGGCACAGCTTCTCATCTCTCATCGCGATTCCTCGGGGGTTGATGAGTGGCCCCCCGCCTCAGCGCTCAATCCCGGCTGCCTAGCTCGGCGTACTCCGCGTTCACGCGGCCGCCCGCCATTTGCGCCAGCTGCTTCTTGTCGTTCTTTATTTTGTACATGGCGGCATCGGCGGCGTTGAGCAGGCTGTCTTTGGTTGCGCCGTGCTCCGGGTAGAGGGCAAAGCCGATGCTCGCCGAGCCCTGGATCGGATGTCCCTCGATGATAAACGGCTCCATGAAGCAGCTCTCTAGCCTGGTTATGATTCTGTCCAGGTCGAAGCGGCCATTGTGAAGCGAGACCATAGCGGCGAATTCGTCGCCCCCCAGCCGGGCCAGCAAATCTCCGCCCAGCAACTGCTTGTTCATGCGCGCAGCCACTTCCTGCAAGTAAAGGTCTCCTACGTGGTGTCCAAATTGGTCGTTGATCGGCTTGAACTTGTCCAGATCGATATAGATCAAGCCGAAAACGGCTGAGTGCGCCTGGGATTCTTCGATCTTTTCCGCCAGAGCCTTTTCCATTGAGAAGCGGTTGTGAATCTCGGTGAGCATATCGAACTCCGAGCGGCGGCGCATGTCGGCATACAGCCGCCGGGTCTCAATGGCCAGTGAGGCCAGACCCGCGCCCACCGCGATCGCCTCCAATTCCTCGGCGGAGTGTGGAGCGTCGGGGTCGAGGTCCGCAATGAGCCTTCCGAGAACAACTTCGTCGTGGCCAGTTATCTGAACCTCGACGGTGCGTGCCGCCTCAGGATTCAGTTGGTCATCCCCGCCCGTGGCTCCGCCCGCAATCTCGCACCGGCAGGGCACACCATCGAGCATCGAGGTGGTCATTTCGGCAACCGCATTCAGAATTTCGTCCAGGGGATCGTATTTGTTGATTCTTTCCAGGATCTGGCTGCGCCGGTGTTCGAATTGGGCCATGGTCGCCAGCGTGACTGTCTGCTGGTCCACCTTCCTTCGCAGCATCCAGCCCCATGCGCTCACCGCAATCACCACTACGAACATCAGGCTGACCGCAAGGATGAGGTTGCGCGTGTTGATCAGCGAAGGCTTGGCGACTACCGCGATGTCGTCGAACGTGCGCATCAGAATGTCGAAGCCCACGCCGGAATTGAATGGGTTCGAGTCTTCGGTGATGCAGATGCCGGTCACACGGACTTTCGACCCGATCGGAATCTGCTTCATCGGCGGAAGCCCCGTGCCTATAGTCGGATGGCGGTAGATGGCGGTAAAGAGCTGGCCGTCGGCGGTCAGGTCGTATTCGTCCTGCGTGCCCCCGCGCGCCTCTGTCACTACCTGCGCCTCCAACGAGACCAGATCGATGATGTGACGGCTCTCGGTCAATTGCTTTCTCGTGACCGGAAGGGGCGCGATCGGCGCTTGGACGCCGCTATCCGCAATCTCGGCGCGGGTCAAAGCCAGAAAGCCATTGTGGGCCTCGGGAAACCCCGTGGCGTCCACCACATCGCCGATCTTCATTTTCTGGTAGGTCCACGTTGAGATCCATAAGCTGCTTGCCCCGTCCTGCAATACGACAGACGACCCGGGATTGTAGTAGGTCACGGTTCCATGCACGCGCACCCTTTGAGTGCGGTCGGTGACATGGAAACCGCTGAATACCTTTCCCATCGGCGTCAGTGGGAGTGACCACGGACTCACGCTGGTGCGTTTGAGAATTTTGACGTCTGCCGATGAGGAGACGCTGATCACCACCCCATGCGCCTGCATCTTGCCGTCGAAAAGTCCCCCCGCCACTCCGGTGACCTCGACTTCGTCGTCCAACAGCCCTTCGATCCCCTTTTCACTGGAGTTAAAGACGCTCACCTGCACGTAACCGCCATCGGTGAGCAATTGCAGGTTGCCTCCGTAGTTCTCGGGCGAATCCACTTTCAGGTCGGCGGCGCGCACCACTCCGCGCAGCGTAACCATCAGGCAGTCGCGCTCTCCCCGGATCAACTCGTCGAAGGTAGCCGGTACAGCTTTGGGCAATGTGCCGTGGTGGAGCACCACTATGCTATCGCTGGCCACAATGGGGTGGTAGCTGCCGAAAGTCTTGCCGCGGACCAGAACCCGGTCGCCGGGATGCAGATCGGCATCCAGCTTGGGGCTGACGTAGGCGCCAACCCCGCCGTCCTGCATAAACAGCGTGTATCCGCCCTTGTGGTAGTAGGTCACAGTCGCTTCAAACACCACCGGCAGACCCTTGTCGGCCTCGGCATTGCTGAGGGCTTCAATGGCGCGCAGAGTGGTCAGCGGGGCGGGCGGCGTCGCCCCGGCGGCCGTGGCCCACCCCAGCGCGATAGCAAATCCTGCAACCAGCTTCTTCATCGGGCAAAGTCCAATCGCGCAAGTCACCTTGCAGATATTGGTTATCGGCAGAATCGGCGATGTTCATCATGCCGGAGCGGGGGTCGCGCTCTAAGTTCTTAAGAATCTGTATAAATGAATATCAATTTAGCTCCGGCTCCATCCTAGAACACTGTCAGAAAATGCTTTGTAAAAGGAGGGAACTCCTCGCCTTTCGTGCCAGACGCCCAGCCCCTGGGACACTGTCAGAAAATGCTCTTTAAAAAGGCACGACTTCACAGGTTGCGGAAAAACACGGTTGGATCTCGATTCTGAAGAGCTTTGTAATAACGGCACGACTTCAGAGCCTGCGGAAAAACTCGTTTGGATCTCGATCTCGAAGGGCTTCGTAAAAAGGCAAGACTTCATAAGCTGCGGAAAAACACGGTTGAATCTCGATCTTGAAGGGCTTTGTAATAAGGGCACGACTTCAGTCGGGCCGCTAAAGCCAATCATATCGATGTTGGGCTTTAGCCCCTGCCGCTCTCAATCTCGATTTCCACCCCCAGAACGACCCTTTTTCCGCAGGCGGGTGGCGCACCCTAAGTTGTTCATAATCTCTACATTCCATCAAAAGTGGGTGCCCCGTCCTTTCCACAGTCATCGTGGAAAGGACGGGATTCCTCGCACCTCGACCATCCGTTTTCCGATCCGGCAATTTCATGGCCGAGCGTCCCGCTTTCGGGACCTGGGAATTTGCAGCCCCCTCCCCTGCCTTTTGCACATGATTACTCTCCCCCGGCGCACAATGGGGTTAGAGAAGCCGATGAAAGAAATCGCCGTCACCGTTCTCCCGTTTCCGGCCAAACCGAAATCCCCTGTTGCCTAGAAAATTAATACCCCCTCCCCCTCTATTTATTTTCAAAATCTTGCAGATAATTTCCGAACCGCCCCGCGATGCCACCAATTGCCCTCAAACTACAGCGGATACCGTTCCAGCTGAATCGCATGGCGGGCGACAGAGCGGCTCAGTGCTACCGCATCGCCGGGGGTGAACCGCGCCAGCCGCCGCAGAATGGCCAATTGCGTCCGCAGCAGATCGCCCTCGGCGCAGGCCGCCAGCACCCGCCGCGCCGCCTGCTCGGCCAAGGCCATGCTCTCGTCCGCAAGCAATCCCGTCATCGCTGATGTCGCCCCAGCAGCAGAGCCCCTTCCCGAAACGGCAAGTTTCCGCGCCCGCAGCAGCGCCGACTCTAGCGCATAGACCTGCATGATGATGTCGGCCAGGTCGGCCATCACCTCCTGCTGATCCTGCAAGCCGGTGATGAAGCGCTGACTGGCCACCCCCGCAGCAAAGAGCGCGATCTTCTTCACCGCTGCCAGCACATCGGCCTCGCGCGCCAGCGGCTCATCCGTGCCAGCGCCAATATCGAAGCTGGGCGGCTGCGTCACCTCGTCCATAACACTCTTGATAGCGCCAAGCAGCGGCAGCTCACCGCTTATCGCGCGCTTCATCAGCCAGCCGGTAATGATCAGCCGGTTGATCTCGTTGGTCCCTTCGAAGATCCGGTTGATGCGCGCATCGCGGTAGGTGCGCTCGGCAGGGTAATCCTCGACAAAGCCGTAGCCGCCCATGGTGGCGACCAGCTCGTCGGCCACCAGGGTGAGCATCTCAGAGCCGTAGACCTTGAGGATGGAGCACTCGACGGCGTACTCCTCGATACGCTTCTGCGTCTGGCGCGGCGACTGCGCCTGCTGGGGGTCAAGCGCGGCCAGACCTGCGTCAATCATGCCCACCGTCCTGTAAGCCATGCTTTCGGCGGCATAGAGCCGCGTGGCGCTAGCGGAAATTTTGCGCTGGATCAGCCCGAACTCCGCAATCGGCTTGCCGAAGGCGACCCGCTGCTTGGCGTAGCGAATCATGTCAGCCAGCGCGTGGCGCGCCCCGCCGATGCAGGCCACGCCCAGCTTGAACCTGCCCACATTCAACACGTTAAAGGCAATGTGGTGGCCTTTGCCGGGCTCGCCCAGCAGATTCGCGGCAGGTATCTGGCAGTCCGAGAGCACGAGCGGGCAGGTGCTTGAGCCGCGAATTCCCAGCTTGTGCTCCTCCGCGCCTACCGTCAGGCCAGGCGTATCCCGCTCGACCAGGAACGCGGAGAACTTTTCGCCGTCGATCTTGGCAAATACCGTAAACAAGCTGGCGATGCCGCAGTTGGTAATCCATTGCTTCTCGCCGTTGAGTGTGTAGGTGCTGCCGTCGGCCGAAAGCGTGGCTCGCGTGCGGATATTCATGGCGTCTGAGCCCGAACTTGCTTCCGACAATCCATAGGCGCCGATCCACTCGCCGCTTGCCAGCTTGGGCAGATAGCGCTGCTTCTGCTCCTCGGCGCCATACCAGACCAGCGGCAGCGTGGCAATGCCGATGTGCGCGCCAAATGCTGTCGAGAAGCTGGCCAGCACCGACAAGTGGTCTGTGATGAGCGTGGAGGTGGTCTTGTCCATCCCCATGCCGCCGTATTCCTCGGGAATATCGACCGAGGCAAAACCCAGCTCGCCGGCTTTGCGCATCAGCCCGGTCAGAACCCCTGGCTGTTTGGCCTCGATAGCCGCCGCGTTAGGCAGAATCTCTTCGCGGGCAAACTGCGCGGCGGTCGAGGCAACCTGCCGCTGCTCCTCGTTCAGGTCTTCAGGAGTAAATACTTCGGCGGGCGTGCGAGTTTCCAGCAGAAAACTGCCACCCGCGGCGGCAACGATGGGGGAAGGGTTCGGAACAGACATAGGACAGCCAGCCTCCCGGCACTGCTCACCTTACGATAGCGGCTTGGGCAGCGGCAAGAGCACACCCTGAGTGCAGTCGCCCAGAACTAGCCAGTGCGCAGACTGTAGATGACATGCAAATGCCTGTTTCGCAATAGCATTTCCATCGATCTACTCGGTTGCCCCAGACAGGCGGCATTTGGCATTCTCCGGGTGTCCAGGAACCCAATAGACCACACAGTGCTTGGGATGGCTTGCCAGCTTTGCCTGCAATAGCTCTCGTGCCGTTTCGATCTCTGAAGCTGTGAGCCAGCGATCCTGCGACCGGCCTTCTAACTCATAGCTTGTCCGCGCTTCGATCCGATAAAAGATCCGGCCCCCGTACTCATTATCCAAAATGTGGTCCACAACAATTCTGGTTTCAAGGATTGACCCGCTTGCACTCACATAGCTTTCATCGGATGGCAACCTCACCAAGTTGCCAACGGCAAGCAGCGCAATAGAAACAACAACCACGGCCGCCAGAACAAATTCTGGCGGAGGGCGGCGTTGCGGTGCGGGACGGGGTACGCGAATATGACGATGACTCATGCGCCAGAGTCCGTTCTTCGCCCCATTGTAGTCCGTCTTCTCAGCGAGAAATGAGAATAGGAGACCCCACAACAACGGAACGTCGACGATCAAGTCATCACCCCGAAACAACTGGGGTCACAATCGGGTGTTGAATGGACATAAATGGGTATGAATGGATATTTTCTTGCCTTTGGTTATGAATCAGGTAAAATTGGGTGAAAATGGATATTGCTCATGCGCGACATCAAGAACATCGCCATCACGCCGGAAATCCTCAAACTCATCGCTGATATCGACGAGTTCAAGGGACGCTGGAAGGTTATTGAGACCCTTGCGCCAGAAAAGCTGACGAGCCTGCGGCGAATTGCCACGATTGAAAGCGTGGGATCGTCTACGCGCATAGTGGGTGCCAAACTCAGCGATGCGGAGGTCGGGAAGCTGCTGTCCGGCCTGCGGAGCGAGTCCTTCGCCAGCCGCGACGAGGAGGAAGTTGCGGGCTATGCCGATGCAATGGACATGATTTTCGAGGGCTACGAAGTCATCACCGCCACTGAAAATCACATCAAGCAACTGCACGGCGTGTTGCTCAAATACAGTTCCAAGGATCAGGACCATCGCGG
>Ga0182016_10000193_pt1 | contig 74328 bp, 59 predicted proteins | sample 712S2MmetaG_FD_120491 | JGI IMG/M metagenome (GOLD analysis project Ga0182016, IMG submission 120491) | Permafrost microbial communities from Stordalen Mire, Sweden - 712S2M metaG | ecosystem: Environmental > Terrestrial > Soil > Wetlands > Permafrost | place: Sweden: Stordalen | collected...
GTCCGCACCGAGATGGTGACCCACATACAGCAAGCTTCTCAGAGTTCAGCCGGCGCCATCGTTCCCATTCGGCGGGTGGTTACTCCGCGTTCGAACGGTCCCCGCAAAAGCAGCTAGCCTGGCCGTGGCTCAGTTTGGAAAAAACGGCCCCTCCGCGGCTAAAGCCCGCAGACATTTTTGTCGATTTATGTACGGGCTGAATCCCGTATGCTCTTCTGCCGAGGGCGGCATGTAAAACTGCGTTCAGGAGACGCAATGACAAGAGAGCGGCTCGACGGACTGCAAATCGTGCTCCTGGGCGGCGTGCTTGTTTTCATTATTGGCGCGATTATCGCGCGCGTGAACCCATTCGGCATGTCGGACTTCAAGCAGTTCTACTATGCTTCGCGCTGCCTGATCGAGCACCACGATCCCTACCAGGAGAGCCAGTTATGGGCGGTCTACACGGCTGAGGCCGGCCCTGTGCCCAGCGATCCAGCGGTTGTGAAGTGGCTACATGAGATTCTGCTCTGCCCCAACATGCCTACGACGCTGCTGTTCATGGCCCCGCTGGCGTTGCTGCCGTGGGGTGCGGCGGTCACGGTGTGGATGGCGCTGATTGTGGCCAGCTTTTTTGTTGCCGGCTACCTGGTGTGGCGCGTGTGCGCCGATATCGCGCCGCGATACTCGGGTGCGCTTGTCTTCCTGCTCTTCGTCACCAGCGGGGTGGGACTATCGATCGGCAATACGGCCGCGCTGGTTGTGGGCCTATGCGTAATTGCCGTGTATTGCTTCGTCAGCGAACGGTTTATCTGGATTGGGATTCTCAGCCTGGCGGTGAGCCTGGCCATCAAGCCGCACGACGCCGGATTCATCTGGCTTTACTTTCTGCTGGCCGGCGGCGTGGCGCGCAAACGCGCTCTGCAAACTCTCGCAGTTACCGCGTTGATTGCTCTGCCCGCGGTGGTGTGGATCTCGCAGGTTGCGCCGCACTGGCCGCAGGAACTGAATGCCAACCTGCATGCCATTACGTCGCGCGGCGGGCAAGACGATCCGGGGCCGCACAGCGGCGGAGCCTTCGGCGTGGTGATGATGGCCAACCTGCAGGTTGTCTTCAGCCGCATCAAAGACGATCCCGGTTTCTACAACCCGGCCACTTATCTCATGTGCGCCGTGCCCATTCTCGTATGGATTGTGAAGACCCTGCGCACGCGGTACTCGCCGGCTCACGCGTGGTATGCAATGGCGGCCATCGTGCCTTTTTCAATGCTGGTGGTGTATCACCGTTACTACGATTGCCGGTTGCTGTTGCTGGCTGTGCCAGCGTGCGTGGATTTGTGGCGGACGCACAGCCCGATGCGATGGTATGCGCTGGCCCTAACGCTCGCCGGGATTTTAGTTACCGGCGATCTGCTGTGGATCGTTGTTCTGGGCCTCACAAAGTATTCCGGCCCATCGCTGGGAGCGTGCATCATTCCCGCGCCGATTGTGCTTGCGGCGCTGGGAGTTTTCTTTCTACGGGTGTACTGGAAGCAGGACGCGGGAGAAAGTTTTCTGGATACCGAGGTGGACGCGGCCTGACAGGAATTCACGCAGACCGCGTTGCGAAATCCTACCTTTCGCGGCAAACTGAAGCAGTCAGCTCAATGGAATGGAGCGGCTCACCATGTTTGAGAGATACACCGAGAAAGCCCGCCGAGTGATCTTCTTCGCCCGCTACGAGGCCAGCCAATTCGGTTTGCCTTATATTGAGACGGAGCATTTGCTGTTGGGTCTGCTGCGCGAAGACAAGGCCTTGACCAACCGGTTTCTCCACTCGCACAGCAGCGTTGAATCGATCCGCAAACAGGTTGAAGCACACACTACCATTCGCGAGAAGGTTTCCACCAGCGTCGATCTGCCCCTTTCGAATGAATCGAAGCGCGTGCTAGCCTACGCGGCCGAGGAAGCTGAGCGGATGGGGCACAAGCACATCGGCACCGAGCATTTGCTGCTGGGCCTCCTGCGCGAAGGGCAGTCTTTTGCCGCGAACCTGCTCAAAGAGCGCGGCATCGAGCTCGATAAGGTTCGCGAAGGGCTGGCCCGCGTCGCCCATGTGCCCGAACAACCAGCGTCACCGGGTTCCGCTTCGCCTGTAGCGTTCAGCCAAGACCTTACGCAGGCCGCCATCGACAAATCTCTCGAACCGGTCATCGGCCGTGAAAGCGAACTCGACGCGTTGATTGAGGTCCTGGCCAGTTTCCGCAAAGGCAGCGCGTTGCTTGTGGGCGAGCCCGGCGCAGGAAAATGCGCGATCGTTTCCGCTCTTGCGCAGCGCATTGCCTTGGGCGACGTGCCTCCATTCCTCGCCGAAAAACGCATTCTGCTCATTGACCCGCATCTCACTGCGCCCGCCTCTCTGGCCGGCCTCCAATCCCTTCGAGAAAAACTGCCGGCCGCTCAAAAGACGATCCCCGAAAATGAGGAGACGATTCTGTTCGTCGGCGATTTGGGCTCGCTTCTTGCTCCCCCTTCATTTTTATTTCCGTGGGGCCCGGGGAGAGTTCTCAGGCAATCGCCGCTCCAGGGCAAAGTTCGCTGCATCGCTTCAGCAACTCCCGGCGAGCTCGAGCGCTGCCTGCGCGAGTCGCCCTGGATCAGCGATCTCTTCCGGCCGATCCATGTTCGCCCCTTCAACGAAGCGGAGACGCTTGAGGTGCTGAAGGCGCGCAAACAGTTTTATGAGGAGTTCCACCAGGTGGCTTACTCCGATGAGGCGCTCGAGCTGGCCGCAAACGCATCCAGCCGTTACCTGCATGATCGTGTTTTGCCCGGCAAGGCGCTCGAGCTGATTGACGCCGCCGGAGCGCGGGCCAAATTGCGCCAGGCAGTGGTTGCGCCTGAGGTAGCTGAACTTCAGAAGAGGATACGGTTCATTGTCCACCGGATGGACTCAAGCATTCAGAATCACGAGTTCGAGAAGGCGCGCTTCTACTCCGACGAGGAGCGCAAGGAACGGGAGAATCTTCTCCTGCTGCTGAAAAATGCCGGAGCCGAAGAGACTCCATCGGCGTCGATCACCCCGCCGGATATTGAAGAGGTCATTGCCCGCTGGAGCGAATACCCATTTCGGCCGTAGCGCCTCAAGCCGCCAGCCTCGTTCCCTAGCTCCCTCGCTCCCTGTCTTACGGCAGCGGCCGGTCGGTCCACAGCGACTTGTCGGCAATTGAGCCGGCGGGATAAAGCTTCCCGGCCAGTACCTGCTCCACATTTGTCTGGCTCGGGTCCTCGGCAAAAATCCACTTACGCTCGCCGGTGCCCCAAATTTTAGCCAACTGATCGTCGGTAAGAAAAATGTTGGGCGCGTCAGGATAGCAGGAGCCCCACAGGAGCGTGGTGCCCTCGCCGTTCTGTCCGCAGCGGGGTAATACCAGCAGCGCCGGGCGATGGTTGAAGAAACGTTCCGTGTAGAAAATGACCGAAGAGCCCGACGACTGTTCGCCGTAGATGATGAAGGTGTCATTGGGCGTGCCCTTGGCAACAATCACGTCGGCAAGCTGCTTTGAGCTGAGCATGGGCTCGAAGCGCGCGAAGGCGATGTGCGCGGCGATGAAGAACACCGTCATGGTGAGGGCCACGCTGATGGTAGCGGCCATGTGCCTGCGTTTGAGCCTGAGCGCCAGGCCGATCACCGGGCCAATGAGCAACGCCACACCGGCAAGCATCGCCGGCAGCCGCAGCGCGGCAAATGACGGCCCGGTCAGATCGAAGAGGTGTGACATCGAGAGTGTGTAGTCGCCCACGCCGCGATGCGCCAGCAGGGTACCGATATCGGCAATAAAAGGCAGGTTGCGCGACTCCCACAATCCCCAGCCCAGCGCGGCGGCGGAAAGCACGCCGATTACCGAGAAGGCCACGTGCGCGCCGGTGAGCCACTTGGTTGAGAGCCTGGGAGCCTCTTCGTCAACCCCGCGCCGTTCTTCAATCCCCGCCATCACCCCGGCCGTCAGCATCAACAGCGGCGCCCAAACCGGGAAGGTGTAGTACTCCTGGTTGGTCGAGATCGAAAAGAAGAGCAGCGTCCACGCCGTAAACAGGCTGAGCAGCCAGATGGTGCGCACGCGGAACTTGAGGCGCAAAACGTAGCTGGCCACATCTTCGCGCAGGGCATTATCGAGATAGAAATCTACGGTCTGGCCGGCGTCGTGGCGCAGGTGCGTGAGCCAGGTGCGGCGCGTCTTCCACGCCAGCGCGAAGGCCGCGGGCAAAAACAGGCTCCAGGGAAAGAGCCATGCTAAATGGCCGAACCAATACAGCATCGCCGGCATCTTGTTGTAGTCGTGCGGGTAGCGCTGGCCAAAGAAGCGGAGAATGTGCTCGTTGACAAAGTAGAAGTAGAAAAACCCGTGCACATTGCCGATGGTGGGGTGATTGCCGATGGGGTTGCCCTGGTCAGGATTTCGCAGCCCGCACAAAATATGCCACGGCGCGGCGATGGCCAGGAACAGCAGAAATCCGGTAAACGGTTTGAGCGAACGCCAGCGGCGCCACTGGCCGGTGAGCGCGAGGTAGGGAATTGCGGCTCCCGCAAAAAATACCGGCGCAATCAATCCCTTGGTGAGAAGCGCCAGCGCCACGCAGGCCCAAGTCCAATAAATCAGGTTTGAGCGGCCGGTCTCGAGGCCGTCGATCATGGCGTAGAGCGCGGCCAGCAGGAAAAAGGCGAGCAGCGACTCGGGAATAATGAATCGCGTAAACAGAAACGGCCCCACCGAAGTGAGCACGCCCAGCCCCGCATAGAGCCCGGCCCGCGGACCCCACGCTCGGCGCGTCCACAGCCACGCAATCCACGCCAGCGCCAGCATGGCCAGCGCATTGAGCAGATGCGTGGTGAAGGCGTTTTCAACACCCGTCACGCGATAGATGCCGGCGATGATCCAATAAGGCAGCGGTGGTTTTTCAATGTAGCGAATGCCGTCGATCCTGGGGCTCACCCAGTCGCCGGTTCGCGCGATGTACTGCGCGGCCTCCGCGTGGCTCGAGTCAACATCGTCAAGCAGCGGGGGCGTAAACAAGGAAGCAAAATAAACAGCAAGAAAAATACCCAGGAAAAGCGCCCACACAGCGCGGGCTGAAGGCTTTTGCTGCGGGCGATAGTATGTGCTGGTAGCGTTCATTGTATTTTCTTGAGACATCAAAACAAGGATATCAGCCGCATAGATGGCGCGTTTCATCAGGTAAACGCACTACGACGCACTTTTCACGCGGGAACGCGACGCGAAGAAAGAGCGTAACCGGTTTATGGTGTAGAGATGCGAAGCCGGAAGTTCAATGCGTGGAGGCTGATTCCGTGGCTCGCGGCGGCGCTGGTGATTGCGTGGGTCGCGCTCGCATCAGACCTGGGCGTGGTGCTCATGGAGCGCAATCTGCACACGGCGCGCCGGCCCATTACGCCCGAAGACAATCGAGCCGCCCACGCGATTGCCGATCGCAACCACGCGGCGATCACCGACGTACAAATCAGCGCTGAAGACGGCTCAATTCTGCGGGCGTGGAACTTTGTTCCGCGTGCCGGCAATGGCGATGCCGTGATTGTGCAGCATGGGCAGGGCGACAGCCGCGCGGGAATGCTGGGCTACGCCGATATGCTTTTGCGCCACGGATACAACGTGCTTTTGCCGGATTCGCGCGCGGCAGGCACGAGCGGCGGCGCGCTGGTGACTTTTGGCGTGCTGGAGGCCGGCGAGTTCAACCGCTGGTACAACTGGATCACCAGGAGTGAAGCGCCGCGCTGCGTTTACGCAATCGGCAACTCGATGGGCGCGGCGATTGTGCTTGAGGCCTCGGCCAGCCAGCCCGGCTATTGCGCGGTTGTGGCTGAGAGCGGCTTTTCGAGTTTTCGTGAAACGGCTTACCTGAGATTAGGCCAGACCTTCGGCGCCGGGCCCTGGCTGGGCCGCACATTCCTGTTTCCCACCGTCGAAGCTGGGCTGATCTACGCGCGATTCAAATATGGAGTCGATCTGGCGGCCTCGTCTCCCATAAAAGCTGCCGCGCACTCGCGCGTTCCCATCCTGCTGATTCACGGCCTTGCCGACAACAATCTGCCGCCCATTAACTCTGAGAGGATCAAGGCCGCCGACCCCGGCGCCGAACTTTGGGAACCGGCGGGCGCGGGCCACTGCGGCGCCCTCTCGACGGCGCCCGGCGAGTACGAGCGCCGCGTGATTGGCTGGTTTGAGAGCCACGATCGCCCGGCGCTCCGCTGAGCGTGCATTGAAGCTGTGTGCAAGCCGAGTGAATTCGCCCCCGCACCCCCATCGTGTATCTTGGCGAAGGATCGACTCTTTCATAACGGAGCGCATCGCACAACGCCATGCCCACCTTTGCCGCCATCGATATCGGTTCCAATTCATGCAGGCTCAAGATTGCGCGCGTTGTAGCGCACCAGTTGAAGACTGTGGCCGAGGACCGCGAAGTTACGCGGCTCGGAGCGAGCGTCTTCGAATCGGGGCTGGTATCGCCCGAGGCAATGGCGGCAACGCTGCGCGCGCTCAAGCGTTTCCAGCGCTCGGTGCAATCGCACGGCGTCGACCAGATCCGCGTGGTGGCAACCTCGGCTATGCGCGACGCGCGCAACGGAGCGGCGTTCCAGGCCTGGGTGAAGGCTGAAACGGGCTGGAATCTTGAAATCATATCGGGGCTTGAAGAAGGCCGGCTGATTCACCTGGGAGTGATGAACAACGAGCCGGGTGCAGGCGGGCGCGTGCTGCTGCTCGACCTCGGCGGCGGCAGCTGCGAGATTACGCTCTCTGAGCGCAAGCGAATCGTGGAAACCATCAGCCTGCCGCTGGGCGCGGTGCGGCTTACGGAGCAGTTTTTGAGCGCCGACCCACCCACCAAGGACGGCCTGGCACGCATGCGCCAGTTGATTGGGCGCGAGCTGCGCCGGGCGCACCGCAAAATTCAACCGGGGCGGGCGCTGCAGGTGATTGCCACATCGGGCACCGCTGCTGCGCTCTCTGACGCATGGATGGCGGGCGCCATCGAAAGCAAAAAAGCGGGCAGCAAAGGAGCAGCGAAAACTGCCGGGCGAAGAGCCGTACGATCGAAGTCAGCCGCGGGCGTAGTTCCCGCGGGCGCGGTTCGCAAGCTGGCCGGCAAGCTTGCGAAAATGACGCTGCCCGAGCGTGAGGCAATCCAGGGCATTGGCCCACGCCGCGCGGAGATTATTGTGGCCGGCACACAGGTTTACGCCGAACTGCTTGAAAGCTTCGGGCTGCAAGGGTTCCGCTACTCGCCGCTGGGCCTGCGCGACGGCATTCTGGCGCAGATGCTGGCCGGGCAGGACGCACGCGCCAAGGCGCATCGCGAGTTTGAGCACGAGCGCTGGGAGAGCGTGCTGGCTACGGCGCGGCGCTACGGAGTAGACACAAAGCAGGCCGAGCCGGTGCGCGCCCACGTAGTGCAGCTCTTCAGCGAGCTCAGGCACCTGCACAATTTGCCGCCTGAGTACGAAAGCTGGATTGCAACCGCGGCAATCCTGCGCGACACCGGCAAATTCATCAACCACCAGGGCCATCACCGGCACACGCAGTATATTGTTTCAAGTACCGAGATTTACGGCTATACGCAGATGCAGCGGACCATTGTTTCGGCGATCGCTCGTTACCTCGGCAAGAGCCGCCCGCAGCCCGGCGACCGCGCGCTGCGTAATATTCCCGCGCAGGAGCACCAGAATGTTGATCGCGCGGTGGTGTTGCTGCGGCTGGCCGTGGCGCTCAACCAGGATCGCGCCAGCGACGTGCTGCGCGTAGTGGTGAAGGTCTATCCCAAGCGGGTCTACCTTGAAGTTGAGCCGGGGCGCACCGGCGCGGAGCTTGAGCTTTGGTCGCTGCGCCGCGAGGCGGGTTATTTTCGCGAGGTCTTTGGGCGCGAGCTCTTTGTGACGCTGGCGTAGATGGCGCGCGCCGAGCGCGGATCGATGAGCCACTGCAGCCGCGGCGGATGGTTATCCATATCAACGCGCGCAATTGACCCCTTGCGCATGCGGATGGCCGCGCCGCCATTGCCGGTAATCATGTGGCCCAGAAACTGAAAGAGATTGGGATTGTGGCCCACCACCAGCACGCCGTCGCGGTCGCCGTATTTCGCAAGCAGCGCCAGAAAGTCGCTGTAGCTGGCGTCGAGCCCCAGCGCTTTGCTGACCTCGACTTTGGCGTCATAGCCCATCTCGGTGCCCACAAACTGCGCCGTTTGCAGCGCCCTCTTCAGCGGACTTGAAACAATCACGTCCACCTGGACTTTGAGCGCGCCCAGCACACGCGCCATCAGCATGCACTGCTCCTTACCCTCCTTGATCAGGCCGCGTTTGGCGTCAAGGAGAGGATTGCCGCGAAAGACCCCGGCATTGGCGTGGCGCATCAGGTAGAGGATCATAACTGGTATATCGGCGGGACTTTTGGAGGAGTGCCGAGCTTTCTACAAATCTGATTTTAACAGATTTGTAACATTGGGAGGTCCAGGGGCAGGCCGAGGTCGGCTTTGGATGTGGAATAACTCGGAAGGTGAAGGCTTGGCCTCTTAGCAAATTCCGAGACCCAGTACCCAGGATTCAAGGGTGAGGCCTGAGCGCGGCTAGCGGCGGTCCAAAGTGATCAGACAGCCGTTTGGGCCGCGCATAGGATCGCGATTAGTGAAGAAGTGGGACAGTCGTTACAAAGGCGAGTCCGCTCCCTCCTGAGGGTGAGGTTACAACATGGAAACTATCGTTATTGTTCTGGTGGTGCTATTTCTGCTCGGAGGCGGGGGTTGGGGATATTCGCGGTGGCGTAGTTAGCACGACTTCAGCTTCTCTTGGTGGCGGGCTAAACCGCCGCCGGATCAGCTGTTTGTCCATAGCTCGCTCACCAGCAATCCCCATAGGCGCGTCCGCGACAGATAGATCCGAAAGCCGGCCTCGGTGAGCACGGTCGCATGATCGGGCAGCGCCCGGACCCTGAGTCCGGTCAACAACCCGAAGGCGTGGTAAAGCGCGGTAACCAGCGGGCGTGCGACGAAGCGTCCGAAAAACGAACGGGGCAGTGCGAATTCGGAGACCACCCAAAGAGTGTCGGGCACCGAGGCCGACCGAATCCGAACAGCCAGCGCTCTGACCTCATCGGTCGTAAGGCAATCCAGGAAAAAGTGAGTCACGACGAGATCGTAGGTTTCGGAGTTCGCGGGTTGCCAATCGCGTGCGTCGGCAACGTCGGTGCGCACCCGTCCAGCGGCTTTTCCGGCGCGGCGCACCAGCGCCCGCAGCATCGCCGGGCTGGCATCAATGGCGTCAACTTTGATGGCAGCATTCGTCTCAAGCAGCCGTGCCGTGAACCGGCCATCGCCGTCGCCAATTACCAGCGCATTGCGGCAGTGAGCCAGATCGGCGAGAAACTCCGTGCGGCAGCGCCACAAAACAGGACCGAAGCTCAGGTACTCCATCCATCGGTAGGCGCGTGCCATCCCATCAAAATTGGGCGGCGCTCCGCGCTTTCGCGTTTTGGACGAGAGTAGTGGGAAAGGTGCGGCCATTAACGCACCAGCCTTGCGATTGGTCCTGCGACGAAGATAACCACTGCCGGCGCCAGCAGCACCAGGTCGGCCGCGGCGCGGAGCGTTACCGGTGCGAGCAGCGGACGAGTGCGCGCATTTGAGATATCGAGAATCGCAATCAGCAGCGCGCTGAGTGCGGCCGCTGCAAGCAAGATCGCCGGCCGTGGATGCGCGTGGTAAAGCAGCAATCCAGCTACCAGGCCGAGCAACGCAAGCCCGAACGCAACAGAACGCAGCGGCTGATGAGCATTGCGCTCCGCGCCCGACTCCCACTGCTCAATTGCGTGACAGTTGAGCCAGGCCAGCGCGGCCAAAAAAGCAACGCAGCCGGCCAACACCCAGCGCGTAGTTAAAGGAGCGGCCCACGCCGCGCCCAGGGAGGGTAGCGCGCATCCCGCCGCAAAAAGCACGCCGACCAAAAGTTCCTTTGTAACGATCGGCGGAAAGAACGGCCTGGTGCGGCGAGCCGGTGAGAGCTGGCTTTGGTGCACACGCGCAAAGTAGACAAGCGAAGCGGCGGCCAGCACCGAATCGCGCTCGCGCGCGACGGCGGGAATGCAACCCAGCACCAGGATTGCAGCGACTGTTCCCGCCGCGGCCGCTAATGGGATAAGCACGCGCCGGTGGCGCCAGTGAAAATAGTGACGCTCGCGCAGCCGATCTTCCATCTGCGAGCCGAGCGCCGCACTTGCGTCGAGCAGCCGGTCGCCCACGTAAACAGTCCAGACGCAAAGCACGATCACGGCCGCCGCCTGCAGCGGAAGACGCGTTCCGGTGGCCCAGGCGAAACTCCAGGCCCAAGCCAGCGCAACGGTCGGCGCATCGAGACTCGTGAGATGCCATGCATCGAGACTGGCCACATGCCAATGATGCAGCGGCACATACGCGGTCCCGGCCCGGCTTGAACTTCGGCTGCGTTCTGAGGTGCGTTCCTGCGCCGTTGTATTGGGGAAAATAATCGGCACTGATTCTATTTTAAGAGAAAGCGCGCGCGGGGATTTTCCAGCGCTAAGCTCAATCCGCCGCTTTGGCCTTTTTTACCGCATGTTTTGCTGCCGGTTTGTGCTCCGGCAACCCGGGAAGCGCGTCCAGATCCGTCTTGCCTTCGGCGAGCTGCATCAGAAAATCCTGGCTCGAAAAGGCCGGCGCATCCTTCGAGATATTGTTGGCGCGCACGTAGGTCCCGTCGGATTGTTGCAACCGCGCCTTCACCGTGTCGGCAAGATAAGCCGGCAGAATCTCGTTGTGAATGCGGTTGATTGCGGCCGGGTCGCGGACCGGGAAAACCACCTCGCAGCGCTCGAAGAGGTTGCGAGGCATCCAGTCGGCCGAACCCAGGTAGATTTCGCTTTCGCCGCCATTGTCAAAGTGGAAGATGCGCGAATGCTCCAGGAAGCGGCCCACAATCGACCGCACACGAATGTTCTCTGAGAGCCCTTTCACGCCGGGACGCAGGATGGAAAGTCCGCGAATAATCAGGTCGATCTGAACGCCTGCCTGAGATGCCTGGTAAAGCGCTTCGATCACCGACGGCTCGAGCAGCGCATTCATTTTTGCAACGATGTGCGCGGGGCGCCCGGCTTCGGCGTGCTCGGCCTCGCGGCGGATCAGGCGCAAGAAACTTTCAGCCATGGTCAGCGGCGCAACCAGCAGCGGGCTGTAGTCGTCGATTTCGGCGTGCGCGGTGAGGTAGTTGAACACCATGTGCACGCGCTCGGTAATCTGCGGATCGCAGGTGAGCAAACTCAGGTCGGTGTAGAAGCGCGCGGTCACGGGGTTGTAGTTGCCGGTGCCCAGGTGGCAATAGCGGCGGGTCACGCCGTCTTCGTCGCGGCGCACCAGCAGGGCCAGCTTGCAGTGCGTCTTCAGGCCTACCACTCCGTGGAAAACCTGCACCCCCGCGTCTTCCATGGAGCGCGCCCAGTGGATGTTCGAGGCCTCGTCGAACCGCGCCATCAGCTCCACCACCACGGTGGCTTCTTTGGTAGCGCCGGCTTCGGTCAGAGCCTGGAACATCGGCGAGTCGTGGCTGGTGCGGTAGAGCGTCTGCTTCAGCGTCACCACCGCCGGGTCCTGCGCGCCCTGCTGCACAAAATCGACGACCGCGTCGTAGCTGTCGTAGGGATGGTGAAGCAGAATGTCTCGGCTGCGCAACTCGTCGAAGATTCCGGTCGATTTGCGGCTCAGATGCAGCGGCTTGGGCGTAAAGGGCTGGAACTTGAGGTCCGGCCGCTTCACGTCGTCGCAGAAAAACATGACGCGCGACAGGTTCACAGGGCCATCGCTGCGAAAAACCTGGCTCTCGTCGAGTTCGAAATTCACGCGCAGGCGCTCAATAATGTCGGGGTCGGCGCCGGTTTCAATCTCGAGCCGCACCGAATCGCCCTTGCGGCGATTGTGCAGCTCCACGCGAATGGTTTCGAGCAGCGATCGCGCCTCTTCTTCCTCGAAGTAGAGGTTTGAATTGCGTGTTACGCGGAAGGCGGCATGGGCCAGCACTTCGTAGCCGCGATACATGCCGGAGAGGTGCTGCGCGATCAGGTCCTGCAGAAGCAGATAGTCGTAGACTCCCTCGCTCGCCGGCAGGCGCACAAACCTGGGCAGCGCGCGCGGAACCGTGACCACCCCCAGCACCTGCGGACCCGAACTCCGCCGCTTGGCCCTCAGCAGCAGCGCCAGGCACAGCGCCTTGTTCAGTACGCGCGGAAACGGATGCGCCGGGTCAATCGAAATCGGTGTCAGCAGCGGATCGACTTCGCGCTGGAAATAATCTTTGGCGAACTTGCGGGCCTCGTCGCTCAGCTCGTTCCACACCAGCAGCCTGATGCCCTGCTTGCGCATCTCAGGCAGCAGTTTCAAGTTCCAGCAGCGGTACTGGGCGGCCACAAAGTCGTGGATATCTGCGGTGAGGATGGCGAGCGACTCGTCGGGTCGCAGGCCGTCGTAGCCCTGCTTCCGGTAGCCGTCTTCAATGCGCTGCAAAAGGCCGGCCTGCCGTATCTCGACGTATTCGTCCAGGTTCGAGCCGGTAATGGCCAGAAACTTGACCCGTTCAAGCAAAGGATTGGCGCAGTCTTCCGCCTCCTCAAGCACGCGGCGGTTGAACTGCATCCACGAGTAGTCGCGTCCGTTGAAGAGCTTTTGTTTCTGTGATGTCTTGGCCATGCTGCTTTCCGATGCCGTGTTGGAAGTCTATCGCGTTTCTGCGGGATGTGGCACGCCGTAGCGCTGCCAGGGAAAGGCGGGCGTCCCATCTTGAACTCATACAGCACCAGGGGCTCACGCGGTGTTAAGGGGTTGCAAAAAGGGAATTGAATCGACTTGAAACCGGAACGCCGGCTCAAACGTATTGCTTGGTTTACCGTCTTGTGTGTACAGCGCGGGAGGGAAGTTTTCCTCCGGTTGACTTGCAACCCGACTCGGTTTGAGGATAAAGATGGGCGGCCATTGCGCCTGAGGGGAGATTTCGCCATGTCTGAGACCCACGGAAACGAGCCCGCGAGCCTGATTCCTCGCAAGCCGATGCCTGCGGCGGCCGAGGCTTTTACCCGGAGCGTGCAAGGCCTGCTCGACGGCCGCGCCAAAGACGATGTTGAGGTAAATCAGGCGCTTACCGGTCTCGACGAGATGTTCGACCTCATCGCCGCCGGCCTCTACAGCCTGGCTTCAATGCTGGTAGGCGAGGGCGAAGAGAGCGTGCGCCTGGTGGAGCACACCGTTACCACCGCCGAGGTTTCCCGGCGCGGCGACCACTTTGAGGCGCGCCGCAGCAGCCGCCTGGCGCTGGCCAAAGCTGCGCTTGAGACCATCGCCCGCCGCGACCCCGGCAGTCTGGCCGCTCCCGCCGGCGAAACCGGCCCCGTGACCTGCATCGAAGACGACGATCTGGATTCAGCCGGAGTCTCGGCCAAAGAGCTCGAGCAGATGATCGCCGGACCCGATCGCGACCGGGTAAGGGAATGGCTCGTGAATCTGCCCAGCTCGGTTCGCACCGTGTTTGTGCTGCGCGCCGTGGCGGGATTCAATTCGGCCGAAACCGCAGCCTTGCTGGCCGCGCATGGCGGGTCGGGCGCAGAAAGCTGGACCCCGGGCGCCATCCGCGACGTCTTCCGCCAGGGCCTATGCTCGCTGGCCTCGCAGCTGATTCACGCGACTCAAGCCAATAGCCAGTAGCCAATAGCCAGTAGCCAATAGCCAGTAGCCAAGAACCAATAGGCAGCCCTGTTCTTGAAGTCAGCGGGCGGCGGGTGAGCAGGTGGCCAGCTTCCAGCCAGAACTACTGGCTACTGGCTATTGGCTCCTGTGACGGCTGGCCTGCGCATCGGGCCTTCTTATTCGATACACTACTTTTAAGAAGCGTCTCGCTTTGCGAGTGCATCCATTCACTTAACAGCAATTTCAGGCGGAATCTTTTGCCGCTGACTGGGCAAGGTTGAATTTGCACAAGCACATCCAAAAGAATGTAATCTGTCCCTGTCTGGCCGTCTTCATCTTGAGTCTTATGCTTCTCGGCGGCTTGCGAGCCGGGGGGCAGACGGCGCCTCAGGCCGCAGCGCCCTCGGCAAGTTCGTTCCAGGGCAGCGTGGTCAAGGGGAACGCTTCTGCCGAAGCCATCGGGCTATCGCTCGACGACGCCATCCAGCGCGGTTTGACGGCCAACCTGGGAATCATTCTGAGCCAGAATCAGACCTCGGCGGCGCGGGGCCAGCGGCTAAGCCAGTTGCAATCGTTGCTGCCGTCGGTTGATTTCGCAGCCAAGGAGACGGTGAGTCAGGTCGACCTTCCTGCCGAGGGGCTGCGGCTGCCCGACTTTCCCACCATCATCGGGCCGTTCGGCTACACCGATGTTCGGGCATCGCTGAGCTGGTCGCTGGTCGATCTCTCCGCGTTGAGAAATTACCTGGCCACGCGGCATAACTTCGCGGCGGCCCAGCTTTCGGCTGAGGACGCGCGGGACATGGTGGTTTTGACCGTGGGCAATGCTTACCTGCTGGTGCTGGCCGATGAAACCGAGGTCGAGAGCGTGCAGGCGCAGGTTGCCACTTCAAAGGTTTCGCTCGACCAGGCCGTGGCCAGCCATCAAGCCGGCACGTCGCCCAGGCTGGATGAGCTGCGGGCCCGCGTGGACTATCAGCAACAGGAGCAGCAATTGATCGCGGCGCAGAACGCGCTCGAGAAAGACAAGCTGGCGCTGGCACGCACCATCGGGCTGCCGCTGGAGCAGAAGTTCACGCTCACTGAAAAAGCGCCGTACGCGGCCTTCGACCAGGTGGATGTGAATGCGCTGATCGCGCAGGCCCAGGCCAACCGCAAAGACCTTGCCGCGCTGGTTGAGCAGGCAGCGGCGGCGGTTGACCAGCGCAAGGCGGCCACCGACGAACGGCTGCCCACCTTCAAGGCCAATGCGGATTACGGCGACATCGGCACCACGCTGGCGCACTCGCACGGCACTGTGGATGCCACGGGCACGGTGAGTTTCCCGGTGTTCAAAGAGTATGGCCTGCGCGGCGACGCCGAGCAGGCGCAGGCGCAGCTGGATACGGCCGAGGCGCAGCTGAGCGACCGGAAAGCCCAGGTCGACGCCGACGTTCGCGACGCGCTGCTGGATATTGAGGCTGCGCAGAAGCAGGTTGAAGTGGCGCGCTCCAGCGTCGACCTGGCCAATCAGGCGCTGAGCGACGCGCAGCAGCAGTATGCCAATGGCGTAAGCGACAACCTGGCCGTGAGCCAGGCGCAGCAATCGGTGGCCCAGGCCAACGCGCAGTATGTCACCAGCCTTTACCGGCACAACGTGGCCAAGCTCAGCCTTGCGCGTGCGCTGGGGGCCGGCGAAAGCTACAGGAATTATGTGAAGCAAAGCCAGTAGGGTAAGCGCGCCGTAGGCGCAATGGTTGTTAGCCCCGCGTTTCAACGTGGGGAAAGGGATTGCCAATAACTTTGCGGAGTCCCGTAGGGACGGCGCCAGCAATGGGAGGGAAGTAACGTGGCGGAGACAAATCAAGCAGCGGCGCAAGCCGAACCCGTAGAGGAGACTGAGGTCACGCCGGCGCCAAAACGCCGCAGGGGCTTTGTAATCGCGGTGGTGGTGCTGCTGGTGCTGCTGGGCCTGGAGTTGTGGTGGCGCTCCACCTACAGCGAAGACACTGACGATGCCGAGGTGAACGGTCACCTCATCCAGGTGAGCGCGCGCATCACAGGGCAGGTCCTGAAGGTGGACGTGGAAGAGAACCAGCAGGTAAAGAGGGGCGATGTGATTGCCGAGCTCGACCCGCGCGATTACGATGTTGCGGTTGAGAACGCGCAGGCGGCGCTCGACAGCGCCAAGGCATTCGCCCAGGCGGCCGGCGTCAACGTGCCCATCACCCAGATCAATACGGGAAGCAATCTGTCCGCTGCGAACGCCGATGTAAGCGGCTCGCACGCCTCAGTGCAACAGGCCCAGAAGCAGCAGGCTGCGGCCGATGCGCGGGTGGCAGAGGCTATTGCCAACAACACCAAGGCCCAGGCTGATCTCAAGCGCTACACCCCGCTGGTAGAGAAAGACGTGATCAGCAAGCTGCAGTACGACGCAGCAGTGGCCGCCGCGCAGTCGGCCGCCGCTGCGTTGGCCGACGCCGAAGCCGGCGACGAGGGAGCCAAGGACGCTATCCGCGTGGCCACCGAGCGCGAAAGGCAGGCCCAGGCTTCGCAGAAATACGCGCTGACCGGCCCGCAGCAGGTTGCGGTGCTGGATGCCCGCTACAAGCAGGCGCAGGCGCAGGTGGAACAGGCGCAGGCCGCGCTCGACCAGGCCAGGCTGAACCGGAGCTACTGCACAATCCTCGCGCCCGAAAACGGAATTATCACCCGCAAGAGCGTTGAGATCAACCAGAACGTTTCGCCGGGGCAAAACCTGCTTACGCTGGTCTCGCTTGAGGGACTTTGGATTACGGCGAATTTCAAGGAGACGCAGCTCCGACACATGGAAGCCGGGCAGTCCGTTCAGGTCCACGTCGATTCAACCGGCAAGGACTATAGCGGCAAGGTGACGCAGATCGGCGGCGCAACCGGTTCGGTGCTTTCGCTCTTCCCGCCTGAAAATGCTACCGGCAACTACGTAAAGGTGGTGCAGCGCGTGCCTGTGCGCATCGACTTTACCAACCTCGACAAAGAAGACCCGAACCACGAACTGAGGCCCGGGCTTTCGGTTGAGCCGAAGGTGAAGGTGAAGCCGTAAGACAGTTGTCAGTGATCAGTGGTCAGTGGTCAGTTTTCAGCCCCCAGCCTTGAAATGACGGCTGGGGGTTTGTTTTCTTTGAACTCCATCGCTTGAACCGCGGCTAAGTTTGGAGCCTGACGGTTCAGCGTGCCGTTACTTGCCTTTTCTCGGCGCGTTCGCCTTTTCCAATGCCTTTTCGAATTCCCGCGTCTCTCGGGCCTGCTTGAGCTGGTGGAGACCGAAGAGCAGCAGGCACAGCCCGATCACGGCGAATGCTGCCGACCCGATCAGCAGTATAGGATCAGCAATGCCATTGGCCCACCCGCTGCTATGGTCGATGTTCGACTTCCACACAAGTATGAAGCCGGAGAAGAGGAACGAGGCCACGCCGAGCACGACAAAAATCTTCTCAGTAATCACCATGCCCGAGAGTCTAGCACCGCTTCATGGCGCAGACGATTTAGAGTGGATGCAGCGCACCAATGAAAGACTCCATTCACGTTTCGAAGGAGAACTACCTCAAAGCCATTCTTGAGGCAGAGGCCGAGGGCCGCGAGGTGATTCCCGCGCTCCTTGCGCACTGGCTTGAGGTCTCGCCGCCGGCCGTGACCATGGCGCTCAAGCGGCTCAAGCGCGATGGCTATGTCACGGTGGGCGACGACGGCATCGTGCGCCTCACCGCTGCCGGCCGCGAAACGGCCTATCACACGGCGCTGCGCCACCACCTTATCGAGCGCATGCTGAGCGAAGTCTTCGGCATGGAGTGGCACGAGATCCACGAGGAGGCCGAGCGGCTGGAGCACGCGGTTTCCCCATCCTTTGAAGCCAAGTTGCGCGAGAAGCTGGGCGAGGGCGGCGCATGTCCCCATGGCAATGCCGTGCTGCCCGTACGGGCTGAGGAACGCAAGCGCCGCGGCGAAACGCCGCTCTCTGAGGCTGCCGAAGGCCATTCTTATACCGTGGCCAGCCTGCAGGAACGCGATACCAAACTGCTTGCCTTCCTGCATAAGGCCGGCATCGGCCCGGGCGAGCGGGTCAAGGTGCTGAGCCAGAACTACGATCAGACCGTCTCCATTGAGCTCAAGTCAGGGAATTCGATTCTAGGCCGGCCCGCGGCCGAAGCGGTGTGGCTCAAGGATCTTAACCGGGCTTTGCCGTCCTGAGCGGCGAACTCCCGTTGGACCGATCTTCGCGAGCGAATAGGACGTACCGCGCCCTCCGGCAGAATCCTTCAACAGGACGCCCATTCTGATGAGGTCCTCAATGTCGCGCAGCGCGGTATCCTGCGAACACTTCTCAAGCCTGGCCCATTTTGAAGAAGTCAGCTTGCCTTCGAAGTTATTCAAGAGCCGGTTGAGCATGCTGCGCTGCCGCTCGTTGAACTCCGTTCCGGCGAAGTGATCCCAGAAGCGGGCCTTCGCCAGTACAGCGGCCAGGATGGTCTCGGCGTGATCGAATGCGCGCCCCAGACATGTCAGAAACCATTCGAGCCAGCGCGTAATATCGAGATCGCCTTTCTGCGTCGCTTCGAGGATCTCGTAATATGCTCTACGGTCCTGCTGAATCTGGGCCGACATGCTGTAGAAGCGCTGGGGGCTTTGTTCGGAGCGCGCCAGCACCATATCGGCGATCGCGCGCGCTATACGTCCGTTGCCATCTTCGAATGGATGAATGGTGACGAACCAGAGATGCGCTACACCTGCCTTGACGACGAGGTCGATCGAACGCTCTTTTTCAAACCACTCAAGAAATCGTTTCGTTTCCCCGCGAAGACGGCCTGCAACTGGCGCCTCATAATGGACTCGCTCTTTGCCGATTGGCCCTGAAACTACTTGCATTGGGCCGCTTTTATCGCTGCGCCACACGCCCACGTTGATCCGCGACATTCCGCTTCGGCCTGTCGGAAACAACGCGGCGTGCCAGTCGAACAAGCGCTGCGCCTTCAACGGCTGATCGTAGCGCTGGGTTGCGTCCAGCATCATTTCAACAACGCCCTCAACGTCACGGTTCGCAGTCGTCAGGCCGCCAACGTCGATTCCAAGCCGGCGCGCGACTGAGGAGCGCACCTGGTCCCTGTCGAGCTTCTCCCCTTCAATCTCGCTCGATTTGAGCACATCCTCGGTCAGGGTGTTCAATACGGCTTCCTTGCGAAGCTGAAAGCCAAGCCCCTCCATGCGTCCGATCAGGCGTCCCTGCCGGTGGCGCACGTCAACAAGACGCTGAGAGATTCGCACGGAATCCCAGCGAAATTCCGGCCAGTCCGACCGTTCGTGAATGTAGATCCCGCGCCTTATTCTCCGCACCATATGCAGAGAATATAAAACCTGTTCGCCGCAAATTCAAGGATTAATCTACGCACATAATGCGGAGATTACGGCTCCCAATCGCCGCACGCTTAGCCGTCAACGGCGGATCGTCCCTGGATGCACCCGTGAACACTGTTGACTTCGGGTGGCAATCCGGGTCAGTGAGTGACTCGGCGAAGTCGTCAGCCAGAACTACAACCAGACCGTCTCCATTGAGCTCAAGTCAGGGAATTCAATTCTCGGCCGGCCTGCGGCCGAATCGGTGTGGCTCAAGGATCTGAACCGGGCTTTGCCGAACCGCAGTGAAGATCCGCGGTTGCCTTTGGAAGTCTCAATCTGGCGTTACTTCCGAATTGGGGACGCCCAGAATTCAGAACGATGGGTATCTGCTTGACTCACGCGGACACAAGACGAAGTAGTTTCGTTGTTTCTAAAGATGTCGCTGGCACAAGCAAAGCGACCATGAAATGCGGAAGCGTGGCAGGATTGTTACGCATGCAGTCATGAACTATTCCGGGTGGAAGAAATGAAATCCCGGAGGTCGCTGATGCGATGTCCCCAATAAAACACTACCGGAATTTCCTGTGCGGCCTGGATGTAGCTTGCCTTGAACACTCCTTGAATGGCGCCCGCAGGGACTATCAAGTCTGATCCAAAGCGTCCGACCCAGTTTTGAGCATTTTGGCAAATCTCTTTGTTGATCCGCTTTCGGCTGTTGATTTCCGAATTAGACGCCTTGCATTCAAGCGCCATTATGCGCCCGTCGTAGAGGCGGATGACCACATCTGCCTCGTCCTCCCCAAGCACGCAGGGACCTGCAGAGAATTGGCCAATATTCAAGACGTCAACCATGGGATTCGCGATGCGCCGAAGCGTGACAGGGGTCATTCCCATCCCGATCAGTACCCCGCGCACGGCCTCCTCTGTAGCCTTGCCATCGTCCGTTCGTCGACTGGTCTGCAGGCGCTGTGAACTTGCTGCAACGGTGGAAGCCAGAATGGCCGCTTCCCGCTCAGCCGAAGTAGGTGCGCGTTTCTCATATATCCAAGGAAAACGCTTCGGATCGAGAATTTGGCGGATCACGTCCCGGACGGCACTGGCTCGCTCTACATCTTTTTCGATCAAAGTCCACGCGAGCGTGGCACCCGTCAGAGTCTCCAAGTCATCAGCAGATATTGGTGGAGCGCCGAGATATCGAAGTGCCGTGCACAGGTTCTGATCCCTGACGAAGCTCGCGATCAGACGAGGATCGACGGGATCGCCCACCAATTCATGCAAACTACCAATTACTTGCTGGTTTGCACGTTCAAGTTCGACGAAGGCGGCGAGATACTTTTCCATGGGCTCGCCAAGGCGACGTTGACGGAATTGCTCGCGGGCGGTTCGGGCGTCAGCAACAATTTCGTGCACGTCCCAGAATCGGGCCCCTTTAGGCCAACCTTTACTCATACCGCGGCCTCAAGCCAAGTAAGGGAAGTCCAGTCAATCAGCATGTCCTCAACAGCGCTGGGTTCGAATTTAGTGAGTCCGCCTGCGTAAACCCTGCCGTCATCAAGACAGGATGCGTTGTTGAGAGCGACGCACGCGTTATCCAAGTCGACATCAGACATTGGAACTAGAGGGTACAATCCATGGGCGATATTCAGCAACCTAGCACCTGCGATGTTGCGGACGAATACAGGGGGTCGGCGGGCCATATAGGTGCAGATGATAGGTGCGGCAGGTAAAAGACGAATTGCCCACCATGGGCGACGGTGCGTTGCAATGTATCCGCTGTTGCCGCCTTCCTGTTCGGCCCATTTGAGAAAAGCGGCGACTCCGGTGCGTTCCCAGCGGCTCAGACTATTGAGGTCGCGTGGAAGGTCCACTACTCGCCTAAGGTCCTCGGTGTGCCTAAGTTGCCCCCCATTCTCCTTTGCCGCAAATAATTCGTCTGCCCCTGTGACACAGGGCAGGAGAAACCGATCTGGCAAGTTCACAGCTTTTTCGCCCGCGATCCAAATGTGATTAGCTCCCGTCACCTGCCCTCGCGAAACTCGAAACAGAGACCCTACACGCGTACCGCTCCGCGGTGCATTCAGAACATGCACCGTGGCCGGTGAAAAGAAGCCGGGATACCATTTCTTCGCAGAGGCAAGGTCGGTCGCGGCCCGATTCACTCCTCCTGTCAGCGTGCCCAATTCGTTGACGTTCGCAACAGATTGGAGCTTGATTGCTGCGGGAGTTTGATGAGGATGGAAAACGGTAATTGCGGCGGTAGTCATTACACCGGGGAAGGGCTCTGACTTAGCATCCACCATATGCACTGAAACACCGCCCAACCGTGCGCAGAGGGAGGCTCGCAGAGCCGCACCATAGTTAGTGTCGATCCATTCAGCGGCCGTTACAAAAATCCCAATGTCGCCAGGCTTCGCGATTTCGCCTGCCCTCGCAAAGAAGTACAGATGTAGGCCAGCCAGCTTGCTCGCCTTATTTGCACCAAGTGTTCGCATAGTAGCCGCGTACCACGTTTTCCAATGTTCCTCGATATCGTGATGTCTCACATATGGGGGATTGCCGATAAAGAGCCGACGGCCTGCGGAGGGAAGTTTCACGTCGCGGAAGTCGCAAACTAGAACGGTAGATCGATCAGTCATGCCGGCAACGGCGAGGTTGGCGCGCAGAAGCACTGCGCACACCGGATCCGGCTCGATCGCTACTATGTCAGCTTCGCGGAATGCACGACCAGCTGCGAGGGCAAAACGTCCGGTACCCGCACCACCATCTACTACCTGGCCAAATGCTCCGCCTGCCTCGACTTCAGCCTGCGCCTTTCGGATCATCGCACCTACGATGCCTGCCGGCGTAAAGGTCTGGCCATGTCGACGCCGGTCCACAACACTACGCAACTCGCAGAAGCAGTCGCCGAGAGGGTCATTGCCCTTAGTGATGGCGATTCGAAATCGCTCGACTAATGCTTTGTCAGCGCATGGTTTGATCCCGGCAACCGCAGCGGCTTCGTCCGGCGACAGGTCATATTTACGGCCTAGCAAGGCGAGTGCTACCGAGAGAAGCTCAGGTTGGGGCTGCGGGTTTATCTTCTTCGGAGTCATCCTGCTCGGCACCCCCACTTTAGGGAGACTTTGTTTCTAGTTTTCTTCGCCATTGTAATCCAGTTGTGTCATATTTGGGTGCTCCTAGGTTCGGAGAGAGACCAGAAGTGCTCGCCTGTATAGCCGCCAATGCGGAGCTTACATCCCGCAGGGGCTAAAGCTTCCAAACTGGTTTTATTGGTCTTATCGGCTGTCAGGGCTGAAGCCCTGACCTACCTGCCGTGCCCGCACCACAAGACCGTACCTCGGCGAGCCTCCCCGCAGCCTGAGGAGACCAAGGCTACATATTTTCGATAATTTAATATAAGAAAATTAATTAACTATAGTTAATAATCTGTGGCATACTGTCGTTGAGGGAGTACGGCGTTCTCTGCCCCCGAATACCGCCATGTCCACAGACGCCATTACCCAGGTCGTTTCCACTCAGCCCTCCTTGCCTGAGGTGCACTCGAGCGTGCAGGTCTCCCGCTCGCGCTTCTACTGGCGCCGAATGCTCGGCTTTCTGGGGCCCGGTTTCCTCATCTCGGTCGGCTACATGGATCCCGGCAACTGGGCCACCGACATAGCCGGCGGGTCGCGCTTCGGCTATACGCTACTGTTCGTCGTCATGGCCTCGAGCCTGACGGCTATCCTGCTACAAAGCCTTTCGCTCAAGCTGGGCGTGGCCACCGAGCGCGACCTGGCCCAGCTTTGCCGCGAGCGCTATGGCAAACGCACCAGCTTCGCGCTTTGGATTCTTGCCGAAATCGGGATTGCCGCCTGCGACCTGGCCGAGGTTATCGGTTCCGCCATCGCGCTTGAGTTGCTGTTTCACATCCCGCTCTTCTACGGCGTTCTCATTACCGGGCTCGATGTGCTGCTCATCCTGCTATTGCAGCGCTGGGGATTCCGCTTCGTTGAAGCGCTGGTGATCGCGCTCATCGGCCTCATTATTGTGATGTTCGGCGTGCAGATGTTCTTTTCGCGGCCCGATTATCTGCCCGCTCTGCGCTGCCTGTTTATACCGTCGGCTCAAATCGTCATGAACCCCGACATGCTGTACATCGCGATCGGCATTCTGGGCGCTACCGTGATGCCGCACAATCTATACCTGCACTCGTCTATCGTGCAAAGCCGCAACTACAAGCGAACGCCCGACGGCAAGCGTGAAGCCATTCACATGGCCAACGTGGATTCGGCGCTGGCGCTCAGCATCGCGCTGTTTGTGAATGCGGCCATACTCATTGTTGCCGCGGCAGTCTTCTTTCGCAGCGGACACTTTGAGGTCGCGGCCATTCAGGATGCTTACAAGCTGCTCAGCCCGCTGGTGGGCGCGGCCAGCGCCAGCACTCTGTTCGCCATCGCCCTGCTTGCCTCGGGACAGAACTCGTCCATTACCGGAACGCTTGCCGGCCAGGTGGTGATGGAGGGCTTCGTCAACCTCCACGTCTCGCCGTGGCTGCGCCGGCTCATCACGCGTTCGCTGGCCATTATTCCTACCATCATCGTGGTCGCCATTACCGGCGAAGCGGGCACTGAAAAGCTGCTCATCCTCAGCCAGGTCATTCTCTCTTTGCAATTGAGCTTTGCGGTGATCCCGCTGGTTTTGTTCACCGGCGATCGCGCCTTGATGGGCCAGTTTGTGAACGGCCGCGGCATGAAGATTCTGGCGTGGTTCACAGCTATTCTCATCGCCGTGCTGAATGCGTGGCTGCTCATCCAGACCGCGATGGGCCATTAGTTCTTCCCTGTTTTCCCGTTGGAGGTTATTCAAATGCGCAACGCAAGACCCGGATGGACGTGTCTCATTCTTCTTGCGTTAACCGCAGTTAACGCAAGAATTTTAACGGCGCAAAGTGGAACCACTTCGGCCATCTCGGTAACGGTGGTCGATGCCACCGGCGCGGCAATGAAAGATGTGGATGTGACAGCGACCGACGCGGCCACGCATGCAACCCGCACGGCGCGAACCGATGAGAATGGGCGCGTTCTTTTCTCTGAAGTGAATCCGGGCAACTACACGGTGGCGACGGAAGCGCCAGGGTTTGCGCGGCAAATTTCAGGCCTGGTCGCTGTAGAAGTTGGCCGCACCGTGACGCTGAATTTCAAGCTTGCCATCTCCGCCGCAACGCAGACTGTGGAAGTGACGGCCAACCAGGCCCTGCTGAGCCTCGACAATCCCAACACCACATCCACGCTTGAGTCAAAGACGATTGCCAACCTGCCCAACGCGGGGCAGGACATTACCTTCATCACGCAGTTCGCGCCCGGCGCGCTGATGAACACCGCCGGCTCATCGAACGACGCCAAGGCCGCGGGAGGATACGGCAATGTCGAGTTCAACGGATTGCCCGCCACTTCGAACGGATACATACTCGACGGCTACGACAGCAACGATCCGTGGCTGGGTTTGAACATTGGTCTCTCTACAAATCTCGTGATCGGTCTCGATGCGCTTGCTGAGTCCACGGTCAACACCAACTCCTATGCGGTCGATCAGGGCCGCTACGGCGCATCGCAGGTGAATTACTTCACCAAGTCGGGCGCAAACGAGTTTCACGGCGACGCGTACGAGGTCTGGAACGGCTCCTCGATGAACGCAGAGGACTACTTTCTCCACGCCAACGATACGCCGGGAAACATAACCCTCAAGCCGCATTCCAACGTGAACCAGTTTGGCGTGAGCCTTGGTGGCCCGCTCAAGAAGGACAAGCTATTTTTCTTCGCCCACTACGAAGGAGTGCGCATCGATTTGCCGCTCGTGCAGCAGCTTGTGGCTCCGACGCCTGCCTACCAGCAATACGTGCTCAATCAATTGCCGCAAGGAGGCATCGACCCGATTACCGGCACCGCGCTGCCGGCCGTACCTGGCGAGGTTGCGCTTTACAAATCGATCTTCGGGCTCTATCGCAGCACTTCGGGAACGCCTTTGGCCATCAGTTCATGCCCGCTCGATGCGAATAGCGCGCTCATTGCTGGCGCACAGAGCAGCGGAAATCTTTCTGACGGCAGCGGCTGCGCCAACCAGTCGCAGGAGTCGCTCACCAACAGCGATTACGAAAATCTGTTGGTGCTCAAGTTCGACCACACCATCGACTCGCACAACAGCGTCTGGTACCGGTTCCAGCAGGACACGGGACTTCAAGCGGCCTACACCGATCCGATCAATCCAATCTTCAATTCATTCTCACCGCAGCCGCAGCGCACGCTGGTGGTTGGCTACACGCACCTGTTCAGCCCGAACCTGGTGAATCAGTTCAATCCCGGCGCGAGCTGGTACGGCAGCATCTTTGAGCCGAACAATTTTTCCGCGGTGCGTGCTCAAATGCCGATCGTGCTGGCCGCGGGCACCAACAGCGCTCCATTCACCACCATCGGCGGCAACAACAACACTTATCCGCAAGGGCGCAAGGTGGCGCAATGGCAGATCAACGACAACCTGATGTGGACTCGCGGCCGCGACACTTACAAGTTCGGCGTGAACTCGCGCCGCGTTGACACCAGCGACTACGACGTTGGCGAGGGAACGGTGCCGGCCGCTATCTACAACGACCTGGCCGAATTTACTTATGGCGCGGCCTACCTGCTCGGCCAGACTTTTCCTGCAACGCTCAGAGAGCGAGTCGCCGAGGGCAATCTCGATCTTTACGCAATGGACACGCACAAGCCGACCCGGCATCTCACCATCACGGCCGGCGTGCGCGCGACGTGGAACACCAATCCCGTAAACCAGCACCGGTTGTTCGCAAGGCCGGCGGGGTCGTTTCTTAATCTCGATCACGATGCCAACCAGCCGCTGGATCAGGCTATTGAAACGGGCGTGCGCTCGCTGTTTCCGGCCACGCCTGTTCTGGTGTGGCAGCCTCGCGTCTCGATCGCTGACGAGGTTGCAGAGGGCACAGTCATCCACGCCGGGTTCGGCGTCTTCAACGACATTATCCCCGCGCAGATTGCAGATCTGGCGGCCACCAACCCGCCTTATTCGCCCACATTCGCAGGCGGCATCGGTGGCCAGGCGGGCGGCGTGGGAATCGCAGACGCCATCAGCGCAGTCGCCAACGCGGACCATCAATTTCAATCGGTCTTTGCTTCAGGCGCGCCACCATGCGTGGGCATTCAACCGGGCGCGCCCACATGCCCGCTGGCGGTGAGTCTGAACACGTTTCCCACCGGCACGTTGAAAACGCCCTACTACTACCAGTTCAGCCTGGGGCTGGAGCGGCAGACCGGTTCGCACGGCTCAATCAAAGCAGACTACGTGGGTACCATCGGCATGCATGAGCCGTTCCAGGTTGAACTGAATGGCTACCAGACGGTCTGCGCAGGGTGCTTTGCGCCGTATCCTTACGCACAGCCTCTCGATCAGCGCTTCGGCAGCGTAAGCGAGTTCCAAACCGGCGCCGGCAGCAATTACAGCGGCCTGCAGACCGAGGTGAATGAGAAGATCGGCGGGCTTCTCGTCCGCGCCAATTACACGCTGAGCCATTGCATGGATGAAATTTCAAACGGCGGCCTGCTGCCATTTTCGAGCCTCGGCGTCTTGTCGCCGTTGCCCGGCGAGTTGCGACGCCAATACAGCAACTGCGACTACGACGTGCGCCATAATGTGTCGGCGTTCGGCATTTACCAGCTTCCGTTTTCGTCTGTGCACCGCGGGCTGCGCAAAATCTTCGCCGGCTGGTCCGTCTCTGAGACTGCGTTTCTGCACAGCGGTTTGCCCTTCACCGTCCTCAGCCAGCCCTATACCGCAAACGGCAATGGAATCTTCCAGAACAGCGGACCGCAGTTTGCGCGCCGCATTGCCGGGGTTCCGGTCTATCGCAAATCGGCGTATCCCGGCGTCACCGTTGCGGGCACGCGGCAATGGCTCAACCCCGAGGCTTTTGAATCCGCAGTCGACCCTACCACCGGCGCCTGCACAGGTGGCGATTCGCCGGGCAACTGCCAGTTCGGCAACGCCGGGCGCAACACCGTGCGCGGACCCCACTTTACCGACTCCGATATGTACCTCACCAGAAGGTTCGCATTGCACGAAGGCCTGTCGTTGCGGATGGACGCGCAGCTCTTTAACGCCTTCAATCACCCCAACTTCGCATTGCCTGCAAATGTCGAGGCCGGCGTTCCGGGCGAAAGCGTGCCGGCCAGGTTTGGCACTCTTGAAAGCACAATCTCGCCGCCTACCGGGCTATTGGGCGTGGGGCTGGGCGGAGACAGCTCGCCGCGCATGATTGCCTTTCAGGCGCGCATCGAATTCTGAGAGTGCCCCCGAGTTACGTCATCCACATTACTATTTCCGGCGCCGTTATCTTGCCACATTAAGTCCATCGTGTTCCAATGTCATTGATTCATTCGTATCGGGGTTTCCGGAGCGCGAAATACCACACATCTCCAGCACGTTCGGAGTTTCCCCCATGGCAATGGCTTCTTATGTCCCGCCCGGAGAAGAATCGAAGGTAGTCTTTGATGGACGACTCGGACCAGCAGGACGATAACGTAAGCGACGAGTTCAAAGAGCCTGGCGAAGGAAAACTGCGTTATGACACGGTGCCTTACGATGTAATGCCCGAAGAGGAGCTCTACGCCTATCGGGACGCGCTGACCAGCCTGAACGAAGCGCAGCCTCAGGTTGTTGTGGTCGAAGGCCAACCGCCGCCGCCTCCTCCAGTCGAAAAGAAAAAGCAAAAAGTCCTGCTGGTAGTTGCGACCGTCGCCTGCCTGTTTCTGGTGACTTTTATTATCTGGTCGATGCAGAAGGGGCCACCGCCGCCGCCCTACGTCGATCTGGGAAACAGCAACGTGACAAACTCCGGACTGAGTGGAGACCTTGTAGCGCGCTGGATAGACAAAGCCAACTACGTGTTTTACGTCAATCCGCTTTCAGCCGACGACCTGCCGGGCTTTGCCGCGGTTGCCGCCAATCCGCCGCGCCAAATCAGGTTCACCATCCATTTGAAAGACTCCTCGGGAATCACCATCTGCGAAAAAGAAATTGTATTTCCGTTCAAGGCGCCGGAGGGCGGCAGCGCGATACCGACGCAGGGGCCGCCTGAGAGAACCATGGATGGAGATACAATCAGCTACGATCACGGAGACCATAACGAGATTGTTCGCATTGAAATGAAAGGCCCGATGAGTTGCGCTGAAAGCTTCTACGACCGCATCGCCGCCTGGGATTTCACAACCACCTATCCGGTGAGGGGCGATCAGGACGATTGGGTCAATAATCTCGAGAAAACCAGTCCCAGGGAACCTCGCGCGAAAAAGTCCGGTCCTGGACCTCTGGTGCGCTTGCTGCCCGCACCTATCGACGGCGACGACGTGATTGTGGGTGATAACCCCACGCGGGGAACGGTTGAAACGCGCTCCGGGCGCGAGTTTTTTGTGGGACCGGGCGGCCTGAGCACACGCGGCCAGGATTGGGGACTCTTTCCGGCAGCCATCCACTTCCACTGCGACGTGCGGTCGAACTGCACGCTCACCCGCGCAGGGGCTTCAAACGCGGTATCGGCCCATCTGATGAAATAAGAGCCTGCCATTAACTTTCCCGCAGGCGGCGTTGCGAACGAAAATTGCGCGAGACGCGACGGAGGACGAAGGCTTTGGCCATTCCAAGGCGAGGACGACAACAAAGTATCGCGCAATTTACGCCGCAACCCTTCGGGCTGGGACCAATTTTCCCCATCTCTTTGTCGCTCGTCGTTAGCAGACGCCCGGTTTGCGTCACTCCTCGCTTCGCGACCTGGGGCAAATTGGCTCCCAGCGCCGCCTACGCGAAAGTTAATGGCAGGCTCTGAGCGATGCCGGTTCTTTCAACAGCCGAGATGCAGGCCTGCGACCGCGCCACTACGGGGCGCCTGGGAATTCCTTCGTTCGACCTGATGCGGAATGCCGCAACGGCCGTGGCGGCGTTTGCTCGCGACCAGTTTCCCCAAGCGCGGCGCATCGCGGTGTTGTGCGGGCGCGGCAATAATGGCGGCGACGGCATGGCCGCGGCGAGGTTGCTGCATCTGGCGGGTCTCGATGTTGCGGTAATTCTGCTGGGCTCGAGCGACAGCCTGAAAGGCGATGCGGCCCAGGCCTGGCGCGAGCTTGCTGCGGTTCCGGGAGTTTCGATTCATCCGGTTGAGTCTGCGGCCGATTTGGCGAAGCTCGATCCAGCTCGCGATGCCGACCTGGTGATTGATGCCGTGCTGGGCACGGGCTTCAAGCCGCCGATCAAGGGCCTGGCGTTCGATGCGCTCAACTGGATCAAAGACCGGCGCGGCCCTGTGCTAGCTGTCGATCTGCCCTCCGGGTGGCCAGCCGACAGAACCAGCGCCACCGTCGATACGCCGGTTTTCCCAGCCGACGCAGTCATCACATTCACCGCGCCCAAGCTCGCGCACGTCTTTGGCGCATTGACGCGCGCCTGGGACCAGCCGATTGTTGTTGCGCCCATCGGATCGCCCGATGAATTGTTGATTTCGGAGTTGGGAATTGAGTGGGGCGGCTCTTCAATCGGGCTGGTGCAGGCGCCTCGAGCAGCGGCGGCCAATAAAGGCAGTTTCGGACACGTTCTCGTAGTGGGCGGCACCTTTGGCTCGGCCGGCGGCAAGGCCGGCGCACCTTCCATGACGGCGCTTGGGGCCATGCGCATTGGAGCGGGGCTTGTTACTGCTGCCATTCCCGCGCCTGCCATGCCGGTGGTCTCGGCCATTGCGCCCGAACTCATGACCTGGCAGCTTGAAGCGAGCGCATCCGGAAGCATCTCCGATGAAAACCTTGCCCCTGATCGATTGGCAGCTTTGCTGGCCTCAAAATCGGTGCTTGCCATCGGCCCTGGCATCGGGCAAAGCCCGGAAACAATCAAATTCACCACCGGGCTGCTTTCGTCTACTGAACTGCCGACCGTGGTTGACGCGGATGCGCTCAACATTCTGGCGGCAAAGCCCGTGCTGCTGGCCAAGCTGGCGCGCAAAGGCAAGCGAACCATGGTGCTAACGCCGCATCCGGGAGAAATGGCGCGGCTGGCCGGAACCACCATTGCTGCAATCCAGGCCAATCGCCTTGAAGCGGCCCGCAGCTTTGCCTTGAAAATGGGCGTCACTCTTGTGCTTAAAGGCGCGCGGACGCTGATCGCTCATCCCGATGGGCGCGTGGCCGTGAATACCACCGGAAATCCAGGAATGGCCAAAGGCGGCAGCGGCGACCTGCTCACAGGAATAATCGCCGGACTTCTGGCGCAGTACCCTGACGATGCGGCGCGGGCGGTTGAAGCCGCGGTCCATTTGCACGGCCTGGCCGCCGACCTCGCTGTGAGTGTACAGAATGAGCACACTTTGCTGGCTACCGATGCGCTCAATCATCTTTCACAGGCTTTTCGCTTTCAATCACGCGGCACAAACGGGTATGTTTGGATACAGGGCGCGCAATTGAGAGGCGCCGCGCGAGGCTGAGCAATGACCAACGCCGCACCCCCCGCCGCAGGCAAAGTCCACGAGTACACGACGAAGAGTGGTCCCGACACCATTGAGGTGGGGCGCAAGCTGGTGAAGATTCTCAAGCCGCCGCAATTACTGCTGCTGCGCGGCGAACTGGGAACCGGCAAAACCACCCTGGTGAAGGGAATTGCGCAGGCGCTGGACGCGGCCGAGCCTGACGAGGTGACCAGCCCCACCTTCACGCTGATTCACGAGTACGACGGCACGCGCGAAGGCAAGCCGATCAAGCTATTCCATTTGGATGTGTACCGGCTCGAGGGCGAGCGCCAGCTTGAAACCCTCGGCCTTGAAGAACTGCTCACGCCCGATTCGCTGGTGCTGGTGGAGTGGGGCGACAAGTTCAAGAGCATCAAGAAGCGCGCCACCGGCGATATTGTCATCACCTCAGAAGGTGGCGACGCCCGCAAGATCACGGTGACGCTGAAGGATTAGCGAGTCAGCGAGTCAGCGAGTCAGCAAGTCAGCAAGACAGCCAAAGCGAATTGTAGCGTGGGTCTCTTGACCCGCGCCCGTTCCCACATTCCCCACCCTGCAGTCATTCACCTGCGCTCCATGCCACGCTCTCTTCCACCCACAACCCGCGTCCATCGTTTAAGATTGCCCCATCCCTTCTGGAGGCTCGCATGCCTGCGATACCAAAAATTACTGCCCGGTGTCTCTTCGCGTCTATCGCCGCAGTTTGCGCGGTAAGCGCCGCGCTCGCTGCTCATGCATCGTCGGGCCCGCACATCTTTCAGCGGCCCGCCATCAGCCAGGACACGATTGCCTTCGGCTACGCCGACGATCTGTGGGTAGTGCCGCGCTCCGGCGGCCGCGCCACTCGCCTCACCACCGGAGTGGGCATTGAATCTGCGCCCGTCTTTTCGCCCGACGGCAAAACCATCGCCTTCACCGGCCAGTACGACGGCAACACCGACGTGTTCACCATCCCCGTCACCGGCGGCATTCCATTCCGCGTGACGTATCATCCGGCGTCCGATTTCGCGGTGGGCTGGACTCCCGATGGAAAGCAGATTCTCTTCCACTCAAATCGGGATGCCGCCAGCCGCTACACGCAGCTCTACACCATCCCTGCGCAGGGCGGATTCGCAAAAGTGCTGCCTTTGCCGATGGCCAACCAGGGCCAGTTCTCGCCCGACGGCAAGCAGATCGCCTATTCGCCGCTCGGCCTGGCCTTCGGATTCAACTACAACTTCTATGTTGCGTGGGGCAATTACCACGGCGGCACCGCCAGCACCATCTGGATCACCACGCTGCCCGGTCTCGACTCGGTTGAGATTCCGCATGAAATCGCCTCGGACTTCAACCCGATCTATGTCGGCAGCAAAATCTATTTTCTTTCCGGCCGCGACGGACCGATCACCATCTTCGAGTACGATCCCGCAACCAAAGCGGTGAAAAAAGCCTTCGACAATAAAGGCCCGGACATTCACTCGCTCGATGGCCACGGCAGCACGCTGGTCTACGATCAGCTCGGCGAAATCCATACCTTCGACACCACCACCGGCAAAGACAGCATTGTGCCCATCGATGTGGACGCCGATCTGCCCGAGGTAAGGCCGCGCATTCAAAGCGTGGGCGATGAAGTTTCGAACGTGACCATCTCGGCCACCGGCGTACGCGTCGCAGTTGAAGCGCATGGAGAAATCCTGACCGTCGCCACCAAGAAGGGACCCACGCGCGACATCACCAACACGCCGGGCATTGAGGAGCGCACGCCGGCATGGTCGCCCGATGGCCAGTCGATCGCATATTTTTCTGACGAGTCGGGGCTCTATACGCTTGACGTTGCGCCGCAAACCGGCGATGCAGTTGCCGGCGCAGCGCCGGTAAAGAAATTCCCCATATCGAGCGACCCCTCGTACTACTTCAACCCCAAGTGGTCGCCCGATTCAAAGCTCATCGTCTTCAACGACAACCGCAACAAGGTGTGGGTGCTCGACACGACTACGGGCAAGGCCACGGTAGTCTGCGACCAGAACGAATTCGGCGGATTTTCAAGCCAGGAGTTCGACTTTGCATGGTCGCCCGATTCAAAGTGGCTTGCGTATGAGCGCTCGCTCGCCAACCACCTGCACACCATAACGCTCTATTCAGTCGATAGCGGCAAGTCGACCGAGATATCTGACCGCCTGGCCGAAGCCGATAATCCCGCCTTCGATCGCGACGGCAAGTATCTCTACTTCACCGCCAGCACCAACGCCGGAGCCACGTCTGACGGGCTCGACATGACCAGCGATCTCTACATTCCTACCGCGAAAGTGTATGCAGCCGTGTTGCAGGCCGATGGCGCGTCACCGCTCGCGCCTGAACTCGGCGACGAGAAACCGGCCGACAAGAAAGACGAGAAGAAAGACGAGAAGAAAGAGGAGAAGAAAGACGACAAGCAGGAGGACAAAAAAGATGCCGCAGCAGCCGGCTCGACGGACAAAAAGCCCGATGCCAAAGAATCCGGCGACGAAGGCGCTGCGAAGAAAGATGAGCCGAAGCCGGTAAAGATCGATCTCGATGGCATTCAATCGCGCATTGTGGCAATGCCAATGCCCGACGGATTTTATCTCACCCTCGATACGGGATTGAAGGGCAGCCTCTACTACATCTATGCCCCGCCCTCGCGCGACTTTGACGGAGTGGGCACGCTGAGCCGCTGGACTCCCGAAGACCGCAAGAGCGAAAAGCTTGCCGATCGCGTTGGCGCATTGGAAATTTCGGCCGACGGCAACAAGATGCTGCTCGCCATATCGCCGCCCCACAGCGAAGACGGCGGCGGTCCGCCGTCATGGGTAGTTGTTCCCGCAGACCAGCCCGTGAAGCCGGGCGATGGCGGCCTCAACTTCGGTGGGCTCAAAGTGCGCGTCGAGCCCAAGGCGGAGTGGGAGCAAATGTACCACGAGGTATGGCGCATCGAGCGCGCGTACTTCTACAATCCCCACTTCAACGGCACTGACACCGAGGCTCAGGAAAAGAAATACGAGCCCTACGTTGCATCCATCGCGGCGCGCGCCGACCTCAACTACATCTTCCAGGAGATGCTGGGCGCGTTTTCAGTGGGCCATCTGCGCGGATTCGGCGGCCACATTCCCGAAGCCGAACACGTTGCCGGCGGCTTGCTCGGCGCCGATTACAAGATCGAGAACAATCGCTACTGCTTCGCCAAAATCTACACTGGCGAAGACTTCAACCCGAACATCAAATCGCCGCTGGCGCAGCCGGGGCTCAACGTCAAGGTGGGCGACTGCATCGTGGCCATCAACGGAGCCGACCTGACCGCCGACACCAACATTCAGCAGCCGCTCGATGGCACGGCAGGGCAGGTGATCAGCCTGCGCATTGCCTCGATCGACGGCAAAGACCCGCGCGACATTTCGGTGGTTCCGGTGAGCAGCGAGTACGCGTTGCGCAACGTGGATTGGATCGAGAACAATCGCCGCAAGGTTGACAAGCTCTCGAACGGCCAGCTTGCCTATATCTACCTGCCCGACACCGGCAGCGGAGGATTCACCAACTTCAACCGCTACTATTTTGCGCAGACTGACAAGAAGGGCGCCATCATCGACGAGCGCTTTAATGGCGGCGGCCAGGTGGCCGACTACTTTATTGAAGTAATGAAGCGCCAGATTGAGAGCTACTGGCAGCCGCGCTACGGTCAGGTGGAGCACACACCCAACGCCGGCATTTATGGGCCCAAGGTGATGCTGGCCAACGAGCAGTCGGGCTCAGGCGGCGATGCGCTGCCGTGGCTCTTCAAAGAAGCCAAGCTCGGCCCGCTGGTGGGCAAGCGCACCTGGGGCGGCCTGGTCGGCATCGGGGGAATTCCAACATTGATGGATGGCGGCGAAGTGACCTCGCCCAGCGTCGCTTTCTTCTCGCCCAAGGGGCAATGGGATGTGGAGAATCATGGCGTCGATCCCGACTACGTTGTGGAGCAGGACCCGAAGCTGGTGAGCGAAGGGCACGATCCGCAGCTTGAGAAGGCGGTCTCGCTGGCGCTCGATGAGCTGAAGAAGAATCCGCCACCGGCGACGCCGGAGCATCCGACTTATCCGGATTATCACGGGGTGTATTGAGGGCCGGTGAACCGTGAACGGTGGCCGGGGAACCGTGGGTGGCGAGTTATGCCGCCACCCGGTACAACGGGACCCCGCCAGAGCATGAGTCGGAAAAAGAGCAGCATCATCCGCTCCGAAGGCGTGCGGGAATGTTAATCAACCAGTAACTTCCGCATAGCCGGTGACTGGACCGGGACCCCGAAAGCGCCTTTCGGTGAGGTTACCAATTCTCGAAAGACGCGGGTATCCTTGCAGACAATATGAACCCCAAACGAAATAGGCCATTCGGCGTCACGCTGATTGCACTCGGATTCTTGTGGATCGGGTGTTGCGGCACTCTCGTCTTCCCCGTCATCGGACTGACGGGCACCTTGTCTGCAATGTGGCCCCTTGCACTTGGAACGACGATCCATTCCCAGCCATGGCTCAAGGCTATTTCCTACGTGCTTGATTGCGTCTGGTTCCTCTTATACGTTGCGTACGCAGTTATTGGATTCGGGCTTTGGAAATTGAAAAACTGGGCACGCAAAAGCGTATTAGGCATTTCGATAGTCGGGGCCATCGGTGCACTCATCGTCTCACTCATTTTTGTGAGGCCAATAATCCTCGGTATCAGCGTGATTGGTCTCGGAGTCGTTGAATTCGGCTGGCTAGGTTGGTACCTCATGCGGCCACGCATTCGGCATGCGTTCGGGGCTTGGAATCGGTACAGTTCCGCCGGCGAGTGGATTGAACCTCTGGGCCTGTCAGGACGAGGGAAGCTGGGCATTGGCACGCTCGCCGCGGCCTCTCTTGCTGTTCTTTTTGTGATACCCCTGTTCTTCGCAGTTGAAGAAATGATGCGACGTTCTGATGCATTTAAACTGACTCTGAATACAGCACAAGCGTCTCCTTGCATTACAAAAGTATTGGGGTCGCCGCTAGAACCAGGCTGGATGATGGGAGGAAGTATTACTGAGTCCTCCATTGAAGGCTCTGCAGAACTCAGTATCCCCGTCAGAGGACCGAAAGGAAAAGGCAATCTCGACGTGCAAGCCAAGAAGGACAGCGGGAATTGGAGGATCGACTCGTTGGTCTTAACGCATGGGACGGTCCGATCCAGCATTATCCCATCCAGACCAAATCAAACCTGCCAATGAGCGAAGGCCCGATTCCGGGTGAATCGTCGCCTATTCGGAAGTGACCTGATAAACGGCAGACCGACGGGCTTCCAGTCGCCGCTGACCCTCCCACAGATGGCGGCATCCCCCGCCCGAATAAAGTAATCATTTATGAACTCAACACACCGCAACGCGAGCCGGATACGCGCCCCCCTCCCTCAAAGCCCCAGTGAAACTGTGAAGAAGGAACGGCTCGGGCGAGTAAATGTCGCTTCAAAACCCCATGATGTTGTAGCCACAATCAACGTAAATAGTTTCGCCGGTTACGGCGCTCGATAGATCGCTGGCTAGAAATAGCGCCACACCGCCCACTTCGAGCTGGTCGACGTTGCGCTTCAGCGGAGCGCGGTCGGCGGCGGCTTTCAGCATGTCGCCCAGCGCTCCGATGCCGCGCGCGGCCAACGTCTTGATTGGCCCCGCGGAGATGGCGTTGACGCGAATGTTTTTGGGGCCGAGGCCCGCCGCGAGATACCGCACCGCCGACTCGAGCGACGCCTTGGCCAGCGCCATCACGTTGTAATTGGGCACAACTTTTTCGGCGGCAAAGTAGGTGAGGGTCATGATGCTGCCGCCCTCGGTCATCAGCGGCACAGCGGCGCGGCTCACGGCGATGAGCGAGTAGACGCTGACCTCGTGGGCGATGCGAAAGCCCTCGCGGCTGGTGTTGATGAACTCGCCCCTCAGGTCTTCAGGGGGCGCAAAGGCAACGGCGTGAACGAGGACCGAGAGCGTGCCGTACTTCTCTTTGAGCGCGGCAAAAAGCGTTTCGATTTCAGCGTCGCTCGAGACGTCGCACTGGAAGCCTGACGCGCCGGGCAGCTCGTCGATCAAGTCCTGGGCTTCCGATTTCATGCGCTCATTCTGGTAACAAATGGCCAGGGTCGCGCCGGCCTGGTGCAGCTTTTGGGCGATGCCCCATGCGATGGAACGCTTGTTGGCCAGCCCGAAGACCACGGCCGTTTTTCCCGACAAATCAATCATGCGTTTTTGGTTCCTCCAAATATCTAATCCAAAAGGGGAAACAGCGGAGCTGGCTGCGTGTACTAGGATATCAGCCGCCCAGATCGAGCAGCTCGACCTTGCCTACCGGCCGGCCAAGAAAACGCGAGCCGAGCCGTTCAAACTTTTCCACTGAATCCGTCGCGAAGCAACGAATCTCTGTCTGCTCTGAAGCCTCCCCGGATCCGCGTCCGTCGAACATCTGTGCTGCCACAGTCGCCGTCGCCTCGGCTGAATCAATCACCTTCACGCCCGGCCGCACCGCGCGCTCAATCAGCCGGCGCAGCAATGGATAGTGCGTGCAACCAAGAACCAGCGTATCGGGATTGAGGCCGCGCGCCCACGCCTCGGCGCGCAGTTCGTTCAGGTAGATGTCGATCACTTCTTCGGTCACCGGATGGTCGGTCCATCCTTCTTCAACCAGCGGCACCAGCAGCGGGCAGGCTTTTTCGAGAGCCCGCAAACCTTGCGCGCGGCATGCGGCAGTGTAGGCCTGGCTCTGCACGGTTGCGTCGGTGGCGATTACCAATACGTCATTGGTTTTCGAAGCGGCGAAAGCAGCCGTAGCGCCTGGCTCAATCACGCCCAGTACCGGCACCGGGACCGCTTCCTGAATTGCATCGAGCGCCAGCGCGCTGGCCGTATTGCATGCAATCACCAGGTACTCCGCACCCTGCTCGTTCACCAGGAATTGCGCGCTTTGCGAGGCATAGCGAGCAATGGTGCGGCGTGACTTGGAGCCGTAGGGCAGCCGCGCAGTATCGCCCACAAATGCGAAACGCGCCCGCGGCAGCTTCTCAATCAGCGCGCGCAAAACCGTAAGCCCGCCGAAGCCCGAGTCGAAGACGCCGATGGTGGGAGCTATTGAATGGCTCGATTCGCTCACGGCGTTGCTCCTTCGGCGGGCACGGCCTGCGACGTGAGATAAGTCCGCGTCAGGTCGGCGTGGCCGGCGAGCGTATCGCGTTGCTTCCCGTCGATGAGGAACCTCACCGACGCAATCCGCGGCAGGTTGGCATGCAGCGTGGCGCAGATTGACAGCACGGTCAGCGTCTCAACCTCGATGCCCGAGGGGTGGTTCGCCGCAAACGACGCCGAAAGGTTCACCACGGCGAGCTGCGGCCCGTTCTGCGCATTCCTGTTGCTCGCAGGCGCGAGACCCGCAGTGCTGGAACTCGACTCGCCGTCCGGCTCGGGAAGCAGAAACACCTGCTCCACCGCTGCCGCGCCGCCGGGAACCGCATGCGCGGAATCCGAACCCGCGTAAAAATCGAGCAGCCTGCCCAGAATGGCGCGCGCTCTCGCTCCAGGATTGGACTCGAGCGAGGGCAGCGGCAACGACAGAACGCGCGGCTGAAGCGATCCGTCGGCATCGCTGGCCACCATCAAGGTTGCCGACTCGGCCGGAGCCACCAGCGGAGCCTGCGTAGGCGCCGTGTTCTGGCCCTCAAGCATGTGCTGGTGAGCGCGGTCCAGTTGCCGCCACAGCAGCACCGTCATGATGACCGAAGCCGCCAGCAGGAAAATGAATAGAACAGTTTGATAGCGGGGAATCATGGCTGGCCGGCTCCCGCGCTTGTTCCCGCCGAGCGCCATTCAATCACGGCTGCGGCAATCGCCTCAGCCACGCGCGCCTGGTAGTCGGCATCGTTCAGGCTGTCGATGCCTGAGTGCGCAGAGGCAGAATGGCCAACTGCATCGGGCGCCCCCTCAGGGCTAATCTCAATCGCAACCGCCGGGCACGCCATACTGTCCACAACCGGCAAATCGGTGCGGCCCAGCGTCACATTCAATCCGGCATGTTGCAATGCGGAATTCAATACCCCCGCAAAGCCCAGGCTGCGATTGATCCACGGTGCCTGCGCGGTCCGCCAGGGTTGGATTCTTGCGGGCTGGGCCGGCGCCAGCGACGAAGTAAACAGGTGCACGCCCAAGCCGCTCAAAGATGCATGCAGGCTGATGCAGGCCTGGGCATTGGCATGATTCGCCAGCTCGTCGCGATGCACGCGGTCAACATTCGTATCGTCCTCGCGGGTAGTTACAACGGCAATGCCGCGCGCCGCCAGCAGCGAGCGCAGGCGCACGCTCAAGGCCAGCGTCGTGTCTTTTTCCGTCCATCCTGAGCTGTGCCCGCCGGTGTCGTCGCCCCCGTGGGCAGCGTCAAGCACTACCGTGTAACGCGGGGCCGGGGTGGGAGGGACCTGCGCGTGGGATGAAACCGGGCTGGCCAGGATGGTCCCCCACCCTAGCCACAAAAACAAGAACGTGGCGAGGATGGGGCACCCGCAAGCCGGTGTAGCTGCCAAGGCTCTTCTTCCGCCCCCCGCCATCCGCTCAATCCAGCCCATAAATCGTCAGGCCGCTGAGTAGCTTGGGATAAAAGTCGGTCGATTTCTGCGGCATCACGTCGCCGGCAAAGGCAACCTCGCGCATCTGCTCCATCGCCACCGGGTTGGTGAGGAAGGCTACATCGGCCTCGCCGCGGCGCACCTGTTCAACGGCCTCGCCTGCATCGCGCAGGTAGCGCAGGTTGGTCTGCTCGCGCACTTTTTCGGCGTCCAGGCCCAGCAGCCGGTCGAGAATAATCGAGTGCAGCTGAGTCAGGTCGAGCTGCCGCTGCCGATCGGGCACGCCCGCCAGCACAGCATCAACCTTGTCCGGTTTCGGCCGCAGCAGGATATCTACGCCGCGCGTTACAGCAATGAACGCCGTACCCCGCTGCGCCTTCAGCGTCTCAATCATGCTCGTGGCTTCGCCTGCCGGCAACGGATCGATAGTGAAAAACTCGCCCGCCTTCTCCACAAACTTCGCAGCATCGAACCCCGCCAGGCTGTGCACCACGCGATGCGTGGGCAAAATCACCAGCCCGTCCGAATCCATGTTCACAAAGGTCATCATCACCGCGGCTTCAGGGTAAGCCGGCTGCGGCAGATGATTTGCGCCGTATTCAGGCTTCGGCGCGCCGGCGCCCGCCTGCTCTCCCGCCTTAACTTTTGAGTAGTTCAGAGCCGTCTCGTAGCGATGGTGGCCGTCGGCAATAATCAATTTCTTGTCGGCCATGGCCGTGGTGAGCATATTGATGGCCGCCGGATCGGCGATGCGCCACACGCGGTGCAGCACGCCGTACTCATCGGTCACTTCGGCGTCGGCCGCGCCCGCGCCGTCGTACAGAATCCCCTCAACCGTGCCGCCGGGGTCGCTGTAGAGCATGAAAATCTGACCAAAATGCGCGCGCGTGGCCTTGAGCAGGTTCAGCCGGTCGCTCTTGGGCTTTGAAAGCGTCTGCTCATGGCGAAAAACCACTCCCTCGGCGTATTCGTGCAGCTTGCCGAGCGCAATAAAGCCGCGCCGTTCCTTCACCTCATTCGAGCCTGGGGCCGTGAAGCGCTGCGAATAGGCAAAGACGCAGGGTTCCTTCTCCTGGGTCAGCACGCCCTGCTCCCGCCAGGCCGTGAAATCGCGCGCCGCCCGGGTGTAAACGCTCTCGCCCCGTTCGGCATCGAAGAGTTCAGGCAGGCCCAGAATAATGCGCACCAGGTTGTAAGGACTGCGCTGGTAGTAGCCCTGCTGCATGGCAGGAGATATCTTGTCGTACGGCTGGGTGACCACGTCATCCAGTCGAACAACTGAAGGATTGTAATGCCAGGCGCGAAAAGGATAAATGCGAGCCATGAAGAGAGTCGTGCTCCGCGTTGAAACGGTTGGAGTTCTGTGTAGGGGCTCCTGCTCATCCAGTCAATTCACTCGGCCGGGACGCCCAACCTCGATTGTATCCCAGCATTTGCTGCTACCTTGTTACCTCCGCCAACGTCACACAACAATCGCCAGTTCCATAATGAGCAAGTCGGAGGTGCGTAAAACGTGCTACTATCGCCTCCAACCCCAGGGTACTTCCGCATGACGATCCCTCCCCATTTTCGCGAAGGTAAATTTGGGGGCGGTCAACCGAAAATGTTCCGCCGCCTGGCGTCGTTAACTCTTCTTATCGCGCTCATTTCACTGGTCCGCGCCCACGCGCAAGACGATCAGCTGAACAAGGTGCATGTGCAGCCGCCCAGCTCAACCACGACCCAGGCAACTGAGCCCGCGGGAGCAGAAGCCGCACCCGAAACCGGCGTAAAATCCCTCAAAATCCACCCCGGTTCGCTCATTCGCATGGATGTGAGCCTGGTGCTGGTTCCGGTCACCATCACCGACCCCATGAACCGCCTGGTTACCGGCCTCGAAAAAGAAGATTTTCAGGTTTACGAGAACAGCAACGAGCAGAAGATCGAGAGTTTCGCCTGCGAAGACGCCCCGGTTTCGATCGGCATCATCTTCGATCTCTCCGGCTCTATGACCTCAAAACTCGTTCGCGCCAAAGACGCCATCCTGCAGTTCATCAAAACGGCCAATCCCCAGGACGAGTTTTTCGTCATCGGATTCAATGACCGCCCCGAGCTGATCGAGGACTTTACCAGCTCCGTTGAAGACATCCAGGCGCGCCTGGCGATGGTTCAGGCAGGCCACCGCACCGCTCTGCTCGACGCCATCTATTACGGTGTGGACAAAATGCGAGACGCGCACCATGAGCGCAAAGCGCTGCTGGTGGTCTCAGACGGCGGCGACAACCGCTCCCGCTACACCGAGGGCGAGGTCCGCGCCGAGGTGCGCGAGTCAGACGTTGAAATCTACTCGATCGGCATCTTTGACGCCTACGCGGCAACCCCCGAGGAACGTACCGGGCCGCAGCTCCTTGAAGATCTCAGCGATTCAACCGGCGGCCGCCTCTTCCGCGTCGACGACGTAGACGAAATGAGCGACATTGCCGAGAAAATTTCAAATGAGCTGCGCAACCAGTACGTCATCGGATACAAGCCCAAAGACCTGGCCCACGACGGCAAATGGCGCAAGGTGAAGGTAAAAATCAACCCGCCTCCGGGGCTTCCACCGCTATCGGTTTATGCACGATCGGGTTACTATGCGCCTCTGCAATAGGGCCGCGTGTGCGTCAGTGCTGGCCGCGACTGGATTGCTTCTGCCGGCCCAGCAACCAAGCAGTTCAATGGTCCAGATTCCGGTCACGGTGGCTGATCGAGACAGTCGTCCCGCTGCCGGGCTCAAGCAGGATAACTTTCTGATTTTTGAGAACGGCAGGGAGCAGCAGATTACTACGGTGGACAACGAGGACGCATTTGTCTCCATAGGCATCCTCCTCGACCTTTCCGGCTCCATGGCCCCCAAGCTGGCCGCCGAACGCTACGCGGTTCTGCAATTCATAAGATGGGCAAATCCCCGTGACGAGTTTTTTCTAGTCGGCTTCGACGAGCAGCCTAAATTGATTGCGGACTTTTCGAGTTCTGAAGCTGAGCTCGAAGCCGGTCTGGCAAACGCGCAACCCGGTCACCGCACGGCTCTGCTCGACGCCATCGATTTCGGCCTTGAAAAGATGAAGGCAGCGCAAAACCAGCGCAAGGTTCTGCTGGTAATCTCTGACGGCGGCGACAACGGCTCGCATCGCTCCGAGGGCAAACTGCTGGACGAGATTCGCAAGTCGGACGTCGAAATTGATTCAATCGCCGTCGTTGACAAATACGCACTCACACTTGAGGAGCGCGAGTCGACGCAGGTCATCGAGGATCTCAGCCGGGAAAGCGGTGGACTCCTCATTCGCGTTGAAAATCCCAATCAATGGGGCCCTGCGGCTGAAACCATCTCCAAGCTGCTGCGTCACCAATATGTAATTGGCTACAAGCCCAGGGACCTGACCCACGACGGCAAGTGGCGTAAAGTGAAGGTGAAGGTCAATTCGCTTCCGGGAATGACTCCACTATCGGTATATGCTCGCTCGGGCTACTATGCGCCTTCGCAATAACGTGATCCTGGCGGTTCTGGCAGTCGGAACCGCGCTCGCCCTGGCCGCGCAGCAACCTGCCCCGGCCGGCAGCGCTCAGTCCTCGCCGGCCCAGACCGCACCGGCTCAAAGTGCCCCGCTCACCGTGGATCGCGACCCCGTGCGCGCGCCCGAGGGCACCGTCGCCGTACCAGGAAACGGACCGGTCGGCAAACAGGGCCCCGGATACGTGCTGCGCACCAATGTTGAAGAAGTGGTGCTCAACGCAACCGTGCTCAACGGCTCGCAGCTCGTCCAGAACCTCACCAAAGACGATTTCACCGTCCTCGAAGACGGCGTCAAACAAACGCTGCTCAGCTTTCAGCACACCGATCTGCCGGTTTCAATCGGCCTGGTCATCGATAATTCCGGGTCCATGTACCGCAAGCGTCCCTCGGTCAACAAGAGCGCGCTCGACCTCATCCAGGCCTCCAACCCCGACGACGAGGCCTTTGTGGTCAACTTCTCTGACGAAGCCTTCATCGACTGCGACTTTACCAACGACATCAACAAGCTGCGCGACGGCCTGTCGCACATCGACTCCCGTGGCGGCACCGCTCTCTACGACGCGGTGGTGGCCACGGCCGATCACCTGGTTGAAGATGCCAAGCGGCCCAAACAGGTGCTGGTGCTCATCACCGATGGCGACGATAATGCATCCACGCTGAATCTTGAGCAGACCATTCACCGCGTGCAGGAGCTCTCCGGCCCCGTCATCTACACCATCGGCCTGCTTTTTGGCGACGAAATGTCCCATGCCGAGGTGCGCCACGCTCGCCGCTCCCTCGAACTTTTGTCGGGCGAAACGGGCGGCATGGCCTTCTTCCCCAAGTCAATTGAAGATGTGGATGAAATTGCCGCCGAGGTGGCGCGCGATATCCGCAGCCAGTACACGCTCGGCTACCACTCCACCAAGCCCACCTCGGAGCCGGGCTTCCGCCGCGTCGAGGTCACAGCCCAGGCCAAAGGCAAGGGCAAGCTAACCGTCCGCACCCGCACCGGCTACTTCCCCGTAGTCCCCAAGCAAAAACAGCCCGCCGATATGACCCGGTAAGGACGTTCTCCCGCAATTCGCCACTCATTTCTCACATCCCGCATTTCGCTCAATGCAGTTCACTGTTCGACATTCCAACGCCCCGGCTCCCGCACGATAAGCTAGGAGCTAGAAGCTAGGAGCTAAAAGCTGAATTCATGTCCGACTACAAATACTCGACCCTTGCCGTTCATGCAGTGCAGCATCCCGACCCTCTGACGGGCGCGGTGAATGTGCCCGTTTATCTTTCTTCGACGTTTGAGCTCACCGGCATCGGCACCGACCGCGGCTGGGACTACTCGCGCGCCGGCAATCCCACGCGTGACCGGCTCGAGACCGCTGTGGCGGCGCTTGAGGGCGGCACAAGCGGCCACTTGTTCACCACCGGCATGGCCGCCATCGCGGCGCTCGTTGCCATGCTGCGCGCCGGCGACCACGTCGTCTGCTCGCAGGACGTTTATGCCGGCACCGTCCGCCTCTTCGACCAGATCATCTCGGGCTACGGAATCGCGATTGAGTACGTCGACACCAGCGACCTTGCAGCCGTCGAGAAAGCGATGAAGCCGAATACCAAGCTGGTGCACATCGAGACGCCCTCGAATCCCCTCATGGTGCTCACCGACATTGCCGGTGTGGCGAAGATCGCCCACGCGCACGGCGCCGAAGTGAGCGTAGACAACACGTTCTTGTCGCCGGTGCTGCAGAGCCCGCTCGCGCTCGGCGCAGACATCGTCATGCACTCCACCACCAAGTACCTCAACGGCCACTCCGACGGCCTGGGAGGCGCCATTATCGGCTCCACGCCCGAGCACAAGGAAAAATTTCTGCTCATCCAGAAAGCCGCCGGCGCAGTCATGTCGCCCTTCGAGTGCTTCCTGGTTCTGCGCGGCATCAAGACGCTGCCGTTGCGCGTTCGCCAGCATGAGGAGAACGGCCGCGCTGTGGCCGAATTCCTCTCCACGCACCCCAAGGTACAAAAGCTCGCCTATCCGGGGCTCAAAACCCATCCGCAACACGAACTCGCCCTCAAGCAGCAAAAGGGCTTCGGCTCCATGATGAGTTTCGAGCTCAAATCGCGCGATGAAGCGGCGCGGTTCCTCGCCGCAATCAAGATCTTCCTCAACGCCGAATCGCTGGGTGGAGTGGAAAGCCTGGCGTCGCATTCGGCAACCACCACGCACGGCTCGGTAAGCGAAGAAGTGCGCCAGAGAATGGGCATCAACGAAGGCCGCATCCGTCTCTCCATCGGCATTGAGGATAAAGAAGACCTGATCGCCGACCTCGACCAGGCCCTGGCCGCGGTGTAGGTGCCGGATTGTGGTGTGGGTTTCCCGACCCACGCTTTGTTTATAGGACTGGAAACTCCAAGTGCGTTCGCTCAAGAAGCGAGCGGTTCGTGAAGGACTGAATCGCCCAAGGAATCAATCCCAGAATGAATAGCGCTGTCGAAAACGGAGGCATCCATTTGCCGCTGGACACGAGCCATTCGGCTGGCAAGTGAGGGCGGAGACTTAGTGCAATTGTCTCGATCACAAACAATATCGCGAGGTAGCAGAGGTGCCTCTTCGCCAATTGCCACATCAGCCCTTGCACAACCGGGCAGGCAAAAACGTAGGGCTGCTGGCCTCGAACCGCCCCAAATGTCATAAGGATTACCGCAGTCGTGTAGACGATCGCAGAAGCCATTTGTACGCCGAACGGAACGCTCCCAAGGAAGATAAACAGGAAGAGGCTGCCAGGCACCAAGACCAGGATGATTGGGCCAAACAAGGCAATTCGATCAAACAGTTCATATTGCTCTCGGCAAGGGTCGTCCGGAGGTAATGAATGACGCGGGGCCAGACCGGAAGGCGGAGGGTTTATGGAGAGAATTCGTCCGAATGGGATCACAAATGCGCGATGATCGCTGCTCAGATAAGGGCGATTCGAAGAGAGAACTTCAACGATAAGTTCTGTTCGCCTTTGATCAACATACAAGACATGTGCAGCCGTCCTCTCCCCATCGTCGAGGGAAAGGCTAGCAAGTTTGTCCAGCCAGGCGTCAAAATCCTCATTGCGCATTTTGCGCAGAATATACCACTGCATTAAGGGGCGAGAACCCCGCGTGTCATCATGAATGAGTGACATCTGCCGATCCATTCAGCGCGCCCATGCACGGCAAACTCCTGCTGGCTATAGACACCTGCGGGCCAGCGGGCTCGGTGGCGCTGGGACGGCTGGCTGGGCGCGACCTTGAGATTCTGGGTGAGACTGAGCTTGAAGGGCGCAGCTATTCGGCGACCCTCGTTTCCGCCGTTGCTGGTTTGCTTGAGGCGGCCGGCGCGTCGATCGGCGACCTTGGCGGCATCGTTGCCGTGAACGGTCCGGGCAGCTTTACCGGCGTGCGCGTGGGGCTGAGCGCAGTCAAAGGCCTGGCCGAAGCCGATCGGATTCCCGTAGTAGCCGTGTCGCGGCTCAAGGTGCTCGCGCGCAAGTCCGGAGTGACCTCGGCTGCTCTCGATGCGCATCGCGGCGAGATTTTTCTGCGTATCGAGCGCGCCGGCCGCGATGCAGAAGAGCTGCTGGCCGGGCCTGAAGAACTGGCTCTCATCCAGCCCGCGCCGGTTCGCATCGCCATCTGCGATGAGGGTGCTGCCGCGATGCTTATTTCAGCCTGGCCAGAAACGCAGCAGGTACGTGTAGCCGCGCCGCGCGCTTCTGACGCAATGCGCATTGGCGAGGCGTTGCTGGTGGCTGGCGTCGCGCAGGATCTGGCTCTGCTTGACGGCCACTACCTTCGGCGCTCCGACGCCGAGATCTTCGGCCCAGCAAACATGGCAGCGCCGGCTCCGTCCCGGACGAGCAAGTCTTGAGAAGCGAGCCATGACAATCAATCCCGCCAAGATCGAAATCCGCGACCTGGCCGAGTCGGACCTGGCGGCCATCATCGGCTTCGTCCAGTTACTCGAAGAGGCCCCCCACTGGCCCTCAGAGACTTTCAGCCAAATGCTCTCCGGCGAATTTCGTTCGCGCCGGATCGCGCTGGTCGCCGCTGACCGCGGCTCCGGCGAGGTTCTCGGCTTCGCTGTCGCCAGCCTGGTCGTGCCTGAAGCCGAGCTCGAGAACATCGCCGTCGCTCGAAAGGCTCAGCGCCGCGGCATTGGCCGCCAGATTCTCTTTGAGCTCGTCAACAAACTCCGCCACGCCGGCATCCAGACCCTCCACCTCGAGGTCCGAGCCTCAAATTCAGCCGCCATCGGTCTCTACAACTCTCTTGAATTCAATGAGACCGGCCGCCGTCCCCGCTACTATTCCAGCCCGGTTGAAGACGCGGTGCTCATGACCTGCGAGCTGCGCTGAGCGTTCGGCGCATGGTTTTCACAGCCTGAAAAGACGTCCCAGCCCCGCCTATCTTCAGCGCTCTCAGGTGATTTCTATCACTCTTGCAGGCAGGCTCTCCCAATTTTGCACAGCCCACCATTACTTTCTGTTCGTTTCCCACTTGCGGAACTACACGCAACGGAGCTATATGTGAATGTTCTGCAAATAACGGGAGCATCGGTTGGCTGCAAAACCGGGACCGCCGCACGGAGGTGCTTGATGGACGAGATAAAGGATTCAACGCTGGGTGAAGAGATTGATCGCCTGCACGCGGAACATCGTCGCTACGCTCAGCGGTTGGATGAATTGATTCAAAAGCCCTATCTAAGCGCGGATGAACAGCTTGAGGAAGTTCGTTTGAAGAAGCTCAAGCTGCATGCCAAGGACCTGATTTTTGCGCTTGAGCGCCGGTCCATGGCCATAGCATAGATTCTGTTGCGCGAGCCTCCCGGCTCGGCAAACGGGCGATGCGTGCGACCCACAGGCTGGGTGTCGGCAAGTGTGTCTGCCGCAGTAGTCTTCAACCGGCAGCCTTCCTCCGCCAGCCATTGATGGCCCGCTTCCCGCCTCGTTTCTCAGCCTCGCCTCCGGCCAATTCCCGGCTCGCCGTATAATCGTTGGGACGATGGTTCGTGATGGTTACATATACGGATTGAGCCTTTTAGCGGTCGCAGCGATTCTGGTGTGGCTTACCTGCGACTGGTTCTGGAGCGTGCCCCCCATTCTCCTCGCCATTTTCTTTCTGCAGTTTTTTCGCGACCCCCGGCGCGCCATCCCCACCGGCATCGGCCAGATTGTCTCGCCCGGCGATGGCAAGGTTACTGAAACCATCCTCATCCAGACCCCCGCAGGCGACCGCCTGCGCATCAGCATCTTTTTGAGCGTCTTCAACGTGCACGTAAACCGCGCGCCCATCAGCGGTATTCTCAGCCAGGTTTCGTATCAGAAGGGCAAGTATCTGAACGCGATGAACCCCCACTCTGCCGAGCAAAACGAGCAGAACATTGTCACAGTCAAGGGCCACGGCAAAGACGAGGGTATTGAGGTTGTTTTCAAGCAGATCGCCGGGCTGCTGGCGCGGCGCATCGTCTTCAACTTCAAGGCGGGCGACAGAGTGGAACGCGGGCAGCGGGTCGGCCTCATCAAATTCGGCTCAAGGGTCGATGTGATTCTGCCCGCCGATGCCGTTCTGCGGGTTAAGGCGGGCGACAAGGTAAATGGCGGCGCTACCGTGCTGGCCGAGATGCTCGAAGCCGTTGCGGCGGTGCCGGTGCGAACATCGGACCGGTCGGCCTCGGCCAATGTGCATCCAAATGAGCCGGAGAGCGAGGGCGCATGAATCACCTCGATGCGCAGGAGACCCGCGCGAGAAACCGGGCCAGACTGCGCCGCGGCATGTATCTGTTGCCGTCGATGTTTACGGCGGGCAGCCTGGGCGCCGGCTACTTTGCCATCACCCAGACCGTCGACGCCATCACCCGCGATACCCAGGTGCACCTCAACTGGGCTGCCGTGGCCATTCTTTTTGCCATCCCCTTTGACGCGCTCGACGGCCGCATTGCGCGACTCACCAACACGGCCACCGATTTTGGCAAAGAGCTCGATTCGCTGGCCGATGTGATCACCTTTGGCGTTGCTCCCAGCCTGCTGGCCTTCGTTTGGGGATTTCACTTTCTGCCTGACTCGCTGAACCCTCTATTGCGGCAGCATATTGTGCAGGCGGGCGCGTTCGTCTGTTTCCTGTTTCTGCTCTGTGGAGCGTGCAGGCTCGCGCGGTTCAACATCAGCCACGATGCACAGCCGCGCAACCCGGGCCGGCCCGATCGCAAGTATTTTGTCGGCATGCCGATTCCGGCCGCTGCCGGACTGCTCGCGGCCACGGTGCACTTCTTTAACTCCTACCCCGTACTTGAGTGGTGGGTCGCCATTCCCTGGCTTATCCTCGTCGGTCTCACCGGCTTTTTGATGGTCAGCACCTGGCGCTTCTGGTCAGGCAAAGAAATTAACCTCACACGCCGTCATCCCTTCCAGCTTCTTCTCCTTCTGGCCGTGGTTATCTACATCACGCTGCGCTATTCGCAAGGGATTCTGTTTTTTGGGGCGCTGGCGTACATGTTCTCGGGCATCTGGGCCCGCGCGGCTTATGGATGGTCTCGCCGCCGTCGACGACCCGCACCCCCTGCAGCCGAACCACCTGCGCCTGAACCTGCTCCCGAACCTGCACCGGAACAGCTGGGGCCGAGATTTACCGATTGATCTAAGCGCTTCAGTGTTATCATCCGCCATTCGCAATTTTGCCGGCGAGCAGACTCGCTGACTTGCTAACTTGCTGTTTCTCAAAAGGACGACTGTGTACAAGATTGCCATTGCCGGAGCCTCTTCGCTGCTTGGCCGCGAACTCAAAGATGCGCTCACTGATTCACCTTTGGCCGACGCCAACATCTCCCTGCTCGACCAGGAAGAGGCACAGGGAGAAATCGATCAGGTGGGTGACGAGGTCACCTTTATTCAGGCTCTCTCCTCCGAAACGTTGGAGCGTACTGACTTCACTTTTTTTTGCGGCTCTGAAGACCTGACCCGCCGGCATTGGCGCCAGGCGCTGCGGGCCGGTTCCACGGTTCTCGATCTCTCTGGTGTGCTCGACCAGGAAACCGGCGTGCTGGTTCGCGCTCCATGGCTCGGCGCCGACTCCGGCTCGGTCGACCTTTTCACCCCGGCTGTTGTTCCGGCCCATCCGGCCGCTCTTGCTCTTGGACTCCTGATGGAGCGCCTGCAAGAGGCTGCCCCGATACGCTCGGTCGCTGCCACGGTTCTTGAACCGGCCAGCGAATTTGGCCGCGCCGCCATGGATGAGCTCCACCAGCAGACGATCAACCTGCTCAGCTTCCAAACGCTGCCCCGCGACGTTTACGATGCGCAGGCCGCCTATAACCTGCTGGGAGGCATGGGTGAAAGCTCAAAAGTGAGCCTGGCCACAGCCGAAGCGCGCATCCGCCGCCACTATCACGCGCTGTCGCAGGGCCGCTGGCCGTCCCTGGCCATTCAGCTGGTCCTCGCGCCGGTATTCCACGGTCACACCTTTTCGATTTTTGTTGAGCTTGAGCGGCCCGTTGAAGTTTCCACGCTTGAAGAGGCGCTCAACGGCGAACGCGTGGACCTGGTGCTTGAAGACACCGATTCACCATCGAATCTTGCCGCGACCGGCCAGAATGATGTGCTGGTGCGGCTGCGTCCCGAGATCCCGGCGCGCGGAACCGCAGTCTCGCGGTTGTGGCTCTGGGCGGCGACCGACAATTTGCGCTTGAACGCGCAAAATGCAGTGGCCTGCGCCCTCGATCTGCGTCGGCTGAGGCCTCAGGGGCTGGTGCAGTAAGCAGTAAGAGGTTGAGGAAACAGTAAGATTCCTCATTTTCTAGTCTTACTTTTTAAATATATGTCTTACCTAAGAGCTAATGTCTTACTTTGTGCTAGAATGTAAGCCATGGAGACTCTCGAACAAAACGTCGCCAAAGTCAGCAGCAAGGGCCAGGTTGTGATCCCGGTTGCGATTCGCGAGCAGCTTGGCATCGAGCGTGGAACGGAGCTTTCGTTCCGAGTCGAGAATGGCAGCATCATTGTGGATGCCCAGAGCCTCGATGCAAAACTCAGCCGGATCAGGTCTGTCCGCGGAATGACGGCGGGTGGTCCGTCGGGCACTGATCTGCTGCTCGAAGATCGCAGGCTGGAACATGAGCGGCACCTGCGCGAAAAGGGCTGGTAAGAGCGGAAGATGACAACGTATGTTCTCGACGCATCAGCTCTGATCCGCTACGCCGATGACGAGGCCGGGGCGGAGCGCGTGGAACGGATCGTTCTGGCTTGTGCGTCGAAACAAGCTGAAGTTTATGTCTCCGCTGTCCAATGGGGCGAGGTTGCCGGAAATTTTCGCAAGCGATTCGGGCCGGCGGCTGAGCCCAGCCTTTTGGGCAAGTTACTCCCAAGTGAGGCCGTGGTTATTGCTGCAACCTGCGAACGAGCGGTACGAGCCGCCGCTCTCTCAGTGGACAGAAAGATTGCCTATTCCGATAGCTTTGCAATAGGGCTGGCACTGGAATCAACCGATCGCATACTGGTTACCGCCGACTACGGATTCAAGGCTGTAGAGGATCTGGCAAAGATCGAATTTCTGCCAGCAAAGTAGTTCATGCGCTCCGGCTAATCAACCACCGCACCGCTCCCACATCTGCTCAATGTAGCTGTCGGTCATGCCGGCGATGTAGTCGGTTACGGTGCGCGCCAGGCCCTCGGTCGCGATTTGCGCCTGGTGATCGGCGGGCATCAATTCCGGTTCGGCCATCAAGATGGCGAACACTCCCGCCACCACTTCTTCTGCGTGCGCATGCGGTTCGTCCTGGCTGGGCGAGTTGTAAAAATTTTTGTAGAGAAAACTCTTCGCATTTGCCCGCGCCTGCTCCATCTCCGCGCTCAAACTCGCCACGCGCGCCGGCTTCCGACGAACGTCGGCGAGCGTGGTTGCACCCAATTGCTTCACCCGCGCGTGCACTTCGGTCAGCAGATCGGTGACAAACGCGTTCAGCAGCCGGCGCAGCGCGTCATAAGCGGCCAGGCGCGAAGCTACGTTCGGGTAGCGCGCAAGCGCCGCGTCGTGGAACTCGCGGAAGAGCGGCACCGCCTCGCGCACCTGGTCGAGCATGAGAATCCCCGAGTCGAGCCCGTCGTCGAGATCGGCCGTCAGGTACGCAATTTCATCGGCCAGATCGATTAACTGCGCTTCGAGTGGCGGATATTGGTCGAGAAAATACTCGGCCAGTTCGGGATGCTGAGCCGGCGAGTAATCGCGCGAGTGCTTGATGATGCCTTCGCGCACGGCCAGCGTTAAATTGAGCCCGCGAAATGCGGGATACCGCTCTTCAAACCAGGTGACAATGCGCAGCGCGTGCAGATTGTGATCGAACCCAAGGCCATGAGCCTTAAGCGCGGCATCAAGCGCCTTCTCGCCCGCGTGACCATACGGAGGATGGCCGATGTCGTGCACCAGCGCAAGCGCCTCGGCCAGCCCCACATTCAGGCCCAGCGCGCCGGCCAGCGTGCGCGAAATTTGAGTCACCTCAAGCGTGTGTGTCAGCCGGCTGCGGAAATGATCGCTGAGATAGTTGTGATTGACGTGATCGCCCGCCAATCGCGTAAAGACCTGCGTCTTGCCGGCCAACCGCCTGAAGGCCCTCGAGTGCAGAATCCGCGCCGCGTCGCGCGCAAAGGGCGTGCGATAGGCGTGCGGCGGCTGCGCATAGGTTCTCCGCGTCAGCTCCGCGCCTTCATCGCCACAAACGGCAATGCCGGGCGGCAACTGAATGCGGGATTCGGTTTCGATCGTCATCGGATATCTTTTTCGCGATCGGACAGCTTCGCTCGCGGTTCTGGTCTGGTTATACCGCAAAAGGGGTTAGCACAGGGCGATCTTAGCGGTGTTGGTGGTCACCGAGTTTCATAGGCTGCGACCGCTATAAACGCCTGTATGCATTGCAAGATCGACAACGCAACATACTGCGGAGTACTATCCTGCCGAATTTTCTGGCGGCCCCGCGGAAATCGGCAACGGCCGACGCTGGCCGCAGGAAAGAATTCTCGCTGAATGTGAGGAAACAATGAAACTCATCAAGGGAATGGCGTTAACCATGGCAGCCCTGGCGTTGGCACTCATCCCGGGATGCGGTGCAAGACACTCGCCCAAGGAAGTTTTTTACCTGGTCGCCGCAAATATGTCGACCACCTACTGGCAGACCGCCGTTACCGGATTCAAGAAGGCGGGAGCGGAATACGGCGTGACTGCCAGGGCAGTAGGGCCCGATAAATACGACCCTCAGGATGAGCTCGCCGAACTGCAGAGTGCCGTTGCCGCCAAGCCGGCGGGCATTCTGATCTCGGACTCCGATGCTGCGGTACTTACGCCGGGGATCGATGCAGCGGTCGACGCGGGTATCCCAGTTATCACCATCGATTCAGACGCCGCAGCCAGCCACAGGCTCTACTTTATCGGCACCAACAACCTGGACGCGGGCCGGCTGGGCGGGCGCCGCGTGGTTGAGAAACTGGGCGGCAAGGGCAATGTGGTCTTCTTTACCATCGCCGGGCAGCCCAACACGGATGAGCGGCTGAAGGGCTTCAAGGATGCGTTTGCCGCGCAGCCAGGAATCAAGATTGTTGAAGTGATTGACATCAAGGGTGCAACCACCGTTGCCTTCGATAGAACGCAGCAGTTGATTGCCCAGACCGGTGCCAATAAGATCGATGCCTTCATCTGCCTAGAATCGGCTTCGGGCGAGTTGGTGGCGGAGGCGGTCAAGCGCAGTCACGATACCGACCGCACAGTGGTTGCGTGGGACGTGAATCCGGATACGCTCAAGGGAATCAAGGAGGGCGTGATTGAGGCAACGGTCGTGCAGAAGCCGTTCACGATGGGATACGTGGGCCTCAAAGCGCTGGACGAGATCTTTCACAATCCCCCCGCGCAACTCATCAAGGATTGGAGCTCAGACGCGTTCGCGCCCTACCCTGCGTTTATCGACACAGGCACATCGCTGGTGGATAAGAGCAACGTGGATCTCTATCTGGCCGCAGCCGCTGCGCATGCCAAATAGAAGGCTCTGAAAGTCCAGCCGGCGAATGTGCGTGTCGCCGCAAATTCAAACGGCGGCCAATCCGAAGTGAATTGGCCGCCGTTATTTCGACGCGCAAGTGCGCTGCTTTTATTCCGGTTTGGCTTGCGGGTCCATGGCATGATCTTCTTTGGCCAGGCGGACGCGCGCGCTTTCAAGCTTCTTCTGGACCCGGGTCACGTCGCTGGCTTCGTAGTCGGCCGGCAACGATTTTGAAAACGCATCGAGAGAGAGCTGCCATTGCGCCGCAGCCAGCCGGATGCGCCCTGTCTTCTCATATAGGTCGCCCAGGTGCATGTGCACGGTGGGATCGGTCTGGTCCCGCTCGGCAGCCTGGCGCAGACTGTCTTCTGACAGCTCAAACTGGCCCAGCTTGAAATAAACCCATCCCAGCGAATCGAGATACGCGCCATTGGTCGGCTCAGAATCCACGGCCTTCTTGATGTAGTTGAGCGCCTCGGGCAGGCGAACGCCCTTGTCGGCCAGCATGTAGCCCAGATAGTTAAGCGTCATTGCGTTGCTGGGATCCTGTTCAAGCGCCTGATGGAAGAATCCCTCGGCCTGGTCCATCTTCTTCTGGCGGTCAGCCAGCTCGCCGCGCATAAAGAGGAGATAGGTGCGATCCTCCTTCTTGGTGCACAACGGATCGGCCTTGGCCAGGACGTCTTCCGCGTCTTTCCAGAGTTTCGCGCGCACGTCGATCTGGGCGATGGCGAAATCCACGGTGCGGTCGTCAGGCGTATTGTTCAGCAGTTCGCTGGCCATTTTAATGGCGTCGTCGGGCTTGCCGGCATCGGCAATTTCCTGCGCCAGCATCAGCTTGATGTCGCGGTTCTTCGGGTTCGCAGCCACTGCCTTTTCTGAAATCTCAACGGCCTTTTCAACGTTGTGCACCGCGCGCCATGTGTCTACCTCGCCCTGGTAGCCGCGCGCTGCGCTGTCGCCGCCCAGGTCAATCATCTTCTGATAGGTGGCCAGCGCCTGGTCGGTCTTGTTCTCTTCGAGATAGACTCCGGCCAGCCGCTCAAGAAATATGCTGCGGTTGTTCTTTTCTTCGTCGGTATAGGCGCCGTTGGCATGGGAGATGGATGACTGATCGAGCATGCTCAGGTAAGCCTGCTCGGCGTCTCCAAATTTGCCCAGCACATCGTACAGCAGGCCTTCGTTATAGCCGGCTTCAAGACTGGTCGTGTCGACCTTCAGAGCCTTTTGAATGCTGGCCAGCGCAGCCTCGTACTTGCCCTGGTGGCGCTGAATCTCAGAGATATGCACCAGCGCCTCGGGATTTTCTGGATCGGCGGCGGCAAGCTGCTGGTACTGCTTCAGCGCTTCATCGTACTGGTTGTCGTTGAACAGCGCTTCGGCCAAAGCGTCAATGGTGCGCAGATCGCCCGGCTCCAGATCCTCGGCGCGCTGATACGCGGCAATCGCGTCTTTGGGCTTCTTCAATTGCGCGTAGGCCGCGCCCAGCGTGAACTCAATCTTGGGCGTGCGGTCGTTCTCGGGAACCGACTCAAGCACCGTGATGGCGTGCTGAACGTCGCCGCTCTCGGCATAGAGCCGCGCCAGGTTCAGCACCACGTCTTCTGAATCAGGCTCGATAGAACGCGCAATCTTGAACTGCTCTTCAGCCTTCGCCTGATCGTGTTTCACGGTGTAGAGCTGGCCCAGCACCATGCGGTCTTCAACACTCCGCGGCAGCAGCGAGACAATCTTTTCAAATTCGGCAATCGCCTGGTCGAGCACGTTGCCCGAGGGCGACGTTGAAGAAACGCCGTTTTCGTTTTCCCCGAGCTGGCGCAGATAAATGCGGCCCAGCATCTTGTGCGCATCCACGTTGTCGGGCGATGTCTTCAGCAGCGTACGCTCGGTAACCTCGGCATCGTGTTCGTGACCCGGCGTGCGGAAATACAAGTCCGCTAACGCATTCATCAGCTCAGGCGAATCAGGATCGGCATCGAGCGCCAGCTTGTACTCTTCAATGGCGCGCGTAATGTCGTCGGGCCGTCCGTCAGAGAGAGCATCGTCCTCGTAGGTGGCCGCCAGCGCCAAATGATAGTAAGCTACGGCGCGGTTCGGCGCGGGCGTCGAAGACGTCGTAGTCCTGGTATCAGCCATCGCAACCTGGGTTGGCGCCTGCTGCGGCTTGTTCGCCGGGGCCGCTGGAGCGTTCTGAGCCTGTGCAAGCCCTAGAGGAAGCACGGCAAGGGCGGCTGATACGGCAAGCCGGAAAGGCGGGAAATAAAGTCTATTTGTCATCATTCAGGGGATTCCGCGCTGTTTCTTGCTCCGTGGATGGTGCACAAAGGTCCTCCGCAGAGCCAATAAGCTGCGCAGACGACCGTCGATCTCTCAGCCGTCTGCTGTTAAAGACGATTTTACGCGCCATTTGTCGCGTGTGGGTGCTCCCGGGCGCGAATTTCGTTGAATCGCCGCGGCAAACCCGAAGGCCACAGAGGCTTTGATGCACGGCGCCGCCCGCGGCTGCAATCAATGTCTGAAATGCCGAATTCCTGTAAGCACCATTGCCATTCCCAGTTTGTCTGCGGCGGCAATCACGTCCTGATCCTTCACCGAACCGCCTGGCTGAATCACCGCCGTTGCGCCGGCCGCAGCCACAGCTTCCAGCCCGTCGGGAAACGGGAAGAAGGCATCGGAAGCAGCTACGCATCCTTTGAGCGGCAGCACCGCCTTCTGCGCGCCGAATTTTGCCGCATCCACACGGCTCATCTGTCCCGCGCCGATGCCCAGGGTCTGCCCGTCGCGCGCATAAACAATCGCGTTTGATTTCACGTGTTTGCACACTCGCCAGGCAAACAGCAGGCTGCGCAGCTCTTCGGCCGTGGGCGGCCGCCACGTGACCACGTCGAGTTCGCCCTCCACCACGCGGCCGGTATCGGCATCCTGCAGCAGCAGCCCACCCGACACGTGCTTGATGAGCGGTTTCGGCGGCGCAGTTTTCACTTCCACCAGCCGCAAATTCTTTTTCACCGCAAACCGCTCGCGCGCCTCAGCAGTAAAAGCCGGCGCGGCGATGGCCTCAACAAACAATTTGGCAATCTCATCGGCCGTGGCGCCGTCTACCTCGCGATTGATGCCGATGACGCTGCCGAATGCTGAAACCGGGTCGCACCCCAGGGCCTTCTTGTAGGCCTCAAGAACCGTTGCGCCAATCGCCGCGCCGCAGGGGTTGGTGTGCTTCACAATGATCGCCGCCGGCTCGTCAAACTCCTGTGCCAGCTCCCAGCAGGCATCGAGATCGACCAGGTTGTTGAAGCTCAGCTCCTTGCCTTGCAACTGCTTCGCGCCGGCAACTCCCAGCCCGGTGCCATCTGCATAAAGCGCGGCTCTCTGGTGCGGATTCTCGCCATAGCGCAGCGACTGCGCGCGCGGCATGATAATGCGCAGCGTCTCGGGGAAGGCCGCGGAATCGATTGCCGCAGCTTCTTCGGGCCCAGGCGTAGCTTCAATCTGCTCCAGCGTGCCTGCAATTGCACTGTCGTAAGCTGCGGTAGTTGCAAATGCCTGTTTCGCCAGCTTCCAGCGCGTCTCGCGCGTCAACGCCCCGTCATTCGCCTTCAGTTCTTCGACCAGAGTTGGATAGTCGGCCACGCGGGTCACAATCGCCACATCTTCAAAGTTCTTGGCCGCCGATCGCACCATTGACGGGCCGCCGATATCGATGTTCTCAATCAGGTGGCCAAAACTCACGCCCGGCGTGGCCGCGGTCTTTTCAAATGCGTACAAGTTCACTACCACCATGTCGATGGGCTCAATGCCGTGCTCGGCAACAGCCGCTTCGTGCTCCTTGTTGCCGCGGATGTAAAGGAGCCCTCCGTGCACGCGCGGATGCAGCGTCTTCACGCGGCCGTCGAGCATCTCGGGGAAGCCCGTCAGGTCGCTGATGTCTTTGACTGCGAGCCCTGACGAGCGCAGCGCCTTGGCCGTGCCGCCGGTCGAAATCAGCTCGACTCCGAAACTCGAAAGCACCTCTGCAAGCTCCACCAGCCCGGTCTTGTCCGTCACGCTCAAAAGCGCCCGCCGCACCTGCTTCTTGCCGCCTTCAGATTGCAAAATATTGACTCCTTTTTGGCCTCAGAATCAGGATAAGGCAGAGAGGCGCTGGCGAGCGTTCAGCTTTCAGCCTCTCCGTACGATAACAACGAACGGTGCAAGCACTCGGCAGCTTTTTTCCGGGGTCCGGTGATGCACGGATTGGCTGACAGCTGACAGCTGACAGCTGAAGGCTGAGTTAGTCCGGTAACCACCATCCTGGTGACCGAAAGCCGCGCCGCGGCGCACAGCAGATGCATTAGAGTGAGACTATGGGCAGTAACTCCCCTGAATACAATCCCGGCGAGCCAGGTTCTGTTATCGATGGCCCCAGCGGAAAATATGTGCCCGAGAACGCGGCAGCCGGTTTCCAAAGCGCACCGCCAGACGCCCCGCGCCGCCGCAAGCCCGTATGGCTGGCCGCTCCTGCTACGCACATTCTGGTTGGCATCAACTGCCTGGTGTGGCTGGCCATGGTTGCCAGGGGCGTCAGCCCGGTCAGCCCGACTGTCGAGCAGTTGATGAACTGGGGCGCTTCAAGCGCTGGCAATGTACTCATCGAAGGCCAGTGGTGGCGGATCGTTACCGCCATGTTTCTACACGTCGGCGTCCTGCACCTGGCCCTCAACATGTGGTGCCTGTGGAACCTGGGGCTGTTGGCCGAGCCGCTCATGGGCTCATTTGGCGTGTTTGCCGTTTACATCCTCACCGGTGCGGCGGGCAATCTGCTTTCGACGTTCGTAAACTGGGTTTGGCCCATGCACGAAAGTGGATCGGTTGTTTTTCCGGCCGGCGCCGGTGCCTCGGGTGCGGTCTTCGGCATCGCCGGGGCGCTCATTGTTCTGCTCAAGTCGAACCGGCTACCGGTACCCCCGATCGAGCTCAAAAAACTGCGCCGCTCGGTTATCTACTTTGCCGCCATCAACCTGTTTATTGGCTTCTCAATCAGCGTTGGTACTCAAGTGCTGCACAAGGGGCTGAGCATCGACAACTACGCCCATGTCGGCGGCTGCGCCTGCGGCCTGCTCTTCGCCTGGCCCATGGTGCCGCGGCTGGGTTCGCCAAGGCCGTCGTTCAACGTGCGGCTGCGGATCGCCGTGGGCATGATCGTGGGCATTCTGGTGCTGTTCGCGTTTTTCCTGTCTCAGCTGGTGCCGCAGAACTGACAGCGGTTGTATTTGCGTGTGTGCTGAAGGAGTGAAAAATGCCCAGGCCTGAAGGCCGGGCGCCTTCGCACATCTTCAGGGGGTTACCCCCCTGCTCCCTCCGCAAGCTCCGCTTTTTTTGACCCTACCGCACCGCCGTCGCGGCGAACTTCTTCACCATCGCCAGCAGCAGCTTACGGTCGCTCTCGTTCAGGTTGCTGGAGTAGCGCCTTATCTGCGTCAGGAATCGCAGCTCATCGTCAGATAGTTTCTGCGTGTTGAATTGCCGGCCCAGAGTGTCGTCGGCAAAGAACTGGGCAATGGGCAGATCGAGAGCCAGCGCGATCTTTGAGAGCGTGTCGAGAGATGGCACGGTGTGCCCGTTCTCAACTCGCGACAGGTAACAACGCAGTAGACCTGTCTTCTTTTCGATATCGCCCTGGGAGAGTCCTTTTTGCAGCCTGTAGGTGCGTATCGTTGTTCCGATTTTCATTTGGGGGTAAGCCTTTCGACCGCTCCGCCGTTACTCACACGGTAGCGATCAGCAAACTATTAGCATAATAGTTAACCCGCCAAACGCTTTTCAACCTATCTTCCGATAGCTGTTTGAACGCCAAAACAACGCAATCTTCATGGATTCCTTATGGATGCAGGGTCTCGGCGAAGAATCGGTCGATTCTGCCCAGCGCGTCGGCTGCGTCGGCCGGCCGATAGCCGGTGGCGTTGGTCGGATTCTCAAAGGCATGGCCCGCATCGGGATAAATCTTCGCGTCCACTGGCTTGCCCAGCGATTGCATCGTCTTTTCAAAGTCGTGAACCGAGTCGGGTGTAATGCCTCGATCCAGCCCGCCAAAGTTGCCGAGCACCGTCGCATGGATATCCTGGAGCGCGGTTTTGTCGGTAGGCAGCGCGCCGTAATTCACCGCCACGGCCTTGAGTAGGGGCGCGGCAACCGCGAGCTGAATTGCGAATCCCCCACCCATGCACCAACCCACGGCGCCAATGCGGCTCTTGTCCACGTCCTTGCGCTGGCTCAGCCAAGTCATCGCCGAGGTCAAATCCCTCACGCCCTGGTCCTGCGGCAGCCCGCGCATCAGTTCATGAGCCATCTCCGCGTCGGTCGCCACCTTGCCGCGATAAAGATCCACGGCAAGGGTCACGTATCCCTCCGATGCGTAATGCGCGGCATCCTGCTTGATCCAGTCGGTCATCCCCCACCACTCGTGGATCACGATGAGCGCCGGATGCGGGCCGGGCCCATTCGGCAGGTAAAGCAATGCCTGGCCGGTCGCGTCGCCGCTCGGGAAAGTGACGGCCTGTTGCGCGCGGCCGGGAAGAACGAACGCCACGATCAGTAAAAGAATGGTCCAGAGATTCAAACGGAGTGATTTCATAGGGGACCTCGCTTGGAACAACAAGGAATGGGGATTGAATTCCTTTGGCGCATCCAGATATATCACTCGCGGTCGCGATCTACCAATCGTTTCACCGCTGAAATTCGTATCCCGAGCCATGTCGTTGTTGCATATTGGTCTTTCAGTAAACCTTTACGGCGGCTTGACCGTCAGTCTGAATACTGGGAACTGAATGGGTGCGAGAGGGATTGCCGCGGATGCCGATCGAGCGCTTGGTAATGGTGTGGATGGTTGCAGGCGCTGCGCTTTCCGTTTCCGCTCACGGCCAGGCAACAGGCGGCGGGAGCACTCAACCGGCCGCCGCGTCTCCTGTTTCCGCGCCAACTGACACCGTTACCGGCGGACGGCTGCACGGAGTTGTCAAAAGCGGCAACATCCCGCTGCCCGGGGTCACGGTTACCGCGCAAAACACTCTCACCGGCAAGCGATACGCTACCACCACCGACGTCACCGGCGCGTGGTCCATGACCATTCCGCAAAACGGCCGCTACGTGATCCGCACCGATTTTGCCGCCTTTGCGCAGGGATCGCAGGAGGCGCTGCTTAACTCGACCGGCCACGACCGCCAGGTGAACTTCGACCTGATGCTGGCCTCGCGCGCCGCGGCCGCGCAACAGGCCGCAAACGCGGCCGGGCAGGGCGGCGGACAGGCTGGCGGGCAGGGCACCGAGCAGCAAGCGATCATGCAGCTGGCCGGCAACGCGCCCCAGAATTTAAGCCTCGCAAGCGCGCTCTCGTCTGACACTGAAACCAGCGGCGGCGCTGCAGGCGCAAGCGGCGCCCAGTTGCCCACAGTGGCCAGCAACAGCGATTTCAGCGGCGAGTCAGTTGCGATCAATGGCCAGGCCGGCCAGGTGAGCCAAATGGCAGGCGTGGACGACCAGATGCGCGCGCAGTATCAGCAGTATCGCGATCAAAATGGCGGACAGGCGCCGGGCGCAGGCGGCCTCTTCGGTGGCTTCGGCGGTGGTGGAGGTTTTGGCGGTGGCGGCGGCTTTGGCGGTGGCGGCCGCGGCAACTTTCGCGGCTTTAATCCCGGACAGCCTCACGGCGCAGTGTTCTGGACCGGCTCAAACGGCGCAATCAATGCGCTGCCCTTCTCGCTCGACGGGCAACAGCAGGTGCAGCCGGCCAATGGATCGAACAAGTTCGGCATCACCTTCATGAGCGAGCCGTACATCCCGCATCTCACCAAGCCGAGCGGCAAAGATGTTATCTTTCTTACCCTCTCGGGCACGCGGCAATCCACGCCTGAGGATGAGTACGCCACCGTGCCCACGGACCTGGAAAAGTGCGGCGACTTTAACGGGGTTGCGAACATCTACAACCCGGCGACAGGGCTGCAGTATGTGGCCGGCGGCAACACGTGTGTCGCGAGCGGCACGCCAAATGTGATTCCGGCGTCCGCCATAGCTTCCCAGGCAACCAAGCTGCTCTCTCTCTATCCCGAGCCCAACCTTTCCCCCTCCGGTGCGCTCAATTACAACTACCACCTGCTCACCACGCAGCAGTCAAACTCCACGCAGGCGGGATTCCGCTATAACCGCAGCATCGGGCCCAACGCCTCGCTGCCGATGGGCGGCGGGCGCGGCGGATTTGGCGGCGGCCGCAGAAATCAGAACCAGGGCCTGCGCCAGAGCATCAGCTTCAACTACAACTACAGCCATAATGCTTCTGACAATGTGAACTTCATCCCCGAGCTGGGTGGCAAATCGCAGACGGAATCCTATTCGCTTCAGGCCGGATACACCGTGAGCTATCACAAGATCACCAACATCTTCAACGCCACGTGGAACCGGAGCAACGCACAGACCATTAATTTTTTTACCAACACAACGGATAACATTGCGGCGACAGACGGCATTATTGTGCCCAATAATGTTCCGCTCAACTACGGCATTCCTTCCATCCAGATGAGCGAGTTCAACGGGCTCAGCGAGCAGCAGCCGAGTTTCGCATTGTCGCAGACCATTGCCGAGTCAGAAGTGTTGAGCTGGATTCATGGCAAGCACAATATGCGTTTTGGCGCCGATTATCGCCGCGTGCATCGCGATTTCCTCTCTGGCTCGGACGCCACCGGCAGCTACACCTTTACCGGCCTGTTTACCGAAGACTCCGCGGGCGACCAGAACACCGGCTCCGCGCTCGCCGATTTTCTGCTCGGTGACCCGCAATCCACAGCGCTCAATTCTTCGGTGGCGAAGAGCTATCTGCGCGACAACGCGATGGACGCTTATGCCATGGACGACTGGCGCGTGAACCCATCGCTTACCGTCAACTACGGCGTGCGCTGGGAGTACTACGCTCCCTACATTGAGAAGTACGGCCACCTTGCCGAAGTGCTCACCAATCCCAGCGGCGGTTTTACGACGCTGGCCGAGGCCCAGGCCGGCTCCAACGGCCTTCCCGCGGGACTGGTCTTTCCCGATCATCGAGCCTACAGGCCAAGCCTGGGGCTTGCGTGGCGCGTCCCCAAGGTCAAGCAGACCGTGGTGCGCGCAGGCTTCGGCATGAACTACAGCGTGGGCGAGTATGCCAGTTTCGCCACCACGCTGGCCCACCAGCCGCCCTTTACCACTGAAGAAACCAACGAGGAAGCGGTAGCCGGCACGCCATCGTCGGCATGCGCGGTGACCGCGAACTGCTTCACGCTGGCCAATGGATTTCCCGCGGCCCAATCGCTCGGCAACATTGCCCTCGACGCCCACTTTCCGCTGCCCTATGTGATGGCGTGGAACCTTGACATCCAGAAGCGGCTGCCGTGGGGCGTAGTGGTGAACATCGGCTACAACGGCACGCGCAGCAATCATCAGAGTACGGTGCTGGCGCCGAGACCGCTGCCCAACAGTCCTTTGACCGATCCCAGCGATGTTTGCCTGAACGGTGTGTGTCAGCCGTTGCAGTTCACGTATGACGAAGCCCAGTCGTTCTCAAAATTCAACGCGGGCACGGTGCGCGTAAACAAACAGTTGACGCATGGCTTTGCGGTGGGCGCCAACTACCAGTATTCGCACTCCATCGACGATGCCGGCGCATTGGGCAGCGCCGGCGGAGTGGGCGTGCAGGATTGGCAGAATGTTCTTGGCGAGCTTGGCAACTCGTCGCTCGACGTGCGCCATACCGTCAGCGGCACCTATCTTTATGAGCTGCCATTCGGCCCGGACAAGTTCTGGGTTACTACTGGCGTTGCTTCCCACATCCTCGAGGGCTTTTCGATTTCAGGCACGTACCAGTTTGCAACCGGAACATGGCTCAGCCCCAGCTACGCCGGGTCGGTTGCGACCACGCTCTGCGGAACCGGCGGCGCGATGCGGCCGAACCTGACCGGTGCGCCCATCTACGCGGGCGGAGGCGGACTGCACCAGTGGTTCAACCCCGGGGCGTATGATGCGCCCACCAACACGCCGGGCTACTGCAATTATTTTGGAAACGCGCCGCGCAATTCCATCGAGGGCCCGGGCACGGTGACCAATAATATGGCGCTGTCAAAGACCGCGCAGTTTGGTGACACGCGCAGTCTCGAGCTGCGCGCCACACTCAGCAATGCATTCAACACCGTGCAGTACAACGGCGTCGGCACCACGGTAAACCTGCCGACCTTTGGCCAAGTGACGTCAGTAGGCCAGATGCGGCAATTCCAGTTCATGGCGAGGTACAGGTTTTAGAGAGGCAGCGCAGTTAGCGGGGTTAGGAACAGCAGCGAGTCGGCAAGTCAGCGAGTCAGCAAGTCAGCGGAGTTAGGCGGTAAGCGCGCCGTAGGCGCAATGGTTGTTAGCCCCGCGCTTCAGCGTGGGGAAAGCGCACGAAATACGATTGTGGAGTCCCGTAGGGACGGCGCAACGGCATTTTATTTGCAGGGGCCACTGGCCCCGGAGATCTTGAAAGGGCACGATTGGCAGGTCAGGGCTTTGGCTCCTGCGGGAAGCAAACGAACCGAGAGAACCACATCATGACGCACGTCACCCACAAACTCGTCACAACCGCGGCGTTCCTCGCGTTCGTGCTGGCGCTCGCGCAGCCGGCCCTTCCGCAGAACTCCACCAGCGTGGTCACTTCCACGCCGCAGGCTGGATATGTTCTCCAGGAGAACGCCGAACTGGTGCTCACCAACGTGGTTGCGCGCGATGGCAAGACCGGCGAAATTGTAAAGGGCCTCAAGCAGAACGACTTCAAGATCTACGAGAACGGCAAAGAACAGCAGATCTCCACATTTGACTTTGAGAGTGTCGACATGGCCACTCCGCTGAATGAAGCCACCATCAGCGGCCTCGCGGCCGGTGCGTCAACAAAGGGCCCCAAGGCGGTCGTCGTCGCCAAGCCTGAAGAGCTCCGCAATCACCGGCTCATCGTGATGTTCTTCGACCTGACCTCGATGCAGCCTGAAGATCTTGAGCGGAGCGTTGAGGCGGCGCAGGATTTCCTCAAAAACAAGTTGCAGCCCGCCGACCTGGTCGCGCTGGTTTCGCTCGGCGATTCGCTCAGCGTCGATCAGGATTTTACCGCCGACAAGAACGCGCTGATCACCGAGGTGGGCGCATACAACGGCACCGAGGGCCAGGGCTTTACTCCGGGCGCCACGGCCAATTCAAACCAGGTTGAAGACACTACCGCATACACGCCCGACGAGAGCGAGTACAACGACATCAACACCGACCGCGAGCTGTTCGCCATCAAGGCCATCTCGCAGTCGCTGGCAAAGATCGATGAGCGCAAGTCGATGCTTTACTTCTCCGGTGGCATTTCGCGCGACGGAATTGAGAACGAAGCTTCACTGCGCGCGGCCATCAACTCCGCGGTGCGCGCCAACCTGGCCATCTACAGCGTGGATACGCGTGGCCTGCAGGCCATTGGCCCCCTCGGCGACGCCTCAACGGGAAGCCTGCGCGGCAGCAGCGGTTATAACGGCGGCGCGCTGGCGAACAACATGAACGCGAACTTTGCCTCGCAGGAAGTGATGGGAACTCTCTCGCACGATACCGGCGGAACGGCCTTCTTCGACTCCAACGATTTTGCGCCCGCGTTTGCAAAGGTGCAGAGCGACACCTCGGCCTACTACGCCATCGGCTTCCACTCCACCAACCCGGCGCGCGACGGCAAATACCGCAAACTCACCGTCAAAATCTTGAAGCCCGGCATCAAGCTTGAGTTCCGCCCCGGCTACTACGCGCCTGCCGACTTCAAGCATTCCGGCAAGGAAGACCGCGAGCATGAGCTCGACGACCAGCTCGCCAGCGATCTGCCTGCTACCGATGTGCCGGTATACATGGACGCCATGTACTTCCGCCTCAGCGAGAATCGCTATTACGTTCCAGTCTCGCTGCTCATCCCCGGTTCGCAGATTCCGTTTGTGAAAGGCGGCGACAAAGACAAGGCTACGCTCGACATCATCGGCGAGGTAATCGACGAGGTGAAACGCCCGGTTGGCCGCGTGCGCCAAACCGTCAAGCTCGACCTCGATCAGTCCCTCGGCGCGCGGCAGAAGAACATTCAATACACCACCAGCTTCAACCTGCCTCTGGGCAAGTACGACGTGAAATTTGTGGTGCGCGAAAATCAGACCGGCCGCATGGGCTCGTTTGAGGCGAATATCACTCTGCCCGATATGAAGAAATCGCCGCTCAAGATGAGTTCCATCGTGCTCGCCTCAACGCGCGAGCCCAGCAAGGCCAAAGACAATCAACCTGACCCGCTGGTTCGCAACGGCCAGCAGTACGTGCCAAACATCGCCCACGTCTTCCGCCAGAACCAGCACATGTACCTGCTCTACGAGATTTACGAACCCGCGCGTGCGAAGCCGGCTGCGGGCGCAAAGGAGAACAAATCGGCGATCGATCTTCTCACAAGCCTCGAGCTCATCCAGGGCAGCACAAAAGTGTATGAGACGCCGATCGTGCAGGCAAAGCAAATCAACGTTGAAGGCCGCGATGCCGTCGCCGTGGAGCTCGATGTGCCGCTCACGGGCCTCAAGCCCGGCCAGTACCTGTGCCAGCTGAATGTGATCGACGATGCCGGCGGCAGCTTCGCTTTCCCGCGCTTTGCGGTGCTGGTGCGCGAACCTGCGCCCCTGGCGCCCGCAACAGCGCCCGCGGCGACTTCCGCCGGTCAACCCTCCGGCGGGGCAGGCGACTGAGGCGCAGGCCCCCACTCACCGTACGGACAATGCCTGCAGCCCGATCCGCAGCAGTACCCGCGCTTCAGATGGTAGGCCGCGGTAAACACCATCAGCCCGTTTTCCATGTAGTATTCGTCGGGCTCGAGTGCCGGAGGCCCAGGTGCGCTGGCGGAATCACGGTCCATGCGTCCATTGTCGCCGAACGGTCGCCTGCTGATCCACGATGAAACCTAAGGTCGCGATAGTTCAGGGGTTCTCCGTTATTGCATGTGGCAAGCCTTCGCGAGGTCTGCCGTCTTCCAAATGTCGACTCCCGCCTTTTTCTGGTTATCGGTGGGAGTCTCAGGCTCGATAGCCCCGGCCAGCAAGGTGCCGTCGGGGCTAAAGGCCCCGCTGTCACTGAATAGCTGCTCTGAAAGGCATGTCTTTCCGGTCTTCAGGTTCAATACCCAAAGCTGGCCGCTCGAATGGCCGAAAACAAGATTGGCATGAGGATCCGTCGCTGCGAAGTCGCCAGGCCCTAACTGTTCTCTCGGCAGATTGGCCAACCTCGCATCAGGGACCATTTGGCCGTCGCTCGTGCGGGCTGCCACAAACACATGGCCGTCCGATATGTCTTCGAAAAGATACTGGCCGTTCCCTGAATCCAGAAATGCTGGGGTTTCGGATTCGGTGAGTAGGGGCAGCGTCTTCTGAATTGTCCAGTCACGCGTACTTCTGAGCACGATTGCCGAATGGGTCCTGGTTAATAAAGTGTTTCCGTCCGTCGAAAGTACTGGGAATGTCTCGTCGGAAAAGCTTCTTACAACTTCACCGGTTTCGGTATCGTACACATTCGTCGCAGCCGAAAAAGTTAGAAGAAGGTTGGGAATTGGCGTGTAGATCAGACCGAGCACATTTGCAGTCTCATTATCGAACGTGTTCGCCAATCTACCATCTGGAATATGCCATATCGTGATGGTTCGCCCTGCGGTTGCTGCGGCAGCAATGAATTGGCTGTCCGGTGAGATGGCAAGCCGTCCGACACTGTTGAAGCCGGTATCGATTGTGCAGACAAGTTGTTTACTCGCGACGTCCCACACTACCAGCCGGCCATACTGCTTGCCGGCCGCAAGTAGCTTTCCGTCGTGACTGAACACGAGAGAATTGATCTCTGTTGGAGTTCGGGGGAATCCGACCAGGCGCCCATTTACCACCCGCAGCGTGCTAGCCCTGTCGGGATGCGGTTCGGTAAATTTAAACGCTACATCGTGCAGTTGGGTTGAGGGAGACGGAAACGAGCGCTGGGCATGGAGGCTCCCGGGCAGCAACATGCAAAAGAATATCGACACGACAAGACCTGTACGGAACATGCCGTCCAAGATAGCCTGCACGTTCGTGGCAGTCAACCTGAGCATTGGGCGTGAAAACAAAGTCGCGCGATACGGCGGCTTCTATGATGCCCAACGGCCCGGTAAAATCAATGCATGAACCTCTCCGCTGAAGACCGCGCCCGCAAAATCAAAATAATCCTTTTCGACGTGGACGGCGTGCTGACCGACGGCAGCATCTGGATCATTCCCGTGCCGGTAGCAGAAAACGGCGCCACAGTCTCAAAGATGGTTGAAGCCAAGGGATTCAGTGCCCACGACGGCGCGGGCATCTCGCTGGCGCGGCTGGGCGGTCTCAAATGCGGCATCATCACCAAGCGCGTCAGCGAAACGGTGGCCATGCGAGCCCGCGACCTCAAGCTGGAGTTTGTGTACCAGGGGCAGGCCTTCAAGATGAAACCCATCCGCGAGATCGCCGAGAAAGAAGGCGTGACCCTCGAAGAGATCTGCTATGTGGGCGACGACGTGGTCGACCTGCCGGTAATGCGCCAGTGCGGATTGGCCGTTGCCGTTGCCGATGCCCGCGATCGCGTCAAGGCCGAGGCGCACTACGTCACGCCCAGCCGCGGAGGCCGCGGCGCAGGACGCGACGCCATCGAGTTCATCCTCAAGGCCAAGGGCGTGCTCGACCAATGCGTTGAATCTATGATTGACGAGAGCAATCCCATTTCACCGTCGATGGACATCGGTAAAGGCGGTGCGCAATGAAACCCGCAGTCGTCCTGCTCAGCGGCGGACTTGACTCCGCCACCGTGCTTGCCATTGCGCGTGCCCAGGGCTATGAAACCTGCGCGCTTTCGTTCGCCTACGGCCAGCGCCACGCGTGGGAGCTCGAGGCGGCCAAACGCGTTGCCGCATCGCTCGGCGCGGCGCAACATCGCATCGCCACCATCGACCTGCGCGTCTTCGGTGGCTCTGCCCTCACCGCCGATATCGATGTGCCCAAAGGCCGCGCAACGGACGAAATGTCGCATGGCATTCCCATCACCTACGTGCCCGCGCGCAACACCATCTTTCTCTCGTTCGCGCTGGCGTGGGCTGAAGTGCTGTCTGCGAGCGACATCTTCATCGGCGTCAACGCGCTCGACTACTCCGGCTACCCCGACTGCCGTCCCGAATTCATTGAGGCCTATGAGAAGATGGCCAACCTCGCCACCAAAGCCGGCGTCGAAGGCCGCCAGAATTTAAAGATTCACACGCCGCTCATCGCCATGACCAAGGCCGAGATTATTAAGAAAGGTTTGGAACTCGGCGTAGATTATTCGCTCACCAGCAGTTGCTACGATCCCGACCCCAGCGGCGCATCGTGCGGCGCATGCGACTCGTGCCTGCTGCGAGAGAAGGGTTTCAGCGAAAATGGTATTGCCGACCCGTTGACGGGCCGGTAGCTGTCAGTTGTCAGCTTGACCGTGCCGAGTTGACAGCGCTGCCTGTTGCACGATGAGCTGAGAGCTGATAGTTGAATGAGTTATTCCGTCAAAGAAATCTTCTACACCTTGCAGGGCGAGGGCGCGCAGTCCGGCCGCGCCGCCGTCTTCTGCCGCTTTGCGGGCTGCAACCTCTGGTCGGGCCGCGAGGCCGATCGCGCCTCTGCCATCTGCAAGTTTTGCGACACCGATTTCGCCGACACCAACGGTCCCTGCGGAGGCAGATTTGCATCGGCGGAAGCGCTGGCAGAAGCGGTCGCCGAAAAGTGGCCCTCCGCGATGCCGGGAGGCAAACGCTTCGTAGTCTGCACCGGCGGCGAGCCTCTTCTGCAACTCGATGAGCCGCTGATCCGCGCTCTTCACGCGCAGGGGTTTGAGATCGCCGTTGAAACCAACGGCACCGTCCCTGCTCCCGCTGGCATCGACTGGATCTGCGTGAGCCCCAAGGCCGCCGCACCGCTCAAGCAAATAGCCGGTGACGAGTTGAAGCTGGTCTACCCGCAAGCCGACGCTCCGCCCGAACGCTTTGAAGCCCTCAACTTTCGCAACTTTTTTTTGCAGCCGATGGATGGTCCGGTGCGCGAGGCCAACACCAGGCTTGCACTCGAATACTGCCTTGCGCATCCGCAATGGCGCGTCAGTTTGCAGACCCACAAGCTGCTCGGCATCCCATAGAGACAGTTGGCATTGACTTCACGGTGCCAGGAGCGTACGCTCGGTCAACTAACCTCTCTTTCCCTATTCTCCTTCGGGCCCCTCCAAAGTATGCAGATTGGAAATGAGGCTCCGCATGAAAGCACAACCTGGCAGTTTCCTGTGCAAGATGACGATCTGCGCCTTGTTCGCTGCAACCACAACTCCAACCGCCCAGTCCAGCACCCCCATCGCTGGCGTTACCCACTCCGACGCTGTATGAATTGGAGTTGCCGTAGCCGCAATCGGCGCGGGAATCGGGATCGGCATCTATTATGCCTTTCACCATGGACACACTCTTAACGGATGCGCTGTCTCGGGCTCCGGCGGCCTGCAGTTGCAGAACCGGGGCGATAGGCAATCTTACGCTCTCTCCGGAGAAACAGCTCAAATCAAGTCCGGAGATCGCGTCCGTGTCTCGGGCACAAAAGAAAAGAAGACTGCTGGCGCCGCACAAATGTTCGTCGTAGAGAAGCTGAGCAAAGACTACGGCGCGTGCTAGGTCAATGCCGCGGCGCGTTGAGCGTCGATCCCCGGCCCGCGCGCACTTGCGGCGATGATCGCGCTTACCAGCCCATCTGCTGCATCCGGTCAAGGATGATGGCGCTGTAGTGATCCATGCGCGCGGGCCTTCGCCGGCGGGGATCGGGCAGAACCGCCGCCAGCCGCGCTCCCTGATCGCGGCCGATATGCGCGGCCGCGGTGTCGTAATCGGCGCGCGCCGCCGCCTCGGCGCCATAAATTCCGGGGCCCCATTCGATCTCGTTGAGGTAGAGCTCAAGAATCCGCTGCTTGCCCAACACCAGCTCGGCCACCGGAACCAGCGTGAACTCCGCGCCCTTGCGCAGGAACGAGCGCCCGGTTCCGAAGAACAGGTTTTTTACCAGTTGCTGAGTTATGGTTGAGCCGCCGCGAAGGCGTTTGCCGCCGTGCATATCGTCTTCAGCCGCAATCTCCATTGCCTGCCAGTCGAAGCCGTGATGTTGATAGAACCGCGCGTCTTCCGCGGCGATGACTGCGTGCTGAAAATCGGGCGAAATCTGGCTGAGCGGGACGAATTCGTAGCGTTCGTGATACGGCTTGCGATGAATCCAGGCCTGCAGGCGGCGCTCCATGTGCACTGCGTCGGTCGGCGGGTCAATCCACTTTGCAGCCACCAGCAGCAGAACGAGAAGCAGCCAGAGCGACGCCACGCCGATGGCAACCCATCGCACAATGGCAAGCAGCGAAACCCTCCGAAGCGGACGCATGGGCTGTTGATCCGGGCTCTCGGTCACACTCTCAGAATAATCGCGCGGGCCTTGCGTCCGCGCTGCGACTGCCCCTCAGTTCCCGGTCGGAATAATCCCCGCGTTCTCGACCATCAGGATCGTCGTCCGTTTCGGCGCGCGAGTGCGATGAACCACGGTCTTCGGCACCACCAATCCCTGCCCGGGCTTGAGCGCAACTGTGCGGCCCTCGAGATCGATCAAGAGCTCGCCGTCGACCACGTAGAAAAACTCATCGTCCCCATCGTGCTTGTGCCAGTGGTACTCGCCCTCAATAGCCGCCATGCGCACCACTGAGTCATTTACCGTGCACAGCGTCTGATTGAACCACTTAAAGTCGTTGGCGCCGGGAACGGCATGCACGTCAAAAACTTGCAGCGGTTCGCAGAGAACGTTGAGGCGGGTTTCATAAGGGAAAGAGGCAGTCTCAGCCATAGGAAAGAACCTCGGCATGAGGATAGCAGCAGATATCCCTTTCTGGAGAACCTCGGTGCCCCATTTTCCTGGGCGAAGGTCGCAGAGGCGACCGCAGTCGAAGGATCTGCTTCTTGATGTCGCTCGTGAAATGAGTGGGAGGCCACGAATGTCGCCCAACTCGCACCCAAACTGCGAATCCAGATAAACTTGACCAATGGGTTTCGGCTTCCATATTGAGAACTTCGGCTGCCGCGCCGCGCGCGCCGACGGCGAGGCAATTGGCTCCCGCCTGCTCTCGTCGGGGCACTGCGTGCGGCAGGCTTCAGAGGCCGATGTGGTCGTCGTAAACTCCTGCACCGTGACCGCCGAAGCCGACCGCCAGGCCCGCGCTTTTATCCGCCGCGCCCATCGCCTCAATCCAGCGGCCAGAATCGTCGTCACCGGCTGCTATGCACAGCGCGCGCCAACCGAATTGGCATCGTTCGACGGCGTCACGGCCGTAGTAGGCAACAGCCACAAGGCCCTGTTGCCTGAAGTCGTTTCCAACCTCATCTGCGCCTCAGAGCTACCGACTGCGCCAACAGTCTTGTATCAGGGCACGACTTCAGTCGTGCCGACAGAATCCCCCTTGAGTGGACGGGCTTTAGCCCCTGGGGGATTTCCTTCACCCGGCAACATTAGCGCCGCGCAAGCTGACTCCGCAGCGCAATCTCTCGTCACAATCGGCGCTTCGCCAGCCAAGCCGGCTTCAATATTTGCCGACGACAACTTCGCCCACTCCTTCATTGAAGAAGCCCAGCTTGTGCCCGGCGCACAAACCCGGCCCAACCTCAAGATCCAGGAGGGCTGCGGAAACCGCTGCACCTTCTGCGTCATCCCCTTCACTCGCGGCCCATCCAAGAGTCTGCCCCGCGCAGCGGTTCTCAGGCAGGTCGAGGGTTTCGTGGCCGCGGACGGCAACGAGCTGGTTCTTTCAGGCATCAACCTTGGACGATGGGGAAGGGAACTCGCCGAGAAGGATTCGCTCCCTGCGCTCGTCCGCCACATTCTCACGCGTACGGCCCTGCCGCGCCTGCGCCTTAGCTCCATCGAGCCTATGGACTGGACCGGCGAGCTCATCGGATTGATGGCCGAATTTGCCGGTCCCCATGCGCTCGAGCCGCGCCTGGCACGTCACGCGCATCTGCCGCTGCAATCGGGCTCCGATGCGGTTCTGCGCCGCATGCATCGCCGCTACCGCCCCTGGCACTACGCCGATAAAGTCGCGGCGCTTATACTCGCAGTCGGCCCCGAACTCACCCTCGGCGCCGACGTCATGGTTGGTTTTCCCGGCGAAACCGATGCCGAATTCGAAGAGACGGTCGCCTTCATCCGCGCGCTGCCCTTTGGCTATCTTCACCTTTTCCCGTTTTCGCCACGCCCCGGCACCCCTGGTTGGGCATTGCACTTAGCAGACGCTGTCGCTTCAGAGGCCGTTCTGGATCGCATGAGCACGCTGCGCTCGCTCGCCCGCGAAAAGTCCATTGCCCACCGCAGGCAAATGATCGGGCGCAAACTGCCGGGCATCACGCTGCACACACCGGCTGCGATGGCCGCCCGCGGTGGAACTGAAGCCCTTACGGACAACTTTCTGCCCGTCGAGCTCGATGGCTCCTATCCCGCCAATCAGCTGCTTCGCATTGCCGTGACCGGGCTTACGCCTGAAGGCGCCCTCACTGCGCGCCCCGCGGGGATTGTTGAAGCCACCTCGAACCTGTCTGAAGCATGCCTTCAAAACTTCTAACCCCTTGATTCATAGAACCCGAGCCAATGCTATACTCAGTGTGCGTTTGTGCGTCTGCGCGCCACTTTGTCTGGCGTTCGGTATCGCGTTGCATCAACTCAACAATTCACCTGGAGGAGCACCATCGCACTCGATAAACGTTCGGCCAAGTCCTTTATCCGCATCAACGATCGAATTCGTGCCCGCGAAATCCGCGTCATCGACGAAAACGGCGAACAACTGGGCATTCTGGCGCCCTTTGAGGCGCTGAAGATCGCCCGCGAGCGTGGCCTGGACCTGGTTGAGGTTTCACCAACCGCCGTTCCGCCCGTCTGCCGCATTCAGGATTACGGCCGCTACCTGTACGAAAAGGAAAAGAGCGAGCGCGCCGCCCGCAAAAAGCAGAAGGTGATCACCCTCAAGGAAGTCAAGTTCTCGGTTACCGTCGACGAACACGACTACCAGACCAAGAAAAACCAGGCAGTACGATTCCTGGGCGAGGGCGACAAGGTAAAGGCGAGCCTGCGTTTCCGCGGACGCCAGATGGCGCATCGTGAATTGGGCTACGCAATCATTAACCGTCTCATCCAGGACATTGGCGAGGCCGGCATTGTGGAGTTCATGCCGCGCATGGAAGGCACCATCCTCCACGCCATCCTCGCCCCAACGAAAAAAGATGCACCCAAGCCCAAGCCGCCGCAAGCTCCGCCTCCGCCCCGCCCGCCCGCGCCGCAGGCCTGAGGCAGAGTTCTTACTCCCGGTTCTCGCAACATAAAAGGCCGCTCCCGCGAGCGGCCTTTTGCGCACTGTTTGGCCCCACCGCAGGTAGCTAGTCCGCATTTCTGACAAGACGCGCACTCGAGCGGCAGTGAAGTGTGCTTCAGGCACGAGAGAATCTCCTACGCATTTGAGTTCGAAATCGAGCAAAATGCA
>Ga0182016_10000196_pt1 | contig 74017 bp, 50 predicted proteins | sample 712S2MmetaG_FD_120491 | JGI IMG/M metagenome (GOLD analysis project Ga0182016, IMG submission 120491) | Permafrost microbial communities from Stordalen Mire, Sweden - 712S2M metaG | ecosystem: Environmental > Terrestrial > Soil > Wetlands > Permafrost | place: Sweden: Stordalen | collected...
CGAAAGGGAGAATAGGAAAATGGCAACCAAGAAAGCAGCTAAGAAGGCGCCCGCGAAGAAGGCCGCAAAGAAGAAGAAGTAGCGGCAATCCAACCAAAAGGCAACACATCAGGGGAACGCTTCAAGCGCTCCCCTGATGTGTTTTTGGGGAAAGATTAATTTTTCTGGGAAAGGGATTACACTGGTAGGCGCATGGGACGGAGAGATCGATGACACGCCGCCGCTGGATTGCAGAGCATTGGGACGAGGCCACCGCAACCCTTGTGGGTGCGCAGGCCGAGCACATGACCCGCGTGCTACGCGCGCAGCCGGGCATGGAAGCCGACGTGGTGGCGGGCGGCCACGTCTTTCACGCGCAGGTGGCCGCGGTCGCCAACGACGAGGTCCGCTTCAATCTGATTGCAGAACTCGAGGCCGATCCAGCGCTGCCCGTTACTTTGGTGATGGCCGTCTTCAAGTTCGATCACATGGAGTGGGCCATCGAAAAAGCCACCGAGCTGGGAGTCGCGGCCATTGCGCCGGTGATCGCGCGGCGGACGGAGAAGCATCTGGCTGCGGCGGCAGGGAAGCGAGCGGAGCGCTGGCGGCGCATTGCGCATGAAGCCGCGCAGCAGGCGCGGCGCTCCGACGTGCCCATCCTCTTCGAACCGACGCCGCTGGCCATTTTTGTGCGGGCTGCTTCAGAGGCCACCCGCGCAGAATCCGGCACTACGTGCATTGTGCTGGCCGAGCAGGAGCGTACCACCACCTTGCGCTTCGCAGTGGAGGAAGCCATAGTCGTGGCTGGAACGGAAACGCCCAAACTGGAAATTGCCATCGGCCCCGAGGGCGGGTGGGCTCCTTCGGAAGAAGCGCTCTTCGACGCCAACGGCTGGCGAGCCGCATCGCTCGGCCCGCGTATCCTGCGCGCCGAGACCGCTGCCATCGCCGCACTGGCGGTGGTCGCTTCGTATTTGGAATAGTGAAAGAATTCTCTGGCCGGATGAATCGTAAAACAAGAACACCAGAATCCTCTTCATCTGTCAGCCCCTACGAGACGCAGAAGGGGACACCGGTCTGGCGGATCGTGGACAATGCTATCAATGATCTTGTGAATAATGATGACTTAGTTGAAGCGACTCGCCACGACTATATCGTCGGATATGTTTGCAAAAAGCTACAGCCCATACTCCCGACTTCGAGTGATTGAGCGTTCTCGGTCATAGGTGCACAATCCGCTCGCGCCCCACATCTCGTTCCAGAGATGTGGGATTTGTTCAACGCCGCTTCCGAATCTTCGCGTTGCCTGGCCTGAGCGCCGTTCTCAAACTAAAGCCGGTCAGGACAAGCGCGCTAACCCAATGCATCAGCGGACTCCAGTCGAAGATGTTGCCGATCATCACGCCGGCGGTAAAGGCTGCAACCGCCCACGTAAGGCTTCCCGCACAACAAATCCATGCCAGCGGCCGGTCCGCTGGCCTCTGTACCCGCAGCAGGTTTATGGCGGCAATCAATAGCGTCAGCACCGCCGCGCAGAGCGACCACAGCATGGTCATGTGTGCGTTCCTGTACATTACAAACGATCCCATCCCATGCAGCAGGCCGCCGAGGATGAGAATCAGCGAAAAAATCCGATCGGCGATCTTCATGCAATTGCCCTCAGTAGAAACCTTCCCGAGAAACTTTTAATTGAGTCGCAGTCGCTCCGCGCACCCCACATCTCGCGTCGAAACGCGGAGTTCATTCGGTGATTTGCGGGTACCCTATCCTTTCGCCGCTTTTTGGCGAAAAGGCGGAAGTCAAGAATCTACAAATGCGCAAACCGCACCAGCACCCCAGCAAGCGCCCCGCCCACCAACGGTCCCACAATCGGAATCAGCGCATAGCTCCAGTTCGATCCGCCTTTGCCGGGAATCGGCAACAGCCAATGAATCAGCCGCGGACCCAGATCGCGCGCCGGGTTGATGGCGTAGCCCGTGGTCCCGCCCAGCGAGAAGCCGATGCCCCACACCACGCTGGCCACCAGCCACGGCCCCATTCCCGCCACCGGACCGTTCGCGGCAACTCCGTGCGAGAAAATCGAGAAGGCCACCACCACCAGCACCGCTGTGCCCAGAGCCTCGTTCAGAATGTTGACCCACGGGTTGCGCACCGCCGCGTTCGTGCAGAAGATGCCAAGCTTGGCCGCGGGGTCGGGCGTCAATCTCCAGTGCGACGCATAGTGCGCAGCCATCAACGCCGCGCCGCCCATGGCGCCCAATAACTGCGCCGACCACAAGCTCGCCAACTGCGAATAATTTCCGTTGATGATCGCAACGGCCAGCGTGATGGCCGGGTTCAGATTCGCGCCGGGGCTGCCAAATGCCTGCGCCACCAATACGCCGCACAGTACTGCCAGCGCCCACCCTGTAGCGATCGCCATCCATCCCGCGTCGGCTGCATAGGACTTGCGCAGAGTGACACCGGCGCAGACTCCGTTGCCCATCAGCACCAGAACCAGCGTCCCCAGAAACTCGCCAAACCAAACAGAATGCATCCAGTCTCCCTTACGCCTCCACAGCTGCTGCGAGCACAAAAAGCCGGAGCGCAACCGATTATAGAATTTGCAGAACTCATGCATTTTGCACTATTCGCCCCACAGCTGCCAAGAACCCCGCAGCTGTTCATGCGCAGCGATTATGTGTTTGCGGCTGACCTGAAAGGGAAGATTTTGCTTAGACTCTGCGTGGTCCTGCAAAAGAATATAGATAGTCTCTTATAACGAAGTCGAAGCTGCACCGTTTGAATATCAGCCCCAGCGGCGGGTTCCCGTCGCTGGGGCTCAAGTTACTTTTGCGGCAGCGGAGCCGGCGCGGGAGCCTGCGGAGCTGCGCCCAGCGTCTGGTCGGCGCCGGTGTCTTGCGCAGGGGTCTTCTTCTTGTCAGCGAGACGGGTCTTGTCGCCCGTCGTCGTAGCCGTCTTTTTCTTCTTCTTCGATGTATCGCCGGCCAAGCCCAACGGGCCCGCCTGCGTCTGCCTGTCAGCCACTTCGGCAGCGTCAGGCGCTTCGGGAGCCAGAGCATCTACCTTCGGTGTTCCTTTGGGTTGCTTGGCTTGTTTGGCCTGCTTGGCGCGCTCGCTGAAGCGGGTCTTCTGCGTCGGCCTTGCCGGTTCCAGCGGATTCACCGGCTCCTGGCCGGAACTCGCTGTTTGTGTTGGCTGCTCCTCACCCGCGCCCGCGTCTTCAGTCTTGGTTTGCGGCGCGCTGGGCAGGGTTTTGATTGGCGCATGGCCAAGGCGAATCTTTTCCTTCTTGCCCGGCTTCTGCTCGGCCCGCTCAGTTTTTGAGCCCTTCTTGCCCTTCTTCGCATGAGCCGCAACTGGTTCGGGAGCCGGCGCGGTTTCAGAGACAGGTTCCGCGTGCGCCTTTTGCCGGTAGCTGCGTGTGTTTTCGCGGAAGCGCGTCCGCTGCACCTTCTTCTTCTTTTTCGGCGCGGGCGGCACATAGGCGCTGTAGATCGGCTTGGTCTCCTTCGCACTGGCGCCGCTGTCGGAATAGCCGGGCTTGATGTCGATGAAGGCCTGCTCACGCATAGTGGTCAGATAGCCGCGCATGGCCGGTTCCATCCGCTGCATGTAAAAGTTTTCCTCCACCTGCTGTTCTACGTCCTTGTATGCTGGTACGCCGCCGGGGATATGCTGGACCACCTTGAGAATTACGAAGCCCTGCCGCGTGCGAATCGGCTCAGTATACTGTCCGGCCTTGAGCCCGAAGGTCTGGTCTTCCAGCACCTTGGCCAATGCGCCGCGGCGATATTGACCAAGATCGCCGCCCTCGGCCGCGGTTTGACCGTCGCTGAACGACTTTGCCAACTGGCTGAAGTCGCCGCCGGCATGAAGTCTTGCTTCGATGTCGCTCGCTTTGGCCTGAGCCGCGGCCAGCGCTGCCGCTTCATCCGGCTGCGCAGCGCCCGGCGTTGCCGAAGCGGCAGGCGTGGCGGTGCTGACAAGAATCTCAGCAAGGCTCACGCTTTCCGGCTGCGCATACTCCTGCTTGTGCGCTTCAAAGTAGCGTTCGGCCTCGCCGGGGGTAAACTGAATCCGCTTGCCCACTTCCTGGCGCATCACCTCCTGGGTGATAATGCCGTTGCGGATGTTGGCCTTGAAATCCTCAAACGAAACTCCCTGCTCCTTGGCGGCCTTTTCCAGGTCCTCCATGGTCTCCAGGTTGTATTGCTTGCGGATCTCGTTCAGGCGGTTCACCAGCTCGGTTTCGCCGGTGATGCCCAGTTCCTTGCCCTTGGAGATCCAGAGCTGCTGGTCGATCAGGTTGCGCAGCAGATCCTTGTGCGCAGCGGAAATCTCCTGCATCGATCCGCCTTTTTGGCGCGCCTCCGCATCCAGCTCGGTCATCGCCCGGTCGTAATCTGAGCGCGTGATGATCTGGTCGTTGACACGGGCAACGATCTCTTCGACCGTGGTGCCGCCATAAGGGCTCTGCGGCGCGGCCGGGTGCGATTGCGCCAATGCGAAACCTGCGAGCAGCAATGTGCCAAACACGAATGCCGCCGAATTGCGAAAAAGTCTAAAAGTCATAGGGTCAGGACACCGCAGGGCACCACGAATTGTTCCCTGTTGCTTAGACCTCATTGTAAATGCCACGGGAGCGGCAAAGCGATTCTGGACGCGCGAATCCACCCTCGCCGGCGCACTTATTTCCTTAAAGCTCCGGGTTTTAGCCCGCCCCGCGGCTACCGGAACCCCCTCGGCCAGCGTCAAATGCTCCAGTGGTATACTTTAGGCCTAAGACTGCCGTTTTCCGGCGCTTTCCGAGCGTATGCCGCACCGCAGTCCGGAGGTTGTTCCCGCATATGACTCCCCGCGCCCGCCGCGCTCTTTTCACAGTGGTCCTCTTTTTTGCCGTCTGCGCCGTCGTGGGCAGCGTTTTGCAGCGCAAGGTGGGAGCTGAGTCCTCGGCAGACGAAAGCCAGCTCCGTGACAGCCTCAAGTCTTTCACCAACGTCTACGCGCTGGTTGAAGAGAACTACGCCGAGCCGATTAGCGGCGACAAGGCCGACACCGCCATCTACGACGGGGCAATTCCCGGCATGCTGCGCGTGCTCGACCCGCACTCCAACTTCTACGATCCAAAGGCCTACGCCCGGATGCGCGAGGAACAGCGCGGTCATTACTATGGCGTCGGCATGACCATCGTGCCGGAGAACGGCAAAGTCTATGTCGTTTATCCCGCAGAAGGTGCGCCCGCGTTCAGGGCTGGCATCCATCCCGGCGACGTTATCTACGCGGTAGACAGCAAGCTGGTCTCCGTAGATGGCAAGAATCCTGACGGGCTCACCACTTCTGATCAAGTGGCCAAGGCCCTAAAAGGCCCCAAAGGCACCCACGTGCAGGCGACCATGCTGCGCGAGGGCCAGCCCAAGCCGCTGGTCTTTGACCTCGTTCGCGATGAGATTCCGCACCCATCCGTTGATCTGGCTTATCAAATTCGCCCGGGCGTCGGCTATATTCACCTTTCGCAGTTCCAGGAAACCACTGCGGAAGAAGTTGACAACGACATCGACGGCTTCGGCAACCTGAAGGGGCTGATCTTTGACCTGCGCGGCAACCCCGGCGGTCTGCTGAGCCAAGCCGTTGAAGTCTGCGACCACCTGCTCGCCAAGGGGCAGGGAATCGTCTCGCAGCGCGGGCGCGCATTCCCTGACCAGGTCTATACTGCTAACCACGGCAACGGCGGCAAGACCTTCCCCATCGTCGTGCTGGTCAATCGCGGCACGGCCTCGGCCGCTGAGATCGTCTCCGGCGCATTGCAGGATCACGACCGCGCTCTCATCGTTGGCGAAACCACGTTTGGCAAGGGCCTTGTGCAGACCGTCTACGATATGGCCGACCACTCCATGGCGCTGGCGCTCACCACGTATCACTACTACACGCCTTCGGGTCGCCTCATCCAGCGTAACTACTCCGGTGTCTCGCTCTACGACTACTACAGCCACGGAGGCGCGCAGCCCACTGACGCCGCCAATCGCGAGGTCAAACTCACTGATTCCGGCCGCACTGTCTACGGCGGCGGTGGCATTACGCCCGACGAAAAAATCGACAGCATCAAAGACAACCGCTTCCAGGATTCGCTCCTTTATAAGGACGTCTTCTTTCACTTCGCCCCGGTTTATCTGGCCAATCGCACTGTGGACAAGAACTTCCAGGTTGATGCCTCGGTGCTGGCGGAGTTCAAGAAATTTCTCACAAGCCAGGACATACGCTATACCGAGGCTGATCTGAACAGCTGCATGGACTGGCTGAAGATCAGCATCAAGGACAAAATCTTCACCATTCAGTTTGGCGAGTCTGAAGGCCTGCGTAGCCGCGCCGACTGGGACCCTGAGATTCAGAAAGCCCTCACGTACCTGCCCGAAGCCCAGGCTCTCGAAGACCACGCCCACAAGGTGCTGGCCGAGAAGGCCATGGCAAGGAACGAAGCGAAATAAACGGCTAGTCGCTTACAAACCAAGAGGCCATCCCGCCGGGGATGGCCTCTTGATTTGTAAAGTCTTTCATTCACCGCATTGCTTTGAATTCAACTCCTCGAGGCTACTTCTTTGTCTGCGCCTCAGACATCTCCGCCAGTACGCTCACGAAGATATTCCTGAACTGCTCGAAGAGCTGTTCCAGTTTTCCGACCTCATCGTCGGAGTCAGTCCTGATTGGAGTTTCGAAATCTCCGCCAACCAACCGCGTGGCCGCCGTAAGGATGCGTTGCAGGCGTTTGAATATGAAGTGGTTGAGCAATAGCAGCAGCAAAACAATGCCGCCCACAAGAGAGACAAAAGTCAGGCCAAGCAGGATATTCTGCGTTCTCCGCATCGCGGCGTAAACGTCTGAAATGTCCCGAACGACAAACATCGCGCCTACGGTGTTCCCCGCGGCGTCACGGATTGGAAAAATGCCGCGGACAAAGTGGGAAGCTCCGTCCTGATACTGCTCCAGCACCGTGCCTTGTTCGGGTATCGTGGCCAGGTCTCCCTGGAACTGAATGATATTGTCATTGGCGGTGGTCTTGCCTTCTATCACAAACCCCGCATGGTCGTCCCAATTATCGCGTCGCTTCCAGGTAGCGCTCGAATCCGCCCAGAACTGCCTGTCCACAAATTTCTTGTTCAGCAGGAGTCCGTATTCGTTTCCGGTCTGGCTTTTCAATGCGCGCATGAACGGGTCGAGTTCTTCACCAAGCTCGACATAGCCAGTCACCGCGCCTTTGGAATCATAGACGGGCCGGATAATTCTCACTGCAAAGCCGGCCCTGGCCAACTCGTTCCCGGACACGAGGGCATGGGTGCGTGCGACTTCCTTGTCGAAAAACCGGTTCAGGTGGTCGCCGAATTTGGCGGGGTTGTGAAGACGAAGGAAGACGGTCATATCAGGCTCTGGAGTGTGAAACATCCAGTTCGTAATGCCTTCGCTCTTCAATTGCGGATAGAGTGGCGCCGTCAACGCCAGCAAACGGTCGCGATCTTTGGCCGCGAAGGCATCTCGAACCTGGGTGTTCGCGAACAGAGCATCACTCACAGCCGTCATCTTGCTGATTTCTCTGGCTTCCAAAATCGTGAATAGCTTTTGTGAACCCGTGGCCGCTTCTACGCCCAGAGCTTTTGAGTTTTCAACCGTGAAGTAATGCATCAGTCCCACAACGCAGCCCGTGCCAAGTACACCACAGATAACCAGCGCGATTAAGACCTTTGCTTGAATAGACTTGTAATTCATCCTGAGACTCCTCACGCGCTGATATTCAGCACATCTTTAATAGCTTGTTTGAGTTTTTCCACGCCCGCCGGGTCATCTGGAGTCGTGGGATTAATAAACGTCAGCAATCGACCTGCCTTGAGCGCGATCTTGCCTCGCACATCCGTCGCGTCCAGTCCCTTGGCCGTAATTGTTGATTCGATTAGCATTTTCAGATCGTATGTTTGGCTCACTAGACAAACTCCTTAATCCCGTTGAAGACATCTTTCCACTGAAATGCGGACAGAGGATGACTCATTCTGAACACTTATCGGCCGAATTGCCGATTATTTCAATTCGCAGTTCCGAATCGCCCATATGGAATTGATCTTCTCGGCATCAACCTTGTTTCCAATTGATTGCGCGGATACCACACTCAAGCTTGAAACCGATTCAAGCGAATGCCGATATGGGTGCAACTGGCAGTCATCTGAGGGTTGCGGCGCAGGTGAACGGTCGAACGCACGATGCCCAATACAGCGCATCGCAAACTTCTACATTTTTCACTGGAGCGCAAACGATGAAGCACCTCTTACAAATAGTTCTGCGGCATACAACGAAATTGGCGACGGGCACGAAGGCGAACCTGTTAGTTCTTTCACAGTTGGCGGGCTGCTTGTTTCTGGCCCACGGGGCAATCGCTCAACAATCGGCCTTGAACAGTGCGTCACTAGTCTATATGGAATATCCACAGCCCATCAGCAGGGTAGAGCCATTCAAGTTCAATAACTTTCCCAAGTGGGCAACCTTGGATATGCAGTTGCGGGCACGCGAGGAAAATCAGAGTTCCGACACCTATACCAAGGGCAACGACGCGGTATACGTCCTGACGCGAGTCTGGGGCGGGCTGGAACTGCGGCCAACCAAGCATCTTACCGGGTATCTCCAATTTGTGGACGCCCACGCGCTGGGCCTGCCGATATATTGGCAGTCACCTAATCAACGCGATGTATTCGATGACCGCCAGGCATTCCTGGAGTACCACAACAAGGACGTGAAGATCTTTGCCGGACGGCAAGAGCTAAGATACGGCAACGAGCGGCTGGTGGGTATCAGCAACTGGACCAATGATAGCCGCACCTGGGATGGATTTGTAGGGCGCTTCGGGGACAAGAACCGGCTGGATCTGTTCAGCACTTCGGTTGTCGCTGTTGCTCCATCATCTCTGGATAAACACGGCGCTGGTTTGACCTTTCACGGCGCGGTAGGGACCATCACGACTTGGGTCCCGCATACGGTCGTTCAGCCCTTTGTGTATTACAAGTCCCTTCCCTTGGTAACGAGCCAGCAGGGCATCAAGGGCACTCTGGAAGAAGCGACACCGGGCGCTGAAGTATCGGGAAAATACCTGGGCGGGATCTACTTCGACGTGCTGGGAGCTCTGCAGCGCGGCAGCTATTCGAACGATTCGATTAGCTCTTCCGCAAGCGTCGTGAAGGCCGGCTATAGTGCGGAGCATATCGACTGGAAGCCGCGTCTGGCAGGCGAGTACGACTACGCCTCTGGAAATCCAAATAAGACATCGTCCTCGACGAAGATAAGCACCTTCGATCAGCTGTATCCAAGCAACCACAACGCCTTCGGCCTGATCGATTTGTTCGGCTTTGAGAACATCAAGCAAGAGAGAATCAATCTGGACATGGCGCCGGCCAAACATCTGGCGGTGCTGTTCCAGCAAGAGTGGCTACAGGTCGCCAGTCTCCATGACAGCGTGTATAGCGGTTCGGCGTCGGCTAAGGTAACGCCGGCGGCTGCAGGGTTCAAGAGCGATGACATCGGCAGGGAGTTCGATGCATCGGGCCAGTATGCTTTCCTGCGCAACAACATGACGCTGAATGCCGGTGTAGGTCACTTTACGCCGGGCACGATGATGATCGAGAGCGCTACATTGGCGGTGAAGAAAAACTTCGGTGCTCCGTTGACGTTGGCGTATTTCGGGCTGACTTACAAATTCAATGTGAATCGAAAGGACTCCGCTAACTGAGAGTCTGTTCTGAAAACACCGGCCGACGCCGCGGACTTTACAGGTTTCCGAGTGCGGATGCAACCGCATACTTCTAGGTTTTTCACTGGAGCGCAAACGATGAAGCACCTCTCAACAATCCTTTGGCGGGGAATCTTCGGAGTCCCTGTTGGACGTTCAAGATTCGCAATTTCCTTTTGTCTTGTCGCACTCTTTGCGGGGACGCCGCTTGTTGCGAATGCTCAGGCCCCGATCGATAAAAGCGCTCTCCTCGATCGGATTGAGAAGCTTGAACGGGAAATTGCCGACGTGAAAGCGCAGCTGCAAGCCGCGCCCGTCTCCGCATCAAGCGCTTCGTCAACCGCGGCAGCACAGGAAGAATCAGCTCAGCGAGATGCTTCAGCACTCAAAGCTGCTGCCGCTCAGGGTGCGCCGGAAACCGCCCCAAGTGCCAGCGCACAGCCAAAGTCTCAATTGATAGGTAATGCGCAAGCTCCCAGTCCCGCTGCCCCGGGTACCCGTCCCGGTTCAACCACGCCATCGGCGAGTGGAGTTGCTCCTGATGCTGTCTACAACCTGACCCTCGGAGCCAAGCTGCCGACGCCCAAGGAAGAGGCAAAGCATAAGTTTTTTGAGAGAAAGCCGGGCAGAGACCTGACCTTCTACACCAAGGGCGGAGAAATTACCGTCTACGGTAATCTGGATGTCTCGTTTGACGACGCGACCAAGGGGTTCAGCCATCTCAACGGCGCAAATCTGGGCAGCGCCGGCGCTCCTCCGGTGGGCGATGGTGGTTGGATGGAGGATATTTCCACCAACCTGGCCTTCATTGGCGTGCGCGGAATCCAAGGGACCGATTTCGATGGCGTCAACTTCATTTATCAACTGGAGACTGGGATCAATATCTCGACCGCACCGGGACTCCACGAAAGCAACAGCCAGGAGCAGGACACTGTAGACGGCACACTGTTCACACGCAACAGCTATATCGGGCTCGGGAAAAAGGGCTGGGGCGCGATACTGATCGGCAAGACGGACCCGCCGTACAAACAGTCCACCTCGCGCATGAATCCCTTTTCCGGCATGGAAGGCGATTACGGCGTTGTCATGGGCAACACCGGCGGCGACAACCGGGTGGAATTCGGCTACCGGCTCGACCACTCGCTCTGGTATACCTCACCCAACCTGCACGGAATTAACTTCAACGCACTCTTCTCGCCGGGACAAAACCGCGCCGGCGACAGCGACAATATCCCCGCCGGTGAGCCCGATTGCAACGGCGGCGACAATCCAGGGGACGGCGGCCTCTCTCCCATTGGCTGCAACGACGGCAGCTTCAGCGACGTGGTCAGCGGCAATGTGTCGTATACCAAGGAGCCGTTGTACATCACCGCGGCCTATGAGCGCCACATGAAGGTCAATCGGCAGAGCGATCTCACCGGCCTTTATTCGGGCGCTTATCCATCGCTTTACTCCGGGCCGATCACCACCAATGATCCTTCTTACAACTTGCAGCCGGGTGACACGTTTATCTCCGAACCCTCCACTTATCTGTTTTGGGTGCCAACTCCCTTCTACAACGGCTCTGTGGCCGACGAGGACGCAGGCAAGATTGGAATCCAGTATGGATTCTTCAAGAAGAGGACTGTGGTCAGCGCCATCGTCGAGGATATGCACCGCTATGTTCCGGGCTATCTGGAATGGCAGAATGAACGGCAGCGGCTGGGTAGCTGGCTCGCGGTCACACAGGCCATCGGAAAATACGACAGCTTCTCTATCGGCTGGGCGCGCGCCTACCGCACGCCAGGCGATCCCTGCCAGCACGCCGATTGCCTCAACGAGGCGCCTTATGACGCGGCGGGTAATGATATGACGGCCGGCCGGGGAGTAAACAACCAGTCCGACATGTACACCATCGCCTACAGGCACCGCATCGGTGACGGTTTGGTGCTTTATACCGACTGGGCGGGAACCTACAACGATGAATATGCCCACTTCGACCTCGGAGCAGGCGGGCGCGGCGTAACGACGGACTGCCATGATGCCTCCGATACTGCAGGCAACGAGGACTCCAATCCTCACTGCTGGACCGGCGTTCACCTGAAGGCAGCTTCGATCGGACTGCAAAAGAGGTTCTAATTCCGGCGGCCGGGGGAAATCCTTAATCGGCGAGTCTTTCCTTCGGCCGCCGGGTAAGCAGTTGAAATTGCGGTGTTGACCGAAACCGAGTTTAAGTGGACGAAAGGCAACAAGCCACTCAAGGGGAACCGAAATATGATAACCCTACGGTTTCTACGGCATGCAACAAAAGCGGCAACGGCAACGAAAGCGAAGTTACTGGTTCTTTCAAAGTTGGTGGGTTTTTTGCTTCTGGACCCCAGCGCGGCTGCTCAACTTTCAGCGCTGAACAGTCCGATGCCGGTCTACATGGAACACCATCAGTCCACCAGCGAGGTAGAGCCATTCAAGTTGAATAACTTTCCCAGGTGGGCAACCGTGGATATGCAGCTACGAGCGCGCGAGCGACGAGGAATTTCCATGATGCTTCCGATGGCGCAGGCAACGAGTACTCCAGTTCTTATCGCTGGGGCCGGCAGTCATTTGAAGGTATTCTCTTTCGGTCTTAAGAAGGGCTTCTGAGGACTCTCCGATTCAGGTATCAAGGGAGAGATCCTTAGACGACGAAGCTTTCCCGCGGTCGGCGTGGAAGCTCGTGAAATTGATGGGTTTTGAAAGGGCGCTGCGTCTGCAGCGCCCTTTATTTCGGATACTGATAGATTTTGCATGCTCCAATCCTGCGTCAACTCCTATTCCATTCTCAACACGCGCATCGGATCGGTGGAGGCTGCGCGCCGGGCCGGCACAATCGAGGCGATCACGGCGGCAAGCAAAAGCAACAGTACGCTGCCGCCCACTGCGAGCGGGTCCATGACGGGCGTTTGATAAAGCAGACTGCGCACCCAGCGCAGCGCGATCAGCGACATCGCGAGTCCCACGCCTGTGCCAAGAAGAACGGGCTGAGCTGCCTGGCGCAGCACCAGCCCCATCAGAGCGCTCTTGCCAGAGCCCAATGCGATGCGAATGCCGAACTCCCGCCGGCGCAGCGAGACTGAATACGCAAGAACGCCGTACACTCCGAGTAAAGCCAATAACAGCGCCGCCGCGCCAAACCCGCTCAGCAAAATGGTTTGGAAGCGGTCGGCCGCCACCGAGTCGCTAACTTGGTCGTCCATCGACTTCAGCGTTGGAATGGCCACCTGCGGATCGATCTGCCAGATCGCGCGCCGCATCTCCGGAATCAGCGCATTGCTCGGCTGCGAACTGCGTACCATAAACGACGGCGTCCACGGCGTAAAAGCCCAGTAAGGCACGTATGCCATGGCGGCTGTATCTTTAAGCCCATTGATGCGCGCATCCGCCACCACTCCGATGACGGTCATCGGGTGGTTGTCGTCCGGAACGAGGGCGCCGATCTTCTTTCCCACCGGATCTTCCTCACCAAATGCTTCGCGCGCAGTCCTCTCCGAAATGAGCACGACATAAGGATTCGCTCGGTCAGCCACGGAAATGTTGCGCCCGGAAATCATTGGAATCCGCATCGTTGGCAGGTAGTCCGGGTTAACCCAACGCACATTGATCGCTGGCTCCTGCGAAGGTGGTACAGGATGGTCGGGCCGGGAAACAGTATCCACCCACGTTTCGCCGGTCAGCGGCGCAACGCTGGTAAGTGCCACCGATTGCACGCCGGGCAGTTGATTCAGAGCGGTCAGTGTCCGGTCAGTAAAGCTCAGCTTCATGGCCTTCATTTTGCTTGAGGAATCGGCGTATTGCGGTGCGAACAGATCCACCTCCGCGAGCGTCACGTGGCTGGAATCGAAGCCGCGATTCTGACCCATAAGACGGGAGAAACTGCGCAGCGCCAGCGACGTGACGATGAGCAGCACCACGGTGCATGCCACCTGCGCGGCCACCATAATGCCGCGCGTGCGCTGGCCGTCTTGCGTATTGGCCGCGCGTGTTTGGTTTCCCTTAAGCGCAGTTAGCGGCGCAACGCGAAGCGAGCGCAGCGCCGGCAACATGCCGAACGCGATTGCCGCTGCAATCGACAAGCCGGCGCTGAATGCAAGTACCGGCAGGCTCACCCTTACTTCATCGAGGCGCGGAAGATTGGCTGGCGCCAATGCAAGCAAGAGACGCACGCCGGCAAACGCGAGCACTGCTCCGGCCGCGCCGCCTGCCAACGCCAGCACCAGGCTCTCGGTGAGGCGCGACCTTACCAGTTGGCCGCGGCTCGCGCCCAGTGCGGCCCGCACCGCGGTTTCGCCTTCCGCGTTCACCGCGCGCGCCAGTTGCAGATTAGCCAGGTTCACGCAGGCAATCAGCAGCACCGCGCCGACTGCCGCAAACAGCAGCCACAGCGCACCACTTACGCCGGAAGCCACATCCTTGCCAAGCAGCGTCAGCGCTGCGCCCAGATGAATGGGCAGATGCGCTGAAAGCGTGTACGCCTTCTGCAGCCCATCCAATTCCGCGTTGGCCTGCTGCAACGTCACGCCTGGCTTGAGCCGCGCGATCGCCTTGTAATTGAAGTTGCCCATATCTGCGTTCAGGTCGCGCTCACTCGGCGCCCACGGCTGAAACAAGAGAGCATCGCGCGCTGTCTCCTGAAATGCGATCATTTGCCCCATTGGAATCTGCGGGAACCGCACGCCCGGCCCCAACACACCGATCACCGTGCTCAGCTCGCCGCCAACCCGCAACGTTTGTCCCACCGCTTTTGGGTCGCCCGCAAAGAACGTTTGCCAGCCTTCGTAGCTCAACACAACCACCTTATCGGAGCCCTTCTGCGCATCGCCGTTCACAAAGCCGCGGCCCAGCATGGGCTGCACTCCGAGCACTGCAAACAGATTGGGTGAAGCCTTTACCGTGCCCACAATGTGCGGATGCTCGCCCGTCGGAGAAATGCTCATTCCCCACTGCTGAAATATCGCCGCGTCCTCGATAGTCTTGGAATCGTTCTTCAGCCGCATGAAATGACGGTAATTGTCGGGAATCGATACGCGTTCGCCGCGCTCCTCGTCTTGAACCTCGCGCATTACCACGAGGCGTTCCGGCTCGCGAAAGGCGAACGGTTTCAGCAAAACCGCATCAACCACGCTGAAGACCGATGTAGTGGCGCCGATACCCAGCGCAAGAGTAAGAATGGCGGTGAGCGCGAAGCCGGGCGACCTGCGCAGTTGGCGAACGGCATAGCGGATGTCGCGAGCGGCCTCTTCGACCAGAGGCAGGCCGCGTTGCACACGGTAGCTCTCGCTGATTTGCGTGATGCCGCCAAACGCGAGCAGAGCAGCCGTGCGTGCCTGCTGCTCGTTCATCCCGCGCAGGCGATTCTCTTCCGTGGCCATATCGATGTGCGCGCGCAACTCTTCATCCAGATCGGCATCGAGCTTCTTGCCGCGGAAGAGCGCCGCGCAGCGGCTGAAGAGCATGCGAGTCCAATCCATATTCGCCTCCTAATTCGACGGTGCAAGAAAGCGCGCCATGGTGGCGGCCATGCGCTCCCAGTTTTCGGTCTCCTGTTCAATCTGCTTTCGTCCGCTGCGCGTCAGCGAGTAGAACTTGGCGCGGCGAGCGGTTTCCGAAATGCCCCACTCGGCCTTGACCCACCTTCGCTGTTCCAGCCGCAGCAGCGCAGGATAGATGGTTCCCTGGTTGAGACTGAGCGAGTTCGCACTTACTTGTTCGATGCGCCGCGCGATGCCGTAGCCGTGCAGCGGTCCCATCGACTCCAGCGTCTTCAGCACCATCAGATCAAGCGTTCCCTGCAAAACATCCGATTTGGTTTCCGGCACAGCCGCCCTCCTGTTGATTGTCCACCTATAGATTGGCGCATCATAGGCAGAATGTCAACAGGTTCATTGTGGTAAATGCCAAAACTCACCACCCTTATGTCAAGGCACGACTTCACAGACTGCGGAAATACTCATTGTTTTGAAGGGGCAAGATTTCGATCGCGCCGAAAGAGCCAAAAGACAATGGGCTTTAGCCCCGGGAAGACCATGTAGCGAGGAGAAGACATTTTCGTCATTCAGAATCTTGTTGCACTGCATGCACGGACTAAGGCAACCACTCGAGCACTCAAATATCACGTTCAAGGAACAAATCCGAACACCCAAGCGTAAGTAAATAAAGAGGACAAAACCATGAAAGTCAGATTTTCCCGCGCTGCTGCCGGCTTGCAGCTCGTTGCCCTTTTTGCGCTTCTTGCGTGTTCGCAGGTCTTCGCTGCCGAAGAACCAAAAGCCGATTCGATCCTGCCCGCCCCGCCCCTGAACCAGCGTGTCTATGTGGCCAGCAGAGTCTATGCATCGCTGGAAAACTTTGCTCATTCTCAGAACGCCCCGAATCTTGACGTGGACGCAGCCTATCGCGCTTACCTGGACAAGGCCATCGCCAGCCAGGACCGCAAGACATTCAGCCTGGCAGGGATGGAGTTCCTTGCCGCTTTCAAGAATGCTCACACAGTGTTCATCGATATGGCGGTGGCCCAACAAGGCGGCGAGCTGCCGTTCCTCGCTCAATCGGTTCACGGGCAGTGGGTGGTTACTGAGAGCATGAGTCCCGGCCTCAACCCCGGCGACGTGATCGACAAAATCGGCGACCGCACATTTGACCAATTTGTGCAGGACTGCGGCCGCGTGATTTCCGCCTCCACCGAAGCGGGAGCACAGCATCTGCTGTTTGCGCGCATGACCATCGTCACGCCCTATGCCCACCTTTTCCCGCAGCAGTTCGTTCTCACCTTGTCGGACGGGAAGAAAGTATCCATCGATCGACGCACTCTCAAGGGCGCGTCGCTCGACACCGAGGGCCGCTGGCTGGAACCCGGCAAAGTGGCTTACATTCGCATTCATACCCTCCTGGGCCCGGACTTTGAAAAGCGCGCAGTCGAGCTGGCCAATGAGTACCGGCAAGCACAGGCGATTATTGTGGACGTGCGCGGTGAACCCGGCGGCTCCACTCCTTCGGATTTGACCTCATTCCTGATGGACCGGCCTTCTCAGTGGTGGACGGAATCGACTCCGGTTGAAATGCCCTATTTTCGCTTTCGTGCTGCGGAGGGCAACGGGGCTTACCAGCCTTTCGAGCGGTCGACTCTCACCTGGTTGAGCCCGGTCCATCCGCCGGCAAAGGATGTCTTCACCGGCAAACTGGCTATCCTGACCGATGCCGGTTGCTACTCGGCTTGCGAAGACTTCGTGATGCCGTTCAAGGTGACCCACCGAGCTTTGATCGTAGGGCAGACTACCGGAGGCAGCACCGGCAATGCCACCATGATCGACCTGGGGCAGGGAATGATGGTCATGGTTGGAGTCAAGCGGGTCAGCTTTCCCGACGGGTCGCCATTGGAAGGCGTAGGCATCAAGCCCGACGTCGAGGTTGAGCCCACGGTCGAAGATCTGCGCGCCGGAAAAGACACGGTGTTGGAAGCTGCGCGCGAGCGACTGAGCCAATAGTGGTGCAGTTTGGATTGCCGGGCCAGGTTCCGCCTACCGCGAGGTTCAGAATCACGAACTGCGGGCCTTGATCGAAGGGCCAGATTCCGGTTTGACTGGTGGACGTGAAAGTCTCGTAGACTTTCACGTCCACGTAATACTCAAATTGTCCGCTCTGCTGCCCGGCGTGGAAAAACGGGAATGCAAAACAAAGGTCCACTGTCGCGCAAATTCATGCGGCGTTCCGCAACTCAGCGAACTGTGAGGCCGATCAAATTGATAATCCAGCCGCGATGCAGTGTGCCAAGCAGCATCTACTGGGCGTGGATGGTGATAATGGCCACATATTTGACCATTTTATTATCTTTCGGTCAGTTTTCCTTGTATAATCGGTATCGTTCGAACCACCGTTTTTCCAGATGTGCCCGAGGCGCCATGCGGCAAAGAGATGAGTTGTTGCTGCTGAGCAAATTGCCTGAAACTGGCGCATTTACGCCGCGGAAGACCATTTAGAGAGAAGGATATTCATGACCGCCAGGAGCACGATCAAAGATGAGCGGTCTAACCGCCAGCATCCTGTCTCGTGGGTGCCAACCCTCTACTTTGCCGAAGGCATCCCCTTCTATGTAGTCAACTTCCTGGCGCTCGTCTTTTACAAGAAGATGGGCGTGGCCAACACGATAACCACACTGGTCATCAGCATGTTGTCCTTGCCTTGGACTCTGAAGCCGCTGTGGAGTCCGATGCTGGAGATGTACAAAACCAAGAAATTTTTCGTAGTGGGCACACAACTGCTGGGCGGTCTGAGTCTGGTGCTGCTTTCCCTATCTTTGAGCATGCCGGATTTTTTTCGCTACTCGGTGGCCATCTTCGTGGTGATCGGGTTCTGTTCCGCGACTCACGACATTGCCGCCGACGGCGTCTACATCGCTTCGCTCACTTCAAAGCAGCAGGCAGCTTATATCGGCTGGCAGGGCGCATGCTACAACCTGGCGCGGGTCTTTTCGATGGGCGCCTTGCTGTGGCTGGTCGGCCTTTTCACCGATAGATTCGCGCGTGCACACGCCGCTGCCCCGGTAGTGCACGCCTGGATGATAGCCTTCAGCATCGTCGGGCTAGTACTGTTCGCGCTTAGCCTTTATCACGCGCGCATGTTGCCCGCGGGCGGAGAAGAAAGAAAAACTGAATCCGTGGCCCAGATGGCCGGAACCTTCGGCGACGTAATTGTTAGTTTTTTCAAAAAGAAGAACATATTTCTGTATCTGATCTTCATCTTCCTGTATCGTGCGGGCGAAGGCCAGGTGATGAAGGTCGGCCCGCTCTTTCTTGTTGACAGTGCCAAGGGCGGCCTGGGGCTGAGTCCCACGGAGGTAGGAACAATCTACGGCTTTGTCGGCTGGGGTGTCCTTCTCGGAAGCATCGTCGCCGGATACTTCGCCGCTAAGCTGGGCTTGAAGCGCGCCTTGACATGGCTTCTGCTTGCCTTGGCTTTGCCGTTGTTCTCCTACGTTTTTCTGAGCCAGGTGTTGCCCACCAATCCATGGGTGGTTGCCGCGGCTCTGGCGGTGGAACAGTTCGGATACGGCTTCGGCTTCGTGGGCATCATTCTGTTGATGATGCAAGAGATTGCGCCCGGCAAATACCAGACCGCTCACTACGCCTTTGCAAACTCGCTGATGAATTTCGGCTTTATCGTGCCGGGCGCGGTGAGTGGATGGATTCAGAGCCGGCTCGGCTACCAACACTTTTTCATCTGGGCGGTCTGCTGCTCCGTTCCCGCGCTGGTTCTCTCGCGCTTCATTCCGATCACCGCTGGAGAACACGCGCAGCCGCCGCGATTAGCTGAGACGCAAGGGTAGTCCACGGCAAGACTCATGAGGAGTATCGCAATGATCAAGGAGCGGGAAGCAGAAACGATGAACCCCATATCCGTCGGGACCCATGCAGGCCTGAAGGCCGTTATTCTGGCGGCAGGCAAGGAAGCTATCACAGCCAACGGCGAGCCGCTGGTGCTGCAAACGCTGGGCGAGCGCAGCATTTTGCAGTGCGTCGTACAGAATGCGCTGCAGGTTGTTCGGGCCGAGGACATTTATGTGGTAGTCGGCTATCGCCAGGACGATGTGCGAGCCCATCTGGGCCCGAAATTCAATTACATCGTTCAGGAAGAGGCGCTAGGCACCGGACATGCGATGCTGCAGGTCTCCCAGGTGCTCAAGGATTTTCCGGGCAATTTGTTGATCCTCTACGGCGATACACCGCTGTTCCGGCCCGACTCGATTCGCGGGCTGCTCAACCGGCATAGATTGCAGAAGGCCGATCTCACTCTGCTCTCCGCGAATGTAGACCGCGCGCTCCCCTACGGGCGCATCATCCGCGATGCCGCGGGTCAGATCATCGACATCATCGAAGACACGGAAGCATCGGCGGAAGTTCGCCAGATTCACGAGTTGAACGTTGGCGTTTACGTAGTCAATGCCGGGGTCATCTCTCTTGCGCTGGAGAGCCTGACCCCTTCGCCGCGCGATGGCGAATACCGGCTGACCGACTGCGTCCATCAGTTGATCCGTTCAGGTCTTCGCGTGGTTAATTATCAACTTTACGATCAGGACGAAGTGCAGGGCATCAACACGCCTCAGGACCTGGAACATGCAGAGTTCATTCTGCAAAAGAGGCTCTTTCGCCCGCATCGGCAAGAAGAGCAGAACCTGGTGGCTTTTGGGACCGGCGGATGGCGCGCCATCATCGGCGAGGGTTTCACCATGCACAACGTCCGGCGCCTGAGCCAGGCTTTGTCAAATGAGATAACCAGGCGCAGAGACGAAAAGCACGGAGTTCTTATCGGCTACGACCGCCGTTTCCTGTCAAAACAAGCAGCCGAAGCATCCGCGGAGATTTTCGCCGGCAACAACATTCCAGTCATTCTGTTGAGCGAAGATGCGCCGACGCCTCTTATCACATACGCCACCGCGCTTGAAGGCGCCGTCTACGGCCTGGTCTTCACCGCGAGCCACAACCCGCCGGAATGGAATGGGCTGAAGGTCTTTCGCAGCGACGGGTCGCTGCTGCTGGACGATGAGACTCGCCAGATCGAAACAGAGACCAACGCATTGACTCCAGTCGACGTCATCAAACTAGAACTCGACATCGCGCTTGAAGCCGGCGTAGTGAGGCGAAAGGACTACACCAACCAATACGTGAATGCCGTCGAGGCCCTGATTGACCTGAAAGCGATTCGCGACGCCGGCCTCAAGGCAATTGTCGATCCCATGTACGGCGTGGGCCAGCTCACCCTGGGTATTGTGCTGACCGAAGCCCGATGCCGCGTCACCTTCATTCACGAGCGTCACAATCCATTGTTTGGGGGACGTTCGCCGGCTCCGAGTCTCGAAGGGCTGCGCATGCTGAGTTCGCAGATGCAAGAGGACGGTTATGACGTTGGCCTTGCGATGGACGGGGACGCCGATCGCATCGCGATTCTCGATGAGCAGGGCCGGTATATTTCGGTCAACGATCTCCTGCTGCTGCTCTATTGGTATCTCCATGAGGTGCGCGGTGAACGCGGCGGCGTGGTGCGCAACCTGGCAACCACTCATTTGCTCGATCGTCTCGCCCGAGCCATGGGCGAAGAGTGCTATGAGGTCCCGGTCGGTTTCAAGCACATTGTCAATGTGATGCAGCAGCACAACGCCCTGCTGGGCGGCGAGTCGTCGGGCGGACTTACCATTCGAGGACACATCCTGGGAAAAGACGGCATATTCGCATCAGCCCTTGTGGTGGAAATGCTGGCGCGAACCGGCCAGAAAATCTCCGAATTGCGCGACCGAATATACGCTATCACCGGGCCGCTGTACGACCTGGAAGAAGACATTCCAGCAACGCCCGAGATGCGGATAGCGGTTCCGCGCCTTCTGAAAGAGGCGCCTACCAGCCACATCGGCCGTTATCCCGTCACACGGATTTCGCACGCCGATGGCACCAAGCTCCTCCTGGAGAACGACAACTGGGCACTGCTGCGCTTCTCCGGAACCGAGCCTGTACTGCGGCTCTGTGTGCAAGCCGATACAGAGGAGAAGGCCGCGGAGCTGATCCAATGGCTGCGGCAGTTTGTAACGGCCTAGAGGTAGAGGCCTCGCGCTGGATGATCGAGGATCGCGGAATCAATTCAAGTTGGAATCCTGGTCCTCGTTGACTAAACGCTTCGATCAGAAGGTCACGGTAATGTCTTCAAAATTTTCTGTCTTCCTTGGAGGAACTTCGTGCGCTACGGCTATTTTGATAACGAGAACCGCGAGTATGTGATCGACCGCGTCGATGTGCCAGTTTCATGGACCAATTACATCGGCGTGAAGGATTTGTGCGCCATCGTTTCGCAAAATGCGGGCGGCTATTCGTTCTACAAGAACGCCGAACATAAGCGCATTACGCGATTCCGCGCCAATGGCGTTCCCCTCGATCGCCCGGGACACTATGTTTACCTTCGCGACGACGATACCGGCGAGTATTGGTCGGTGTCATGGCAGCCCGTGGGCAAGAGCCTGGACCAGGCCAAGTATGAATGCCGGCACGGTCTGTCTTACTCGAAATTTTCCTGCGACTATCAGGATATCCATGCCGAGCAGACGTTGTTTATCCCGCTCGACGACGACGTAGAGCTGTGGGATTTGAAGATCAGGAATACAGGCGCGAAGCCGCGCCGGCTGAGTGTCTTTGGTTATGTTGAATTCTCATTCCATCACATTGAGATTGACAATCAGAACTTGCAGATGAGCTTGTACGCCAGCGGTGCAAACTGTCAAGACGGCGTGATTGAATACGACTTCTTCTATGAGCCATCGACTTTTCACTATTTCACCGGCAGCTTCACCCCTGACAGTTACGACACTATGCGCGACAGTTTTCTCGGCAGCTATCGCACTGAAACTAACCCTTTAGCCGTCGAACAGGGAAAGTGCAATGGCAGCGCCGAACTGGGCGGAAACCACTGCGGAGCATTACAAAAAAGGTTGACGCTCGAGCCGGGTGAAGAATCCCGCGTGGTCTTCATGCTCGGCGTGGGCTCACGGGAAAAAGGACAGGAGATTAGAAGCAAATATTCCCTTCTCAGAAATGTCGACAGGGAGTTTGCCGAGCTGAAGAGCTACTGGCAGAAGAAGCTCTCCGTTTTCCAGTGCAAGACCCCTCATCAAGGGCTCGACACGATGGTCAACATCTGGACGCTCTACCAGGCAGAGACCTGCGTCGTCTGGTCTCGCTTTGCATCGTTCGTTGAAGTCGGCGGTCGCACCGGGCTGGGTTTCCGCGACACCTCGCAGGATGTGATGAGCGTAGTCCACACCAATCCTCGAAAATGCCGCCAGCGCATCGTGGAATTGCTCAAGGCGCAGGTTAGCCAGGGCTATGGTCTGCACTTGTTCGATCCCGACTGGTTCGATCCTGAGAAGCAGAAGGCGCCGGCATTCAAATCGCCCACCATTGCACATGCGCCCAACGTCAAAAGCATGATTCACGGCATCGAGCACGCTTGCTCCGACGATGCGTTGTGGATCGTCGTCACCACCTGCGAATACGTCAAAGAGACTGGTGACGTAGCGCTCTTCGATCAAGTCTTGCCCTTCGCCGACGCGGGCGAGGCTACGGTCTATGAGCACCTAAAGCGCTCACTCGATTTTTCCGCAGAACAAGTGGGCCAAACCGGCATCTGCAAAGGCCTGAGAGCTGACTGGAACGATTGCCTGAATCTCGGCGGCGGGGAAAGCGCAATGGTGTCGTTTATGCACTACTGGGCTTTGCGCGCTTTTGTCGAGGCTGCGCGCCACCTAGGCCGCAGGAATGACGCCGAGAAGTATAGCGCGCTCGCAGAGAAAGTCCGCGCTGCGTGTGAAAGGGAATTGTGGGATGGAGAATGGTATCTTCGCGGCCTCACGGCCATTGGCTTGAAGGTCGGCTCGCATGAATGCGAAGAGGGAAAGATTTTTCTGGAGAGCAATTCCTGGGCGGTAGTTTCCGGCGCCGCTTCTGAGCAGCGCGCCACATCCTGCATGGATGCCGTGGATAAGTATCTGTTTTCCGCGTATGGTATTCATCTTGCATGGCCGGCATTCTCACGGCCCAATGACGATATCGGCTTCATTGGTCGCGTCTACAAAGGCGTCAAGGAGAACGCCGCCATCTTCAGCCATCCCAATCCCTGGGCTGTCATTGCCGAATGCAAGCTGGGCCGAGGCGAGCAAGCGATGAAGTTCTATGACTCCATGCTTCCCTATAACCAGAATGACCTGATCGAGATTCGCGAGGCCGAACCTTATTCCTACTGTCAGTTCGTCATGGGGAAGGACCACACGGCGTATGGCCGGGCGCGCCACCCGTGGTTGACCGGCAGCGGCGGTTGGAACTACACGGCCGTAACTCGCTGGATCCTCGGAGTGCGCCTGAGCTTTGATGGAATGATTGTCGATCCCTGCATCCCCGCCGGCTGGAGAGAATTCAGTGTCATCCGGCAGTGGCGAGGTGCGACTTTTGAAATCACCGTAAAGAACCCGGATGGGGTGCAAAACGGCGTGATCGCTACTACGCTCAATGGGGAGGCAGTCCAAGGCCCGATCGAGGCGCAGCCAGCGGGCTCGGTGAATAAGGTTCTTGTGGTGATGGGGTGATACCGCTTGCCGCAAAGCCATGGTGCGAAATCCATCTGATGGGCCGATGCGCGATGGTTCCGTGCTCTACCGGTGAAGAACAAACGAAATGAGGAGGAGTTTGCCATGCCCAAGTACTTGCTGCCGCGCTCATGGAGAGTGACTTTGATGATTGCGCTGCTGTTGCCAGGGTTCTCGCTGACTTGCGGCGCGCAGCAACAGCCTCATGGCAAAATCTTCGGCGCCTATTTTGAGGAGTGGAATATCCATTACTCCGGCCGCAACATTGCGGATCTGGAGAAAAATGGCGTAGCCGGTGAACTTACACACCTCATTTACGCCTTTGGAAATGTGACCACAGCATCGGCGCCCGTCTGCGCAATAGCCGATCCCTTGGACGCCTACCAGGACCCGGCAATTCCTGGTGTCGGCGGCAAGCCCTTCACCGCGCCGCTCTATGGAAACTATGGCGCCATCCAACAACTCAAGCAGCTTCATCCCCATCTCAAAGTGCTGATCTCTTTGGGGGGACAGTTGGGCGACTCTGCCGGCTGGGTGACAGCATCTCAGACCGCGGCCGGCCGCGCGGCGCTCGCTTCCTCGTGCATCGATATGTTCGTCAAGGGCAACTTCGCCCCAGGTGTTCAAGCTCCCGGTTTGTTCGACGGCTTCAATATCGACTGGGAGTTTCCCGCCGCCGCTGACAAGCAGAACTTCACCGCCCTTCTCAAAGAGTTCCGCACCGAACTCAACGCCTTATCAAAGACTACGGGCAAGAAATACATCTTGTCGTTCGATTCGCCCGCGGGTCAAAAGAACTATGTAAACATCGACCTGAAAGCAGCTGCTGCGCAAGTGGACTTCCTCACCATCGATGGCTATGATTATGCCGGAACATGGGATAAGCAAACCAATGAGCAATCTCCGCTGTACGAAACGGCCGACAACCCATTGCGCGACCAGGCGTTCAGCATCGATGAGACCGTAACGGCATATCTCAAGGCCGGAGTGCCGGCGGCCAAATACACCATGGGACTCCCGTTGTATGCCGTCGGATGGACAGGTGTTCCCAATGTGAATCATGGTTTGTACCAGAACGTAACATCTGTTTCGCCGGTTCTTCTGGCAGATGGATCGGGCCTGTGTCCAAAACCAGACAAGGTCGCTCCGTCGCCAGGCTGCGACACGTTGTTGACTCCGGGATTCCTGACCTACTCGACAATCGAAAACCTCATCAATAAGAACGGCTACACTCTCTGGCACGATGCGGCACGGGGCGGCGCGACGCTCTACAATCCGGTCACCGGGACCTTTTACAGCTTTGACGACCCCACTTCGATAGCCGCGAAGACGGCCTACATCAGAAAGAACAAGCTGGGCGGCGCGTATGTGTGGGCGTTGAATCACGACGACGCTAACGGCTCTCTGACTAAGGTCATTGCGGCAGGCCTCAAGTAACTGACTGGCTAGGCCAACTGTGGATATTTATTCGGAGTATCCAAGCCAATGTATTGAGACTCTGGCGGTCAGTCGACAATACGCGGAGAGGTCTTTCGCCTGTAGCGGAAAAATTGACTTGAGCTTTGCCGTGCTCGCCGTTACAGCGGTTCTCCAATTGCTATACTCCGAAAGCACATATGCTGAGTGGCTTTTTCCTTAAGAAGAAGCCACCTTGCGACGAGCTGGCAAGGCCACGTGAATGGGAGAACCGCTCTAGTGCTGCAGTAATGAGATTGGCGCCCGGCATCCAATATGCGGCAACCAATTGTCTGCCAGAAATGCCGAGCGCGGAGTTCTTTCGCAATGCACAGATCAGGGATGGGCAGTCTTAAGAGCTTTCAGCCTGGCCTGCGCCAACTGATAGGTGCTAGTTGCGCCGATGCGTCCCTCCGGCTTTTCCACCTTTTCATAGGCCTCGATGGCTGCGTCGTCGATGCCGTACTGTTCGTACAGGCTGGCATAGCCGAACCAAACCTCTTCATTAGGCACTGCCATATTGAATGCGAGCATGGTTTTCAGCAACAGATCGCGCGCTTCTGCCGTCTTGCCTTGGGCGGCATAGAGGCAAGCAAGCGTATGCAGTTCACTGAAGCTGGAGTTATTGGTCAGTGTTGCGCCTTGGCGCGCTACCTTGACGGCGTCGTCGCTAACGCTATTGTCAAAGAGCGCAGACCAGGCATACCGGTTATAGTCCGTGGCCGTTGCTTTGCCCTTGTCGAAGAGAATTTGAAGAGTGGCGCGAGCAGCGGACCAGTCACCGTGCGCCTCGTAGTAACTAGTCTTCATCCGCAGGAGTGATTCATCGCTGGGATGCTTGGAAAGTTGAGCATCCAGCATCTGCTTCCAATTGTCCCAGTCTTTCAGCATCTCGTCGGCGCTGGCGGCCAGACCGATCGCGGTATAAGAGTCCGGGTAACTTTTGAGGATTTCGCCTGCAATCTCTTTCAGGTGAATTCCATCTTCCTCGGTGCGGTAGGCATTGGCGAGAAGCAGGGCAAAGTTCAACCGCGTATCGATTCCCGAGGCATTCTCCCAGGCCGAACGCAGATCCGGCGTAAGATCCTTGATCGCCGAGTTATCGGCGACAAGCGAAACCGCAGCCCAACGCATCGCGGTTCGGTCAGCTGGATCGCCGACAGTCCAGAATCGCGGCAGGAGTGACCCCGACAGTGGGTCGTCGCCGCCGCCTTTGTGCATGCTGTCGCGCATCCAGTCGAGCAGTGCGTGAGCTTCCTTATCGCGACCGCTCTTCAACAGATAAAGCGCATAATTCCCGGCCACTGAGTATTTGCCGCCTTCACCAGCCAGTACGAGGAAGGCGCCGTTCTCGCGGGTAACAAAATACTTAGCCGACTTTGACCCCAGACTGTCGGCCGTGATCCGGTAGCCGGACTCGTCGTCGCCTTCTGCCGTCAGTTTGAGATTGCCGGCGATCACGTCGAGCAAAGTGGCCGAAGGCACACTGGAGCGCTTAGCTCTGACGTGCAGTGCGCCGCGCGATTGCATCAACCGCTCGATGTTGCGCTGCCATTCACCTTCGGAGGCATAGGCTTGGCGCACCAGAAGCAAGTTGGCTGCAGCCTCGGTAAAGGTGCCCGTGAAGCCAGTTAAATAGAACCGCTGCACTGCACTTCGTGGATCGCTTGCGGGCAGATACTCGCCCTTCCACGGAGCGAGTTGGCGGGTGAGGGCAATTTCCTGCGCTGTACTCGCAGAATCTTCTTGTCCCTCAACCGCAGCGGAGAGAATGCCCGCGGTTTCAGGATAGAGCCGCATGTGCAAGAGTTGATTGCCGGCCGTTGTCAGTGCCGCGGTTCGCTCGCTGGCATTGGCGGAGAGGCGGTCAGCCCGCTCGATGCCGGCAGCAATACCCTTCGCTCCGCCTTGAAGTGCAACGGTGGATGAAATCACCAGTCCCCGCCGGGTCGCCGATGAAGGCAATTTGTCTAGTTCGTCGAGCAGTTCCTGATAATGACCGCTATAAAGCAGATCGAAAAGGATGTTGTCCTGATATCTTTCCCCGATGGATTTGTCCTTCTGCTTTAAAGCGCGGAAGCCGGCGACTGCATCGGCAAGATGCGCACCAGTCGCGTAGCGCTCGCCGTCGTGGTCGTATTCATCGAGAACAGCCAGGTCGATAGCGTTGGTGGAATCATCAGGATCAAGTTCCAGCGCTCTTTTCAGAGCATTTGCTGCGCAATCCCAATCGAAGCCCGGCTCTAAGAGCGCGCCGATCTCGTTGTACTCGCATACTAATCCGAGCGCGCGGAAATTGATTGCGGACTTGGGATCGAGGCGCGCGGCTTCCGAAGCTTCTTTCCGTGCTCTGGCGCCCAAGCTGGCCTTGAGATAGGCGTAGGCGATCTGTGCATGGTAAATGCTTTTATTTGGATACTTGGCAATCAGACTTCGATCAACAGCCAAGGCCTCGCGGATTTTTCCCGCGGCCATTAGCTTAGAACCAGTTTGATCGAACCAGATTGAAAGCGAGTCCTGTTTATAGGAAGCGAGTATGGCGTCACGCAACGCCAGGGCCTCATCGGTGGTATACCGAGTCTTTGCATTCTCAAATCGGAACGAGGCAATTATCTTTGCATCCGCGCCTGCATCAAAGTGTTGTGTAAATGTGGCCGGCCCCATTTGGAATGTCCTATTTTCCGGCAGAGCGCGAACGTTAAAACCTTCAGGCGGTGTAATGGTATAGCGCCATTCGGTGGTGAAGGGATGGCCATCATACTCGGAAGTCCTCGCCGCCACGGCGCGCTTGCGATTTTCTTCCTGCTGAGGCGTGAGCTTTTCACCCTCGGTTTTGGGGTCGGTGCGGAACCATTCCGGAAGTCGGTAGAAGATGCTGGACAAAGGTATCGTTACGACTGCGTCGTCAATGCCAGTGTCGCCACGCTTGGCCTCGGTCATATCCAGCCTGAGCGCGAATGGTTTGGTTAAATCGTGCGCTTCGCCGTGTGTGATACCGGCTAGCGCCTTTGCCTCGTACATATTCTTGGCGTATTTTTCGAGATCCTCTTTTTGTTCACGAGATAATTCGCCGTAGGCCGAACGGTAGGAAGCATCTCTATCGCCGTGAGTCATAGAAGTCTCGACAATCCTGGCCGGGCCATAGTCGGCAAGTACAACATCCCGTAATTCTGTAAGGCGGTCGTCGTCGGGTTTTGGCGTGGGCGTCATCGTCAGACCCGTAGTTCCCTCGGCAATAATCAACGCCTGACGCCCTTTGTCCATCTCGGGCAGCGTTCCCACTTCGAAATATTCCGCGGTGGCGTCGATCCAAAGCGCATCGCTTCCCTGCGCCGCTGGCACGTAGACGATAGCATGATCGAATTGAATTCCCGGAAGGTCCGGCTCAACATCCCTGCCTGGTCCCGTATTCAGCAGGGCCATATCGGCATCAATACCTGCGGCACGCAACATGGCGACAAGCAGCGCAGCTTTGTCCTTGCAATCTCCATAGTGGCGCTTGAGGATTTCCGCGGCAGGCGTCGGCTGTAAGCTAGCCTCGCCGAATTCGATGCCCGTATAGCGAACCGCTTTCTGTAACACGGCAACAATGCGCGCTATAGTTTCCATCCTGTCGGCGCCGGGCTTTGGAAGCAGGTTCTTTACCTTGGCGGGATCGATATTGGTCTCAGCCAGTTTGCGGTAGGCCGCCGCAACCGAGGCCCACGAGTCGCCGGTTGAAAAACTCGTACCATGACCGATGAAATTATGCGTGGGAAGAGAAATGTCGGATTCGAAATAGGCAGGGATATAGCCCTGTTCGATCGAGTAGTGGCGCATGTCTCCGACAACTTCATTCTTTACTTTGGCGTCGGGCAACGCATTTACCTTGATGCGGAAATTGACTGAAGCGGGCACATCAACGAGCAGTTGGCCCCGATGGAACGGCACATTCCACGTAAAGCTGTTGCCATAGGCGATCCCGCCGGAAAAGTTGGACTGCCTATCTGTTCTGACGGTCTCCTGCTCAACTATGACCCCAACCGCCGAGGCGGGAAGCGGGACCTTGCGAATGCGCGCGTCCGTGTAAGTATCCTCGCTGTCTTCGCGCGCCGGACCGTCGGTGATCGTCTTCGGATCGAGAACGGAGACCTTTCCGTCGGGCGCAATGACACGAGCGCGTATCTCTGGCGCATCCTGATACCACGGAGACCAGCCTAGGCGAATCTCGGACCAGTTTTTGACACCATCCTCTGTTTCAATCCGGAAGATTAAATCGTGCCGGTAGATCACGCGGCCGTCCGCATCAAGAGTGAAAGAGTCGCGTTCGAAGAAGACCGTTGCTTCGGTAAGAGGTTCGGCAGGGACTTTGGCCGCCGCCGCCTTAATCTCGTCTGGTGAAGCGGCAAAAGCCGGACCAGTAACAGGCCAGTCAGAAGCTTGCGCCAACCCAACGGTGGAAACGAGGCAGGAGAAGATTAAAGCGGTAAACCACGAGCGCAGGAGACCTGAGAACATAGGTGAGCCTCAATGGAAATGGAATTGCAATTATGGTATATCAACTGGCCGGCCAGAGTCTCTTGGCGATCAATGACTCAACCGATGGCTCGTCAGTAACTACTTGCGCACTACCCAACGCAGATCAGGCGCTGTGGTCATGCTGGGAGCCGCAAAATTGTAGGTGGTAGCAGCCGGGGCAGAATTGATTCCAGCCGGAAAGCTCGCCAATACATGCAATAGAAATAACTAAATACCGATGATATTTTCTGTTTGTTGCAGGTCTTCTCAGAACTACTTCCCGAATCTAGGCGATTGTCGTGGAACCTGTCAGATTCCCTCTGAATGACGGGATCCTAAGAGTCATACGGCGACGAGCAGGCTCTCGGCAAACTGCCATTCACCGTCCACCCATTGCGCAACGCACTCGAATCCTGTTCGGCGGCCCATTTCTGCGGGTTCGGACCTCTTGTATTTATGGCAACTTTCAGTCCAGATTGTCTCATCGCATCGAAACGCAAAATTGGTTTTGTCGATGGTGACAGTCTGGGTTGTAATGGAGCGGAGATGCATCTCGATTCGGCGCTCGCCGGCGTTGTAGAGAGCGACATGCTCGAATTTGGATAAGTCGAAATTCCCTCCAAGCTCACGGTTAATGCGCGCGAGCAGGTTGCGATTGAACACCCCAGTCACACCGAGAGAGTCATCGTAGGCGGGAATAAGTTGGGCCAACGGTTTTTCGAGATCCGTGCCGAGCAACAAAGTATCGCCAGGCTCGATCGCCTGACGAATCTTTCGCAGGAACTCTTCGGCTGGCCCACGATCGAAGTTGCCGATCGAACTGCCCAGAAACAGCACCACAACGGCATCTCCGGGTTTGCGGCGAGCTACCGCCTTGCTCAAGCCGTCAAGGTACTCAGACTCAAACCCCAGAATGCTGACGTGCGCCAAATCATCGAGTTCGCGCTCGCAACTCACCAGAGCTGAAGAAGATATTTCAATGGGGCAGTATGTCATCGACTTATGGTGGGCAAGCGCTTCGAGTATCTGGCGCGTCTTCCGGCCGCTGCCGCTTCCAAGTTCAACCACCATGCCATGCGCCGTCAGATGCTCTGCTATGTCGTCTGAGTGCTCAAGGAGAATCCGCTCTTCCGCTCTTGTCAGCCCATACTCAGGAAGCTGGGTGATCGCTTCAAACAAGGCGGAGCCGAGTTCGTCGTAAAGATACTTTGACGGCAACTCCTTTTGCCCGAGTTGTCCCAGCCCATTCCGCACGTCGTCGGCGAATGAGTTTACGATAAGTGTCGACCCACCACGAATCAGCATTTCGGCTCCATTCAGCGCTCTACACAGCGGAAAGAGGCGTAAACAAAAGGATAATGCGGCTGGAACCAGTTGCGGAACGAACGCCGCAACATCGACGCCGCAGTTCGCGGCGAAGCGCCTTTGACGACAAAGTGTTTTCCGTCAAAGAAGTCAGCCGAGTAACCGCGATAAAAGGGAAACGGCTCAAAGCCTGGGTAGGGAGCAAAGAGAGAAGAGGTCCATTCCCAGCCGTTACCGAGAGGTTCCTCCAACCCGAAGGCGCTACGCCCATCGGGAAAGCTCCCCACTGCGACCGGGTCCCAACGCTCGAAGTCAAAGTTGCCGCGGCGGGCGTCGGGAGGCGCATCGCCCCATGGATACTCGCGCTCCTTGCCTTGTTGCGTTCCGTAAGCGGCGCGCTGAAACTCAGCTTCAGTTGGAAGGGACATGCCACGAAAACGCGCATAAGCCGCGGCTTCCGCGTGGCTGACGTATACCGGCCAATCGAGCGGCAACGGCAGCTCTTCAAACATGGCCCGATAGAACCACTGGTTCTGGCGCTTGAACCACAGACGCGGATGGGCGATATTTTGTTCCTTGGTCCAGGCCCAATCTGCAGCGCTCCAGAACTGCTGATCGTCGTATCCGCGTTCGAGTACAAATTGGAGGAACTCTCCATTCGAGACCTTGTGCGCGCTAATCACGAAGGCAGGCACTTCAACGGAATGCGCTTCAAACTCGTTGTCCCAGCCAAACACATCCCCGCCGCGCAGAATTCCAAGTGTCACCGTTCCCGCCGGAATATTGATCATTCGGACAGCAATTGGCAGCCCGGATCGATGAGAACCCACGGTGCGATAACCGTGCGGCATGATCTTCCGATCCGAACTCAGTTGATGCAGCATGTATGCCAGCGTCTCCGCGTGCATCAATCTATGTTCGATCGCCACATTCAAGATGACTTCCTGAGGGTGTTGCCAATCGCTCGCCGGAGCTCGTGAATGGCTCTTGAGAATGTGATCGATTTCTTCCCGGACGCGCAGGTTATAAGCATTGACTTCTGATAGGCGAGGCCAATCGGAAGGCTTGTCCTGCGGCAAGCCGCCATCCACCGGATCGATGCCAAAAGCGAAGAGGCGATCCAGCTCCTTGTTACCGGCGCCGAGGCCGAGCGCGTAACCTGCGATCAAATTCCAGTCGAACGCCTCGAGGTGGCCGATGTAGAAAACAATTCGGTGTCTCTCCGGAATCGGCCTGTCGTAGAGCGCGTCCCGACGCACAATCCGAAACAAGTCGTCAGTTATCGACCGTGCCTCTTCCAGACGCAGCAAGAGCTGGTCCCGAATGTCTGGGTGGCTTGCCGTCGCATTCATCTCGCGCATCCTCTCTCTTCGATTTCAACCTGCTCCGGCCTCTACGAAAACGGTTCAATCATGACGTCGTCTATGTAACACCATCCCCAATCCTCACCCGGTTCAAGAGATCGCATGATGGGGTGCTTTGTCTTCTTGAAGTGCTTGGTGGCGTGCCGATTCTTCGAGGAATCACAGCAGCCGACGTGGCCGCAGATTTCGCAGAGGCGCAGATGGACCCACGAATCGCCCATCTGCAAGCACTCCTCGCATCCATTGGTCTTAGGGGATGGGTTTTGTATCTGGTCCAAGTGTGAACAAGTTTCCTGCATCGTCTCCCTCCATGGTTCCGACAACTGGGCTCTTCGGCTGAGTTAAGGGCAAAAACACCTGGAAACGCGTGTCGCCCGGGTGCGAAGTAACGCGGATCTCGCCATGATGATTCCTGATGATGCGCCCAACGGTATCCAGGCCCAGGCCTGTTCCTTCGCCAACTCCTTTGGTTGTGAAAAATGGCTCAAAGATGTGAGACAGAACTTCAGGCGGGATTCCGGGTCCGTTGTCGCCAATCTCGACAAGCACACGGTTGAGTTCCTGTGCGGTATGCACTCTCAACTCGCCCTTTCCATGCATGGCCTCGATGGCGTTCACCATCAGGTTTGTCCAAATCTGATTGAGCTCACCGCCGAAGGCGCAGATCCGCGGCAAGTTTTCATAATACTCACGAATTACCGTTATTCCGGACTTGAATTTGTGGTTCAGAATCGTGAGAGTATTTTCAAGCCCCTGATGAAGGTCGACTTCCTTCATCGCAGCTTGATCCATATACGAGTACTCTTTGACTGCCTCAACGAGATACGAAATGCGCTTGGTGCTGATTTCAATCTCGTCGATTAGCTTGGCGATGGTGAGCAGCGACGCGATGCGAATGAGGGCATCGGACAATACCTCGGCACCAATCTGGCCCGCAAGGCATTCCAGCTTCGGGACCTCCACGCAGGCGTCGGCAATGGCCGGCGCAATCTTCCATGCATCGGGCACATGACGCGCTTCGAGCCATGTGGTGATGCTCTCTTCGCGATCGCTCTGGGCCAGAGGATCCGCGGAAGCACTGGGGGCGCGCTGGGCCTCCCGTTCGAAGCGGGTAATCATCTCTCGTTGATCAGCGGATAGGGCGTGGCGGGCCAGCCGGATACTTGCCTCGCGCACGGTTTCAAGCGCTTCGCGAAGGCTTGCTGTTGCGCGTTGGGCGGCAGCGGCGGGGTTATTCAGCTCATGCGCCAAACCCGCGGAGAGCTTGCCGAGCGCCGCTAGTTTGTCGCGCTGCGTTTCGATTCTCGTGGTCTCGCGAATGCGGTCGGCCATGAGAGAAACCAGTCGCTGGCCGAGCAAGGGCATTCGCTGGAGCATCTCAGGGATGAGGTTTCTGTGAAGGTAGGCGACGCGCGTGCGGAGCACGGCCCGGCTCGTGCCGGTGTAATGCGTCAGCCGCGAGTACGGAAGCAGGCCGGTAACCTGGCCGGCAAAACCCCTGAAAATGACTGCATACGTGCTGTTTTCACGTTGTAACCGAATCTCTCCTTCGAGAATTACGGTGAGATAGTCCAGAGGTTCACCCTCGCGGCCCAAGATCTCTCCCGGCTCAAAATTCATTACCTGAAGATGTTCCGCCAGCCAGTCAAGTTGCTCAGGAGGCAAGTCCGCGAAGACCGCTATCTTGCGCAGATCATCGATTGAAACTCTTGCCGTTGCTCTCGCAGGATTCTGCGCCAAGTTACACCTCACTGAGATATTGATGCGTGAACTGCACGGCAATCGAGCCTTCGCCCACGCCTGATGCAACTCGCTTAACTGAACCGTGGCGGACGTCGCCGGCCGCAAAGACACCAGGAACGCTTGATTCCACCCAGTACGGGTTGCGCTCCAACCGCCATCCCTTCGGCTTTTTTCCGTCGCGTATCAGGTCGGCTCCAGTCAGGATGAATCCGCGCTCATCGCGCTCCACTACGCCGGAAAGCCAATCCGTGTTGGGCTCCGCGCCAATGAAAATTGACAGCAGGTTCGTGGGTACCGTCGAGGTATCACCGGTCTCAGCACAATGAATGGAAACGGCCTCGAGGTGTGTATCTCCGTGAACTTCCACGACCTGACAGTGGGTTTCTATCTTGATGTTTGGCGTCTTCTGGATCTGGTCGATCAGGTACTGCGACATGGTTGCGGAAAGCGATGGGCCACGGACCAGCATCACCACTTGCCGTGCGAATTTCGAAAAGTACATTGCGGCCTGGCCGGCCGAGTTTGCGCCTCCGACGATGTAAACGTCCTCACCCTGGCACTCCTGCGCCTCGGTCATGGCCGAGCCATAATAAACGCCGCACCCTTGCAGCCGATCAGCGCCAGGCACATTCAGCTTCCGATAGGAAACTCCCGTCGCAATCAGCAACGCCTTGCAGCCGATATCGGATCCCGTCGCCAGCTTGACGATCTTCGAGGGGCCCTCCACAACGAGACCGGTCATCTGCTGAGGACTCAGAATCTCCACTCCGAATCGCCGTGCCTGTGCCACGGCGCGCCGCGCCAGGTCGCCACCGCTTAATCCGGAGGGAAAGCCGAGATAGTTCTCGATCCGGGAACTCATGCCTGCCTGACCGCCAGGAGCTTCCATCTCGATCAGCACGGTGCTGAGGCCCTCCGACGCACCATACACGGCTGCCGCCAGGCCCGCAGGTCCGCCGCCTGCGATCACCAAATCGTAAAACGCCACTTCCGGTCGAATGCGCAGCCCAAGCCTTTCAGCCAGTTCACCCACGCTCGGGTCTGACAACGATGTGCCGTCAGCAAAGAGCACTTTTGGCAAGCTGGCGGCTTCGGCTCCGGCCGCTTCCACCAAGCGGCGCACTTCGGCAGATTGCCCCGCCGTCTCCACATCGATCCATTGGTACGGCGTCTGATTACGCGTAAGAAAATCTCGAATCGCATAAGAATGAGGAGACCATCGCGTTCCGAGAACGCGAACTCCCTCGAAAGGAGGCCGATACGACCCCATCCAATCATCCAAAAGGTCATCCAGCACCGGGTAGAGGTGCTCCTCTGGAGGATCCCATGGCTTCAGAAGGTAGTGATGGATGCTCGCGTCGTTGATGGCGCGAATCGCCGCATCGGTGTCAGCGTAGGCGGTCAGTAACACGCGTTTGGCGTTGGGGAAAATCTCCATCGCCTGGCGCAGAAACTCAACTCCCGTCATCTGAGGCATACGCTGATCTACCAGCAGCAACGCCACTGAATCACTCCGCCGCTTGAGTCCGCGAAGCGCCTCCAGCGCCGTTGCGCCGGAGTCCGCGCGCAGTACGCGGTAGCGCTCCGCATAGCGGCGTCGCAGGTCACGCTCGACGGCGCGCAATACTTCAGGATCGTCATCAACCGTCAGCAGTACAGGTTTCGCCATTTATTTTCCATTGCACGGGGGTACAGAGAAGCAAAGGGGGGACCGTCTCTTACTTCCTGACTTCGACAGACCGTTAGATGAACGTCAACCTTGATCGGTTTCACTCATATTGCTCGGGCCGGTCCCTGGCTGGTGCAGCACGCCACGGCAAATGCAGGACTTGTGATGGAAACGTAAGAACAGGTTGAGAATAGTGGACAATAAACAACTTTTTGCATCGCCTTTTCGGCTAGGATACAGTGATTGGGAAGAGTGCAAGAAGGCTATCGTTTGCCCCAGGAGGAGGAAGACAGATGCGGGCTCTTACTCTTGTGGCTGGTGTTGTTTGCCTGTTTGCCGTGCTGCTCGATGCCTTCCAGACGATTATTTTGCCGCGTCGCGCGTCCGGCCGTTTTCGTCTTACGCGAATGTTCTATGTGATTACCTGGACGCCCTGGGTGTTCCTTGGCAAGCGGCTTCGCAGTCCGCGCAGACGCGAGACCTTCTTCAGTTACTACGGCCCCATGTCTCTCATTTTTCTTCTCGCGGTGTGGGCCGGCGCGATGGTCGTGGGTTTCGCACTACTTTTTTACGGCTTAGGCAGCCCCTTCAACGACGGGGCGCAAGGAGCGAGCTTTCGATCTGATCTTTATGTAAGCGGAACCACCATCTTTACATTGGGGCTGGGAGACGTGACGCCGAGCAGTGCCTGGGCGCGCGAGCTCGTTATCCTGGAAGCAGGAATCGGGCTGGGTTTTCTGGCTGTCGTCATGGGATACTTTCCGGTTCTCTACAGTGCGTTCTCGCGCCGCGAGGTGAGCATTTCGCTGCTTGACGCGCGTGCGGGATCTCCGCCGACCGCCGCCGAATTGATGCGCCGCCACTCTTATGAAGGCGGTGAGAGCGCTCTCTCGCTACTGCTGCTCGAATGGGAGCGCTGGTCGGCGGAACTACTCGAAAGCCATATCTCTTATCCGCTTCTTTGTTACTTCCGCTCGCAGCATAACAACCAGAGCTGGATCAGCGCTTTGACGGCCGTGCTGGACACTTCAGCACTGTTGATTGCCGATGTGCAAGGAAGTGAGGCGCGCCAGGCTCAGTTGACCTTTGCCATGGCACGCCACGCGATGGTCGACCTGGCGCAGATTTTCTCGCTGCCCCCAGTAAAGGATGCTCCAGACCGGCTCCCACTTGAGCGTTATAAACAGCTCTTCGATCTGCTCTGCAAGAGCGGCATAAGCGTCTGCCGCGACGGTCACTCCTACGAGAGGCTTCGCGATTTACGTGCGCTCTATGAGGGTTATGCCGAAGCGTTGGCCGGTTATCTTCGTATGCCGCTGCCGCCGTGGATTGCTGACCAGCCGCACAAGGACAATTGGCTGGTCGTGGCCAAACTCCGTGGCCAAACCGAGGCGGCCAATGCACATTCGAACCATGGAGCGCAGGTCGAAGACGGGTCCCCGGCTATTGTCACGCTGCGAGACGAGCATCACGATTTTTGAATGAAGATGTAATTCCGAAAGGCTACCTGGATCCAACCTGTACTTCCACGTTGTAACCAAGCCAGTGGTCTCGTTCCGGCCAGCGCAGAGTCCATGACAAACTTCCCGTTTGGTCTGGCGCTGTGGCAATGTCGGCGCTGAACCCTGCGCTGCCCAAACTTCGGCTGGCAGTAATGTGCGTGGTCTGCCACTTATCGCGGGACCAAGTCAGATCGAAGTGGTTCTCGTCCAAAATGCGCAAAGTGTCTCCTGCAACAATCCTCTGAATGGGCCGCCGCAAACTGTATATCTCCAGGTTTCGCCGTGTCCGGCTTCGCCCCTCGGGTTCGCAATACCTCTCATACACGAGATTGATGCGATCAAAAACCTTGCCATCCAAAGCCGAACGCAGCAGCTTCAAGTATTCAGCGTGTGCCCAGACCAACGGAACCGCCGAGCCGGCAGGCTTTCCCAGCCGCATACTGGTGTTCGGCAGGTCTGCCTCGTCCCAAACCTGCTCCGGTAGCATCTGTCCGCAGGTAGCAAAGTTCTCGTATGTTTTGATGAGGGCGGCAATATCTTTGCCCGCTGCCAGCTCATAGTGTGCGCGCTCGCCTGTCAGCAGCGGCCAAACGCGACCCTGGCCCCATCCCTGAAACGGCCCGCCATCCGGTCGTTGCCCGTAGCCGTCCCAGTTATAGCGCAACCATCCAGGCCCCTGCGGCAGCTCGCGCTTCAGCACTGCGTCTACAACTCGCAACGAATTCACAATCAGCGGATCATCTGCCCGCCGCACACCAAAGCGTACAAGTTCCAGAAAACCGGCATCCACAATCTCCCGCGCCGCAAATTCGGTGCGCGTACCAGGCGGCCGGTTGTTCACCCTGATCGTCTCCGTGCCACAGCTTTCGCACGCATAAGCCTCACCTTTCTCAGGCGGCCGGATACGCATATAGTGTCGCCGAATCTCGGGGTGCAATACCCCCTCGTTGGTCACAGTCCAATCTTCGATGTGGTGTTCGATCCAGTCAGCAAACTCCTCTAGAAACGTCGCCAACTCATCCGAATCATGGACGCGAACCATCTCCGCCGCGCAGAGCAGTCCGGCAATTACCGCCGCGAGAGTGGAGGGTGAATATCCTGCATTCTCTTCCCACCGTTCTTGTTGAGTGATGGGAGCATGATGCACCAGGAATCCGGCCGCCGATTCCACAAACGGAAAGATGTCCATCTCGCCCAGCCCATCGGCCTTCCACAATCGCCAGGCAAGAATCAGCGGAAACGCCACTTCATCCAGTTGCACTCCAGACCAATACGGCCTGCCATCCACCCAGAAATTCTGGGCAAAACCGCCGTTTGGTTGCTGCGTGCAGGCCAGGTAGACCAATGCTCGTCGCGCCGTCTCCACTCGTCCGCAGGCTAACAAGGCCGTAGCCGTATGCACCATGTCGCGCGTCCAAACCAGGTGATAGCCGCCAAGATCATCGTCGCCCATCACCTGTCCCCATGGAATCGAAGCCGAAGCGACAAACGCTCCTGAGAATGTTTTGTCTTCGTGAGCCAACACGACGTTGTGGCTTGCCCTCATCAGCTTGCCGCCATCGCCAGCCTTGACCGCCAGCCACTCAGGATTCGCGGCCCGCTGCCACTGTGCGATGAATCTGCTGCGATGTTCCTCAAATGGCGTGGTTAGTGCGCTCACCGTTTTTTGCAGCGCCGTGTGATGTCCTTCGCCGATACCGATGGCGAGCGTAAACTCGAGGCCCTCGGCCGTAAGTTTCTCTCTTAAATCCAACTCCCCCATCAGCGCGATGTTTCCGTCTGTGGCCGAACCAAACTCCCAGTCCATGCGGAAGTTTTCCGTCAGGTCGCGCCAGCCGTCGCTTGCACCCACAAACCCGCAGCTTAAACGCGAAAAGCCGCAACTGGCTGCCATGGCCAGCGACCACTCGTTCTTCCATGCCAGCAACATTCTGTGTCCGGCAATCTCCAGTGCGCGCGCCGTGTTGCTTGCCCCGCCGTCGTCCAGGTGCGGCGCAAGAAGCGCATACACTTTCAGCCGCCGCAAGAGGCCTTCGTGTCCTTCAAGGCGCACCCGCGTCAGCACCACCGAATGGTGCGGATCGCAAATAATTTCCTTGGTCAACGCGTACCTTCCATCTGGGTCGCGATTCACATAACGAACGCCAAGCGCCTCCGGATGGATGTACTCGAAGCTCGATAGCAGGTCGCGTTTCTCCTCGTGGACAAACGTCTCCCCATCAGTCACCAGGAACTCCATATCCCGCACCTGAGCCCGGTCGATTGTTGGGTGATAGATTTCGTTCAATATTCCGTGCGAAGTCGTGAACCACACTCGGCTCGATGCGGAATAGGCTGTACCCACCGCGTCCTTCACACTCGAGGTCCAGCGCGGTTCCATGCCTGGCGTGCCGAAGGCCTCGCCTTGCTGGACAAGCCAGCGGTATTTGGGCCAATCGAAGTGGGGCTGCTCTCTCATCTCTTTACCAAGCGGTCTAATCGGGGAAATGGAGACACTTTCGTCTGCTCCCACTTCGATGCTCCTGAAAGCAAAAAGTTTCCTGTGACGAACGCGATGAACGCTCGACCGCGAAGTTTGGCGCTCCTGGTGTCAGGCGAAATCAGCCGCGCGTCGCCTCGAATAAGAACCAGCTGCGGCGCTGTGATTGGTCAATCCAGTTTTCGAGAAGACTCGCTGTGGCAACATCGCCCTCATCGTCACAGAGTGCATGGACTGCACGCATGCTCAGTGTCAGGGCCTTTTCGTCCTCATGAAGCTCGCTCAACATGTCGGCGGGAGTAACGAAGTCCGCGTCGTTGTCGGGGATTCGCTGCAGACGAGCAATGTGCCCGATGGAGCGAATCGTGGTGCCGCCGATTTTCCGAATGCGCTCGGCGATATCGTCCGTCATGGCAAAGAGTTGATCTCCGTGGTCGTCGAGCAACAAGTGATAATCACGAAAATGAGGCCCGCTCATATGCCAGTGAAAGTTCTTCGTCTTGAGGTAAAGGCTAAAAACATCTGCGAGGAGAGCGTTGAGCGCTCCGGTTATGTCCTTGACTGCTCTTGGCTCGATATCTGAGGCCGTTGTGAGAGGAGCTTTCTGTCGAGCGACGCGTTGATCTGTGGTTGACATGGGGATTCTCCTATTAATGGTTGAATTGGTTAGCTTTCACGAACAGGCAACTCTGGATTCCATCGGAATCCAAGCCTGGTAAGGTTGGAAAAAGCGTCAGCCGTGGCCATATACAGGCACGGCCGCCCCGTGAATTGTTTTTGCGGCGTCACTGGATAAGAACAGAACAACTCGTGCGATGTCCTCAGGCTTAGGCCATTTTTGAAAGTCAGAATTTGGCATTGCCTGACGGTTCGCGGGAGTATCGATGATGCTTGGAAGAATCGAGTTCACTCGGACTCCGGTGCCCGAGCAATCCGCTGCAAGCGAATCCATAAGCGCGACGGCGCCGGCCTTTGACGCAGCATACGCCGCCGCACCTGCTGCGTGATCGATCGCTGCCTTCGCTGCAATGTTGACGATGGACCCGCGCCCAACTTTCAACATTGACGGCAGCACAGCGCGCGCCAGCGCGTAGCCTGAACGCAAATTAAGCGCCAACATGCGGTCAAGAATCGTCGTCTTCATATCCCACAATTTCACGCCGCCGGCATAACCGCCTACTGTATTCACGAGAACGTCCAGCGCACCACGCAGCGCGAGGACTTCATTGATAAATTCAGCGGTAGCTGATTCATCAGTGACGTCAACTTGGCGTCCTTCCAAAGAAGACGGATTGAGAGCAGCGGAGTCCTTCAACGCAAGGAATTCCTCCTCTTTGCGATAAGTGACGAACACCTTTGCGCCTTCTTCGAGAAAAGCGAGGCTTATTGCTTTCCCAAGGCCACCCGTGCCCCCTGCCACAACGACCACACGTCCAGAAAAGTTGATATTCACTCTGCCTCCTCTGCTCTGGGCCCGACGCGATTGAAGTAACGTGTTCCAGTCCATCAATGGGAGATTGCATCGCGACGCCCCTTCTGAGAGTAAAGATCAATTTTGTTGGACAAAGATTCAAGATGTCGGGTGACAACTTCTTGCACACTCTCGTAGGCCGGTGACGAACCGCTCTTTTGCAATGACAAGCTTGCGTTCTCACAGAAGCCTGGCAGGATTGGTATAGGCAAACGCCGCCGGGCAAAGGTATGCCTCGGGTGGACGGAGAGCGCTACATCACCCTCGCGATGCCGCATTTCAGTACCAATTCGAGAGCGGTTGGCGACCCCTCTAACAGCGGTTGGCGCAGGACGGCGGCTCAACCCGTTCAAATCCATTCACTGGCGCTTATGCTGCGCGCGGTGCTCGCCAGATGTAACGTGAGCGTTATGCGAAGTACAGGTATCGCGAAGTTAGTGATGCCGAGCCCCGTGGCAAACATAAGAAGTACCAAAGAGTCGACTTTTGCAGATGTGACATCTACTGTGTTTACTTAACTTTAGGGCCAGTGTCTCTACCGGCACGCCGCGGGCTCGCAACCCCTTGACTGCTTCAATTCGCTGCCTTATCGCGTTCACCCGGCGATTCACGCAGAATCGTCTCTTTGTCTTCTTTTCTGTGCGCGAGAACTATTCCGCAAATGTGATGCACATCACGGGAGTACCCACGTCGTCTTGAAAAGTGGTTAAAATTGACCGGTTTTCCACTATCATAGTTTCAACTTTCCAAACGAGATGTTTCTGAGTGATCCTCAGACCTGCTCGATTCGCTTTCAGCGCAAATAGGGAGAGTTCTATGATCGGATCGGTCAACAACGCCCTGCCAATGCCCCCAAACCGGGGCTGAAGCTATAGACGAAATTCCAATCGGCAGATTGCCCTCTAGACTTGCCACACTCGGTGTGGCTTCACTGGCCAGGGAAAGTCCGTTCTGAGGACGGAGCTTCTGATTCGCTGGATCCTCGACTGAGGCGGCTAACAAATTGGGAACGATCGCTCACATCATTCGTGGCAGGGTTGCGCGACAGATTTATGTCGTAGTTGCGGTCACGCTTGCCCTTCTGCTGCGAGTGACACTGGCGGAGCATTCAATCGCATTACCGACCTATATCACTTTTTTCCCCGTTGTATGTCTAGCCGCGGTGCTCGGAGGTATCTGGGAAGGCATTCTTGCCACAACATTCTCCGCGTTGATGGCAGACTATTTTCTGTTTGAACCAGTAGGCCAATTCACGATCCATTCGGCCTCAGATTTCGCTGGCCTGGCTGTCTTCTGCGCCTTCGGAATTACCGTCTCCGTTGTCACTGGACTCTACCAGCGCCGCCGCGAGAAACTTGGCTCTTCCAAAATCGAAGCTGCCATTCTGGACGTGCGCAGGAATGTGGAAGAGTCGGAGGAGCTGGCGGAGACCGTCCGCGCGGAGCGCCTTCGATTCCTCAAGGTGCTTGAATCGCTTCGCGCAGCGAGGAGTTCGAGGGCGCGGTCCGAGGCTGTCCCAATCAGTAAAAATTTCAGTGAGACTGGGCATGAATTGAGGCTCCCAGCTCTGGATCAGAAAAAACTCAAAGCTTTGCTTCGCTGGACATTAGTGTTTCCACTTCTGGCCGCGCTGATTCTCGCCGGAGCCATGCTTTGGGCAGCTTCCGACTTGACCGCCTCGATGCAATGGGTCGATCACACGGACCAGGTGATTGGTCAATCCCAGCGTCTGCTTAAGCTAATGGCCGATATGGAGACCGGCGAAAGAGGCTATCTTGTTACGGGCGCCGATCAATTTCTCCAGCCGTATCAAGAAGCCTCGAAGTTCATCGATCCCGAATACAAGAAATTGTACTTCCTGGTTGGAGATAGCCCAGCGGAGCAGGCCCGGCTAGAAGAAATCCACAACAATATCCATCACTGGCAAAGCTACGCCGAGCGGATGATCGCCTTGCGTCGGGCGGAAGGAGCGTACTCCGATCTCAGTATCAATCTGACCGGGAAAGCGGAGGTGGATGAGATCCGCGACCAGTTAGCCGCATTTCAGAGCGTCGAGGAGCATCTTCGCGATGAGCGCAGTAGCACGGCGCGTCGCGATTGGCGCCTGCTGGCCACGGTCTATATTTTCCTCGGCTTGGGAGTGGGATCGGGGCTGGCGCTTTTTACACTGCGCCGCATAGAGGCCGTTGCAGAAAGCTTCGAGGAATCGGGCCGTGCGCTCGAGGAAAGCGAGCGGCGCTGGGTTACAACGCTGGCCAGCATTGGCGACGCCGTGATGGCCGCCGACAGAGACGGTCGGGTCACCTTCCTCAACCCTGTAGCCACCGACCTTACCGGCTGGCAACCAGAGGATGCTCTGGGCCAGCCGATCCAGAACGTCTTCCATATCGTCAACGAACAGACGCGGGTTCCGGCAGAAGATATCGTCAATCGCGTGCTGAATGATGGGTGCGTGGCTGAATTGGCCAATCACACGGCGTTGCTGGCAAAAGACGGCCGGGAAATTCCCATCGCTGACAGCGCGGCGCCGATCCTCGATAGCAATGGAAAGATTACCGGCGTTGTGCTTGTCTTCCGCGATGTTACTGAGCGCAGGCGGGCAGAAAATGTTCTCCAGGCCACGCTTCAGCGCTTCTATATGATCCTCTCCAATCTATATTCGGGCGTTTTGCTGGTCACCGATGAGGGAAAGATCGAATTCGCAAATCCGGCATTCTGCGACATCTTCGGCTTAAAGGAGTCGCCCGCCGAATTGATGGCAAACTTCGATTCCGGGAAGGTGATCGCGACAATCGAAACCGCATACGAGAATCCCAAACAGGCGATCCGCAGCATCCGCGAGATTCTCAGTCAGGGCCAACCGGTTTTGAGCGAAGAAGTTTCAATGCGGAATGGGGCGACGGTCTTAAGGGACTATGTTCCCTTGATCGTCGATGGAAAATCATACGGTCGGCTGTGGGTGCATACTGACATCACGAATCTGAAGCGAGGAGAAGAACAGCTCAAGAAACTCAACCGTGCGCTGGCGGCACGGAGCAACAGCGACCTTGCGATTCTTAGCGCTACGGATGAGACGTCGTTCCTCGATGCGGTTTGCCGCATAATTACCTGCGATTGCGGCTATCCGATGGTGTGGATCGGCATGGCCGAGCAGGACGAACACAAGTCTGTCAGGCTCCTCGCCCACTCGGGCTTTGACGAGGGATACCTGGAGACGCTCAGGGTCTCATGGGACGAAAGCGAGCGGGGGCGCGGCCCTACCGGCACGGCAATCCGCACCGGGCAGCCCTCGATGTGCCGGAATATGCAAACCGATCCCGCGTTTGCACCCTGGCGCGAAGAGGCCGCCAAGCGCGGCTATGCGTCTTCACTGGTGATCCCCCTAAAGGAGGGGAACGATGCATGGGGAGCCATCACCATCTATTCCCGGGAGCTGGGTGTTTTTTCAGAAGACGAAGTGCATCTGCTAACGGAACTGGCGGGCGACGTTGAGTTTGTCATTCAAACGCTCCGCATGAGAGCCGCCCACTCCCAAGCCGAGGAAGCGCTGCGGGAGAGCAAGGAACTGCTGGGGCTGTTTGTCGAGCATGCGCCGGCCGCGCTGGCAATGTTCGACAACCAGATGCGCTACCTGCACGCGAGTCGCCGCTGGACGGCCGATTACGGTCTCGGCGATCGCAAGCTCCGTGGCCTGTCGCACTACGATGTCTTTCCGGAGGTCCCCGAACAGTGGAAGGAGGCGCACCGTCGCGGACTTGCTGGTGAAGTCCTCAGCGGCGAAGCTGACCGCTTTGAAAGGGCTGACGGCTCCGTGCAGTGGATCAGATGGGAAGTGCATCCATGGCGTGACGCGGAGGGTAAGGTTGGCGGAATCGTCATCTTCAGCGAAGAGATTACCGAGCGAAAGAAAGCGGAGGAAGCGCTTCTCAAAAGCGAGAAGTTGGCCTTTCAGCGCCAGCAGCTGCAAGCCTTGGCCGAACGCCTGCAGCAGGCGCGCGAAGAAGAACGCAAGATAGTTGCTCGCGACTTGCACGATGAGATTGGCCAGATTCTGACTGCGATCAAATTTGACATGACCTGGGTTGTGCGGCATCTGCCGCAGTCGGATGACGGTGTGCATAAGCGTTTGACGGCATCGATTGATCTAATCAGCGAAGGCGTCAAGTCGGTGCGCAGGATATGCAGCGGGTTGCGGCCGGGGATATTGGACGACCTTGGTCTTGCGGCGGCCGTTGAATGGCAGGCGAGAGAGTTTACAGCTCGCAACGGAATTTCCTGTCAGATCTCTGTTCCATCCGGCGAATTGCGCCTTGACGGCGACCGGGCAAGCGCGGTCTTTCGAATCTTCCAGGAGTGCCTGACCAACGTTGCCCGGCACGCCGAGGCGCAGTCAGTTCGCGCTTCTCTGGATATGCAGGATGAAGATCTTCTGCTCGTCGTAGAGGATGATGGCAAGGGTTTCTGTGAATCCGAGGTTGTTGGCTCTCTGGGAGTTTTGGGAATGAAGGAACGCGCGGCAGCGTGGGGCGGTAGCGTGCTGGTGTCGAGTTCTCCTGGCAAAGGGACGACGGTCACTGTTCGCGTACCTTTGCATGATGCAAGCATCGAGCGGGGGGATCATGCACATTCTGATAGCAGATGACCATGCCGTTGTGCGTCGCGGCGTGAAGGAAATCCTGGCGGAGGCCCTTCCTGGTGCGCGCTTTTCAGAAGCGGCCAACGGGGATGAAGTCATGAGCCAGCTAGCCAAAGCCCCTGAAGGCTTGCTCGTACTTGATATCAATATGCCGGGACGAAGTGGGTTGGATATATTGCGGGATGTCAAGCACTCGTATCCGAGGCTGCCCGTTATCGTCCTGAGCATGCAGCCAGAGGACCAGTATGCGATGCGCTGTTTGCGGGCCGGCGCAGCCGCGTATATCAACAAGGATAGTGCCCCCGAAGAGCTGGCACAGGCTATTCGAAGGATAATGGACGGTGGCCGATATCTCAGTCCGCACCTCGCGGAGAAGTTGGTTGCCCAGCTTGACGAACCCATCGACAAGTCGTTGCATGATTCGCTCTCGGACCGGGAACACGAGGTTATGAGAATGATTGCCTCTGGTGTGCCGTTGACGGAGATTGCCGACCGGCTTCACGTCAGTGTAAAAACTGTAAGCACCTATCGAAGTCGCATCATGGTAAAGATGCAAATGAAAAGCAACGCCGAGCTGGCTCGCTATGCCATGATGCACCAACTGCTCGGTTAGGTAATGCTCACACCACCCAGACCCGGAATCGCCCGTCCCATGTAGGAATAATCCTACAACGGAAAGACTTAAATCCTACACCAGAACCAGTTTTTGCCGACTTCGAATCTTCTATGATTCTTGTATTGTTTTTTTAGAGCGCAATAGCTCAAGGAATCTGAAGCCTACAGAGATCTCCGAGAGACTGTTCAAAGCCTTCATGGTTTTTAATTCAAGATCCTTCCCCTTTCCTGCGTGAGCGCCGATGCGGCAACCGAAATGTTGCTGTGTCGGCGCTTTAACTGTTTTTGAGATCAGGTTTGCAGGCCGGAGCTGCGGTAACAATCATGAACGCTTTGATAAGCGACAAGGTCCACCAGTTACGGTAGGAATCAGCCTATAAGAGTCACGCGGGATGACTTACATAGAATCCAGAATTTGCTAATTCAATGCAGTTCTCCCACACATATTTTCTTCCTTGGAATATCAAAGCGATCGATGGTATTGCACTGTCGGCAGATAGACGCCTGCGCATTTCTCAAAAGAAAAATCGCAGTGATGTGCAAGATGCATGGAAATAGAAGGCGAGCCAGAATCCTTGTCGTGAACAATGATCAATCGAATGCATTGACGCTGACCGAAATTCTGGCGGGGCATGGATATGAGGTTGCCACAGCTTTTGACGGCAGGGAAGCGGTCGCGATGGCGACAGGTTTTAGCCCCGATCTGCTTGTCACCGAGGTCTGTATAGCCAAAATGACTGGGGTCGAGGTCGCAACTCGGGTCACAGAAATGGCGCGCTTGCCATTGGTTTCTCTCATTCCGCAGTTGCCTGTCTGCGTCAAAGGAATAGGCTGCCATATCATGTACGTATTGTTCGAGACGCAGTGGCTGCTCAGCATGTTGTTCAGTCGTGCAACACAACGTTGACCAATGAATTGTTGATATGCATCCCACCGCAGTTGTAGTCGATGTAACCGTGGTCGCGAAAGCGATTGAGAAAAAAGCTGACACGGGATCTGGTGGTGCCGATCATTTCCGCCAAAGTCTCTTGGCTGATCTTGGCGATGTTCGGAACAGGTTTCGAACTTTGGCCGAAGTTAGCCATCATCATTAAGAGGCGGGCTAGACGCTTTTCGCTGGAATTAAACAAATGATCGACCAGGTCAGCTTGCATGCGGTTGTTGCGGGAGAGCAGGTACGCGAGAAATTGTTCGGCGAACTTCGTTTCACGGTGGAGCAGCTCCTCCATAACCGTTTTATCGATGCGAACAATCATGCTGGATTCTAGCGCGTGCGCAGAGGAACTGCGAAGCAGCTCACCGGCCAAGGAGGCTTCACCGAAAAAGCTACCACCCGCAAGGTGGGCGATCACGGCTTCCTTTCCGATCATCGATACAACGGTGAGCTTGACCTTGCCGCTCTTGACGTAGAAAACTGCATTGGCAGGATCACCCTGCGAAAAGATGGATTGACCGGCAAGGTATTCGCGTTGCGACTTTCCGGCTAAAAACCCGGCCAGCAGACTCTGAGTGTCGAATGCTGTCCCCAGCTGCGGCAAAGCTCCAACCTTGTTCGAAACAAGGGTCAAGTTATGATTCGCGGTCGAAGTAAATGACTGGCCCAGAGGAATCCTGGGTGCCGAACTCGTCATAGTAGCAAAGCAAGTGGCCATGATCAATACCTTTCGATGTTTCAGAGCGCCCGCAAGGTATGAATTACAGTCATCCTTTGCGACGTCGATATAACCAAGATATGAAACCTGAAAGGGTGTGCACATCGGCGATAACTGTGATTCTTGTAGGCTTTTCTGCTCGCACTTTGTAGGGTTTACCTTGCGCCGCATATCCGCTTGATTTGCTGACATCACGCGCGACAATGAAGCGCACGGGTTCGGCGTGTCTCGTTATTTATTTTGTTGTTTTGTTGAAAACTCATCGCTCTTGCATAAGCACTTATCCCGCCGGCATGCTTCGCTGGGGACTGTCGAGGTATGGCATCTCCAGGCCTTTGTGCTCTCTAAACCCGGAAGCTTCTAATGCAAGAGATTGCCAGCGTATTTATAGAGTTCTGTAACTATTGTCAGGTAGCGCATGACACGAGTTGCGCGTCATTGTTCAGTATCTTCTTGATCGCTGGAACCAGCTCTTCTGAAGCGCTGTTCTTGTTGACATATTCGGCCGCGCCAGCCCGCAGACAACGCAGTGCATACTGGCTCTCAGCCTGGACACTAACCATGATTACAGGAAGCTGAGGGTAGATCCGCTTTACATCCTTCAATATTTCAAACCCGCTGCGCCCTGGCATGTTGATGTCGAGCAGCAATACGTCAGGTTGAGTGACGATCAACTGGGTCAGCACCTCATCCCCGCTACTAGCTTCGGAAAAGTGAGCGTCTGGAAATGCATCAACCAGGAGCTCTCTCAAACCGCGTCGTACGTGCGCGTGATCATCTGTTATCAGGATATTCATCGTTGTGTCCGCTAGTCGGGCTCAAATGCCGCCTGAAATGAATATACCGATGTCGAAAACAGATTAATATCAGGGTATACTTTGATTATTGTAGGGTTTATTCCGTTCTACCTGTAGGGTAATTCCTACATAGGCCTGCCAAGCTAATCGATCAGGCTGTGCGTCATCGCGTATCGGGTAAGTTCTGCGTTGCTCTTCATTTGCATCTTTTCCATGATGCGAGCTCGATAGGTGCTGATCGTCTTTACACTGACATGGAGTTTGTCGCCTATATCCGTCAAGGGGACGCCGGCGGAAATCATTCTCATCACTTCGTATTCGCGGTTCGAAAGCAATTCGTGCAAGGGCTTATCAGCAGACTCATCCAGGTTGGCGATAAGTTTTTCCGCAAGGGTGGTACTGACGTAACGGCCGCCGCTCAGGATCTTTTTCGTCGCCATTGCCAATTCTTCGGGTGCGCTTTCTTTGTTGATATAAGCGGCTGCGCCAGCCCGCAAGCAGCGCACTGCATACTGCTCCTCCGGTTGGCAACTCAGTATGATGACCGGCAATCGCGGGTAGGTTTGCTTTACATCCAGCAGCACATCCATTCCGCTGCGGCCAGGCATACTGATATCCAATACGAGCAGGCCTATTGGAGTCTTCCCCAGGCGGCTCAGCACTTCATCCCCGTTGCCTGCCTCAAAAAACTCCGCGGCGGGAAGAGCATCTGCCAGAATCTCTCTCAGGCCGCGGCGAACGACGGCATGGTCATCCGCAATCAGGATGTGCATGTTTCGCTCCTCTCGGCGCGTGGAATGTCCAAAGGAACTCGAACAGTGACCGTTGTTCCGTTACCGAGGGAACTGGAGATCTGCATATCGCCTCCGCAGAACTGCGCTCGTTCCTTCATTCCCAGAAGCCCCAAAGACCCAAAAGCGTTTGAAAAGCCGGATTCACTGAAGCCGATTCCGTCATCCTGCACAACCAATAGTATGCTCTCCTCTTCCTGGCATAAATCAACACGCACTGACTTTGCCTGCGCGTGCCGAATTACGTTAGTCAGACACTCCTGAAAGATTCGGAAAGTCGCAGTGGCCCGGTCACCATCCAAGTGTAAATCAACAGGTGGAACAGAGACTTTGCAGCGAACACCATTGCGAGACGCAAACTCATTGGCCTGCCATTCAATGGCTGCCGCCAGGCCAAGGTCATCCAGAACTCCAGGACGCAGTCCACTGCAGATCGTGCGCACCGCCTTGACTCCATCATTGATCAACTGAATCGATTCCTTTATTCGCGAAAGTACCGCGACTTCCGTCTCCTGCAGATGACGAGTCATCCATGTCATATCCATCTTGATAGCTGTCAGAATCTGTCCAATTTGATCATGTAGATCACGAGCGACCCTTTTGCGATCCTCTTCGCGTACCCACTGAAGGCGTTCAGCCAGCGCCCGCAGTTGTTCTCTTTGCAAGACCAGCGACTCTTCCCCAAGCTTGCGTTCCGTGATGTCACTGTTAATCACCAACACACGAGGCGCCTGATCGCGCTTGCCCCACTGCAATGCCCAGCGACTGGACACCACAATACGTTTGCCTTCCTGAGAGGTAATTATGAGGTCTCCCTCCCAATGTCCCACACGCGTCAGCTCCGCTCTAATCTCGGCTATTGGTTTTGGAAACTCAGTGTGGAGCAGTTCGTGCGAGATGGTGCCAGCTGCCTGGCTCTTGGAGTACCCCAACATCGCCTCGGCCCAGCGGCTCCAAAATAGGACGGCTCCCTCCAAGTCGATCACAAATACGGAGTCTTGCGTGAGTTCGAGCAGGGCAGCCTGCTCCGCGGTGGCCACCTGCTCCTGCCGCCTCTCCGCAACGTCGCGGAAGACCAGCACCACGCCAATCACTTTTCCTTTGCCGGCGAGAATTGGCGCGGCACTGTGCTCGACCGCAATTTCACGGCCATCTCTTGTGACCAGGTCCACGTGGTTGGCCACAGACAGAACCTGCTTCTCTTTGAGTACACGCAGTACTTCGTTGTCCGCCGTCATACCGGACTTTTCATTGATGAGCCGAAGTACATTCCCGATCGGTTGATTTAACGCCTCCTCCGATGGGAATCCGGTAAGAGCGGCAGCAATTGGGTTGAGGAAGGTAATGCGGCCCTCGCTGTCCGTTGCAATAACAGCCTCGCCGATGCTACCCAGAGTAGCAGTCCATCGCTCCTCGCTCTGCAACAGTTTGGTGCCTAGCTGTTCAACGTGATATCGAGTGAACATGGCTAGGAATACCGCAACACCCAAGCCCAGGCCTAGAAAGCTGGTCACCATCACGACCCATTGCACGTGCGCGGCTTGCACGCGTTCGACACGCAGTCCAGCTTCCACATTTTGGAAATCCGAGATCTGCTCTCGAAGGGCATCCATTCTGCGTTTTCCTTGCTGGTTCTCATAGAGAGTGGGGTCGGCTTTTCCGGCACGGCGAAGAGCAATAATCTTGCTGGCGTATTCTTCCCACTCCACATAGCCGTCATGAATCTCCTTCAGCCGCTGCTGCTGCGGGAGATTATCAGCCATCATTCCATACAAAGCCTGGTATTCGGGATCCAGTCTCTTCTCGGCTTCCAGATAAGGTTGAAGAAAGCTCTCGTCACCGGTTGCGATGTATCCACGTGTTCCGGATTCCATGTCGATCATCAAATTGAGCAGGTGCCCGGATCGGTCGAGAACCTGACTGGTGTGGTCAACCCACAACACGGACTTGTTCAGGTCGTAGGTTTCCCACAGAAGCAATCCAGCAAATGCTGCCATGATCACCATGGGCACCACAATCATCTGACGGAGCAAAGATTTGAATGTCGAATATTCCATCGCAACCAATCCCGCCTTTCCGGGGACGAACGGACCCAATTGCCTATGCAATTCGCCAGCCGAGCAATTCCCTGGAGCGGTCTACTGAGGTTTAGGGCCGAGTGGGCACGTTGTCACATTTGGTGAAGGCCCCGTGCTTGTCAGACGGTGAGTGAGTTTGTCGCTTGCGTTCGTTCGGACGACATTCATTTGTTCGCGGAATGTCGTTCATTGAGGGCTTTACGGCATTGTCATCCGGGAATTGATCGCGCAGCATCACGCCGAGCAGAAGATTGTGCACGCGAATGCGGTCTCCGCAATCAATAAGACCGAGCTCGCGAAAACGATTCATGAAGAAGCTGACGCTCGACTGCTTGGCGCCGATCCGCTCCGCCAGGCCTTCTTCCGCGATATACAGGATCAACCTATCCGGCTCCCTTGGCTCGCCAAAATTCGCCATTAGGAGGAGCACCCGCGCCAATCGTCTCTTGCTTGAGTTGAAGAGTTGATCGACAAGATCGGCCTGGATGCGCATAGCGCGAGTAAGAAGAAACTTGACGAACATCCCGGAGAGGAGATGTTCCTGGCGCATCACTCGGAGCATTTCCTCCCTCTCTACCTTGAGTGCTATAAAGACGGTAATGGAGGTTGCAGTGGCCATATGCAGCGCGCCCAGACTCGCCAGCGACTCTTCTCCAACAAAATCCTCCGCGCTGAAAAGAGTAATTGTGGCTTCCTTGCCACTATTGGAAACAACCGTCAGCTTTGCGCAGCCACTCTGAAGATAGAAGATGGAGTCGGCGGCTTCTCCTTGCGAAAAGAAGATCTGCTTTTCACTTAGTTTGACGATTCTACGTCCCTGCCCATCGCTCGCCAAATAGGCATCTGCATCGAATATTGGCTTCTTAAGTTTGAGCATCTGAAACTTTCCCCTTCGAATATGGCCCTGCAGCTTAGCGAAAGCTTGGCTCCTGAATGCGATCATCTGAATTGATCGCGGAGTCTCCGCAACAAGTTACGGATCATTGGTGGCTTCAAAGCCCTGCCAAATTCGACTCGACTGGTCACAGAGAAACATCTGAGCATGCGGCGGAACGCCCATGATGTGGTAATTACTTAGGATCGCAGAAATGAGCGTTGAGCATAGGTCAATACTGCTCACCGCATTGGGCCAGCTCTATGGGGTGATTGAAATTAGCTCATTCTTGTCTGCAAACGGCAAAACTTTAGCGCGCTTAGCGTAGGATGGGTTGATTCCAGAGGTCCTGTTCCTGGTTCTTGCAATCTCCTGCTATCGCTGGGCGAGACTCGGGCTCGTGATCGAAATCCTAGTTGCTGAGCCGAGCAAACAGCAGAAAAAGATGACCGATTGCCGGCTCCAACTACGCAAGCCTCTGGTGCCCGTCGAGCGACCGGGAGATCGTATCGAAATTGGGCTCCTCTTGGCCTCCTGCGCCCGACATTGCGCCGCCGCGCGATCTGGGCTCTGACCCTGGAACAGGGGGAAGCGGCTGCCAGCAGAGGCAACAAGTGGTATAGTGCCTGATAGTTTGGAAATACAATGGAAGTAGCGGTTTAATTGGAGATTTGAGTGCAGACTCAGATGGCCCCCGAAAGACTTCAGGCTGAGAAAGATGAGCTGAATTGGCTGCTGACCTCAGGGGTACTGGGGCGATCCAGCAACCTGGCCCGAATGCTCACTTTTGTCTGCGAGAAGCATTTTCAGGGTCAAGATGACCAGATCACGGAATACTCCATCGCGACTGAAGCGCTGGGCAGGCGCGACCATTTCGACCCGCAAGACGACACCATCGTCCGGGTAACAGCACATTCCCTTCGGAAGCGCCTCCAGGAAATCTACCAAACGGATGGGGTCAATCGACCGGTCCATATTCAGATTCCGCTGGGCAATTACATGCCTTCATTCGTCCATATAGGAGCGGACGGCGCCCCTGGCGTGCAAGAAGAGCTAGCACCGCACTCTTTATCGGGGCGGGCTCTCCCGGACGCCCATGTTCCTGACGGCACGCCTCGGCCTAAGCGACTTTCACGATGGCTTGTGGCTGCTGCTATCGTTGCGGCGTTCTCCATTTTATGCGGCTATTACGTTATTGTGCACCGAAGCGGGACGAAAAAGGCAGTTGTCTCGATGCCGGGCCTCCCGACGGCCCTGCCGCAACCCAAGAACACAATTCGGGCTCTAATGGGAACGGGTCGCAAGACGTATGTCGATCACTCCGGATATACCTGGACGCCGGGCAACTACTGCTCTAGCGGCGACAACGTCTCAGTGGCCGCCCAGAAGATCATGGGAACGGAGGATCCCTACCTCTACCTGGGAGGCATTCGTGGAATTGCCCACTGCGTCTTCCCCGTCAAACCGGGCGAGTACGAGATTCACTTTCACTTTGCAGAGACGTCCGATTTGCAGACGGCAACACACTCAGTTTTCCTCTCTATTAATGCAGGAACTGATATCAACTTCGATGTGGTCGATAACGCAGGCGGAGATGGCATCGCGACCTCCTACGTTCTAACAGGAATTCGCCCTGAGAACGATGGCGCGATTCATCTGGATTACACCAGCGAAGTGTCTCTGCTGAATGCGGTCGAGATTCTTCCTTCAGATTCCGATAATCTGCTGCCAGTTCGAATCACTGCGAGTCCATTTCCAATTACAGACTCCGCCAATAAGCTGTGGCTTTCCGATCGGTACTTCGTCGGAGGCCGAAGAGGCCTGATTCCAGATTCAGCAAAATCCGCGAATCGAGGCATATACAGTTACCATCGAGTTGGGCGATTCCGCTATGACATTCCCGTTACTCCACTGGGAATGTATCGTGTCACTTTGTATTTCAATGAACCGTGGTTCGGCGAACATAATTTGGTGAACGGAGGACGTGGTAGCAGGATATTTAATGTCTCTTGCAATGGCAGCATGATCCTCAAAAACCTCGATATCATCGCGGAGGGCGGAACGAATCCCGTTATAAAGACATTTGACAATATTCAGGCCAGCACGCGAGGCAAGATTGAGCTTTCGTTCATTCCAGTGGTCAACTACCCAGAGATCAACGCAATCGAAGTGATCCCTGAGCCTTCGCACTGATCGAGCGCAGATTCGAGCCAAGTCTGGATTTTCATTCCGATGAATCGAGTCTCCACGGTCTCGCATGCAGGATCGTCATGCGCTGTGAGGGACACCGCCCGGCCTGAAATTTGAGCCGTATTCCGCTGGATCAGATCGCCGACACCGGCCCCGCCCCATGCCTTAATTCACGTTTCCACGGCCATTGTGAATGTTCTATCACATTCGCTAACTCTTTGTTACCAATAATGTTACAGGAATATTAACAACATTAACAGCCCGACAGGACGGGTTTCCAATCCGTAACAGCTCCATATCTTTCAGTGCCTTCCGGGTCGCAGAAAGTATTCACATCGGCCCCATATGTTTTTCACTCTCATTTACATGACAGCCTCAGAAATCGATTGTTAGGCTTGCTCCCGACGATTCAAACCCCACTTGCTCCGTGTTCTGCATCGCAGTTGATTGACGCAGATAATGGACGCGCTCAAGAGCGCAGTGAGGGGCGATTTGATCAAGGTACGGCAACACTCTGGAGGCTTCAAATATGGACACACACAGTTTTGCAAGATACTTGCGGCTATGTCCGAGCGCGCGAATCCTCGCGGCGTTCGTATTCATTCTCACCGGCAGCGTCATCACGTTGGGACAGCAGACTACCGGGTCCATCGTCGGTACGGTGAAGGATCAGCAGGGGGCGCTGGTCACCACGACCACCGTGAAGGCAACTAACGTGGATACCGGATTCTCGCGTTCAGCGCCGGTAAACAGCTATGGGGAGTACCGCATCGATTTCCTCCCCGTGGGCAAGTACTCCGTCGAGGCGGTGTCGGCAGGCTTCGAACGCTTTGTGCAACAGAATCTTGCCCTCAACGTGGACCAAACGCTCACGGTTGACATCACAATGACTGTGGGCGCGCAGTCTCAGACCATCACGGTCACTGAGGCTCCCCCGCTGGTCAATACGTCTGACGCAGTATTGGGCAAGACCATTGAGCCTGATGAGCTGATCGGCCTGCCTCTGGTCAACCGCAATGTTTATGCCGAACTCTCGTTGACGCCGGGCGTGATGGCCAATAACATGAGCCCCACCACGAACCCGGCCGGATCGCCCCAAATGACCGTTGGACTGGCGTCGGCTGATGTCCAGGTCAACGGCTCGCTCGACGCCGGCAACGGAACCGTCGCATTTTATCTGAATGGCGGCAACAACATTACCGGTATGCGCAACTACGGAAACCCGGTGCCCAACCCGGATGCACTGGATGAGTTCCGCGTAGAGACAAGCGCATTCGCGGCGCAATACGGCCAATTCTCCGGCGCCGTGGTCACGGTGATCACCAAGTCGGGAAGCAACAAATTCCATGGCGGAGTGTTTGAGTTCAACCGCACCACAGATTTCAACGCTTATCCATGGATTCCGTCCAAGAACCCCTTCTCCCCTACCGGGGCATTTCTGAAGCCTCCCTTCCACCGCAACAACTTTGGCGGAACCGTCGGCGGCCCCATCAAGCAGGACAAGGCCTTCTTCTTCTTCAGCTATGCCGGTCTGCGCCAGATACAAGGAGCACCGGTCTCAGGCGGTGTGACGCCTTCGGCCGAGGAGCGCCTGGGCGACTTTACTGCGGCGGGCAGTGGCGACACCTTCACGGTCTACTTCCCGAAACCGACCGGTACGAGCGCGGCCGCCTGGGACATCCCAGCGAATCAGATTCATGGAACAAACAGCAGCAGTTTCTGCGCGACTGACACACTGAACTGCATACCCAGCGCTCTTCTGGACCCGGTCGCTAAAAACTTCTTGAACGTAACCAACACAATCGGTGTTTCCGTTCCGTTGCCAAACGTTACCGGCGGCCTCCAGGCAGGGAGCGGCGGCGGGAAATACCTCACCACATACAACACTCCGACAGACTCAGACGAATACCTGGGAAAGTTTGACGAGAATCTCGGCAGCAAGGACCATGTGGAAGTGACTTACTTCTATATCAATACCGCGTCAACTCCCAGCGGTGGCGGCAACATCAATTGGACCGGAAATCAGTCCCGTTCAAAACAGACGAATGCCAACATCAGCGACGTTCACACCTTCGGTCCCAGCACGGCCAATCAGGCCTGGCTCACGTTCACGCGGGCCATGGGCGGACGCGTTCTCATCCCTGTAACCGGCCCAGGCACCCAAACCCTCGGCAGTTTCGGCTCGAACTTCGCCATCCAGGGACCGGCCGGACTGCCCTATCTAAACGTCGGCTCCGGCTTTAGCACGGGAAACCCGAACGCCGGCCCGGTCACCGGTTCCAACAACTATGAGCTGCGTGACGTCGTCAGCATCACCAAGGGCAAACACAACCTTTCCCTTGGCGGTGAGTTCGCTCTCGACCAGACCATGTTCGCTGCCAATCTGAATAACTATGGCGACGTTACCTTCTCGACCTCTGGAGCCACCAGCACGAGTAATGCGATTGCTGACTTTATCACCGGCCAGGTCAACTCATTTGAGCAGGACACGCCGTATATCACGCATCTGAGCACGTGGCACACCGCGGTATTTGCGCAGGATAACTACCGCATCACAACCCGTTTCACCGCCAACCTGGGACTCCGCTGGGACATCGATACGCCTCCCGTCGAAGCCCATAACAGGACGGATACGTTTGTTCCCGGCCAGCAATCCACTGTCACTCCGACCGCGCCACTGGGCATGCTGTTCGTTGGGGACAAAGGCATGCATCGCGGCGTCATCACCACGCCGTTCAACCACATTTCGCCTCGTGCCGGTTTTGCATGGGATCCATTCGGGGACGGCAAGACCTCCATTCGTGCCGCAGCGGGCATCTTCTACGGCAATCCCGGCGGCAATGAGTGGAACCAGCCCGGCAACGCCATGCCTTTCTCCATTCGCAACGGCTTTGGCAACGAAACATCCATGCAATACATTTATGATGTCGGTTTCCCAGGCGTGGGTGGCGTTGGAAATTGCGTCGATGCTCCCCATTGCCCTGCGGGTGGCAACATCTTCCCGTACACCTTTAGCCCGTCCGCTCCGAAATTCTATCCGAGCCAATCGATTGAATCCATCGCCCCGAATTTCAAAGATTCGTCGGTCTACCAGTTCAACCTCAGCGTGCAGCGGCAATTGCCTTACAAGATCAGCGTGACGGCAGCTTATGTGGGCACCATGGGACGTCACCTTGGAGCCTTCATCGACGCCAACTACGCGCCTTATGCAACTGTCAACTGGCAGGGCAACCCGTTAGTCGGCGGTCTCAGCACTTCATCGGCCAGCACCGAGCAACGTCGTCAATTCGATGCCGGCATCAACCTTTCGCCTGGCACCCTGAGCGGGATTACCTACCTGATCTCAGACCAGACCTCCAACTATAACGGGCTACAAATCTCGGCCACCAAGGCGATCTCACGCGGCTTCACAGTCAGCGGTTTCTATGTATGGAGCCGCGCGCTGGAAAGCGATAACGTGGTGGAGAATGGTGGCTCGTCCTACCAGGATGCCGGCTACTTTGGCCATCCCTTCACTCCCTCCAATAACCTCATGGGCGCTCTCGGCGGCGGCCTTCAGGAAGATAAGGGCCTAATGGACGCCAACCATGACCAGAATGCGGCTGTCTACGGCATGTGGAACATCGACTACGTCCACGGAAACAAGATCGCGCAGACAGTGTTCAACGGCTGGAGGATCACATCGGCCGCCTATTTTGTAAGCGGCGGGCCGTTTACGGTGTCCACGGGAGCCACCAATAACTATGACACTGCGGGCGCTAACCGTCCCGACAGCACTGGTATTAACCCCAAGCTCAGCCCACACCGCTGCCGTGTATGCGGCGCCACTGGCCAGAGCCAAACCAGCGTAGTGACGCAATGGTTCAACGGCGCGAAGTACGTGGCCGGGAACCCCAACAATGCTTCGTTCATGCCCAACGGACCTGGCGTAGCGGGCGGCATCGGACCTGGCGGCGCAGATGGCAACGTGGGACGCGACTCCTTGATCGGACCGGGCCTCAAGGATATGGATGCGGGCCTGTTACGCGACGTTAGATTCCCGCGTGGAACAGTGTTCCAGTTCCGCGCCGAAATAACCAACGTCATGAACTGGGTGAGTCTCAGCAACCCGTCCTCCGGGAACGTCACGGCGACCTCTCAGGGCAACATCACCTCAGCCGCCGGCACCCAGCGCATCATTCAGTTGGGCGGCCGGTTAACCTTCTAACCAACAGTTGTTCTTGCACCGAGCCGGCGGGCAAGCAATTGCCCGCCGGCCCCACCCTACTGAGATGCTGGAGGATTTGTTTCGTGAAGACCGCGATTTGGAACCGTTGTCTTATCGCAATCATTGGTTTTTGGATATTAGGAAGTGTTCAGTTAATTGCGGAGTCAAATCCCACAGTTCTGTCTAACGTGGATCACCGCCAAAATATCAGTTTGAACGGCGATTGGCATGCCATTATCGATCCGTACTTTGATGGCCTGTACACCTTCCATCGTGAAATTCGCAAAGATGGATACTTTTTGAACGAGTCACCGCACCCTGGAAACAACGATCTCTTGGAATATGATTTCAGCAAATCGCCTACGTTAAGGGTGCCGGGCGACTGGAACACACAGCGCGAGTCGCTGTACTACTACGAAGGGCTTATTTGGTATCAGCGGGATTTCGACTACAAACCCCAGGAGCATCACCGCACTTTTTTCCATATTGGCGCAGCGAATTACAAAGCAATCCTCTGGGTAAACGGAAACCAGGTATGCCAGCACGAAGGCGGCTTCACTCCGTTCGATTGTGAAGTCACCAAACTCCTGCATGCAGGGAAAAATTTTGCGGTAATTGCGGTAGACGATACCCGGCAGGCAGACGGCGTCCCGGCCGTGAATACGGATTGGTTTAACTACGGCGGACTCACCCGGGATGTGACGCTTGTTGATGTCCCGGAGAAGTTCATCGACGACTATGACCTGCATCTGAATCATGACCGGACCGCGGTCGAAGGCTGGGTGCATGTTCAGGATGCCGCTCCCGGCGCCAGCGTAAGCGTTACCATTCCAGAGCTGAACTTGAAGACTGATGCTGTTGCGGACAGTCAGGGCCGAGCGGCGATCAAGTTGAATGTTACCGGGATGCAGTTCTGGTCGCCCGAGCGGCCCAAACTGTATCAAATTGTGCTGAGATCCGGCGATGACACTCTGCAAGACGAGATGGGTTTTCGCACGATCGAAGTGAGTGGCACAAAGATTCTGCTAAACGGAAAGCCAATCTTCTTGCGTGGAATCTCAATTCATGCAGAAGCGCCTTATCGCGGCGGGCGTGCTGACAACGATCAGGATGTAGCGACGCTGCTCGGATGGGCACACGAGCTTGGGTGCAACTTTGTCAGGCTCGCGCATTATCCGCATGATCAACGCATGACACGTGCCACTGATCGGATGGGCATTTTGGTGTGGTCAGAGATCCCGGTCTATTGGGCTGAGCACTTTGGGGATCCTGCCGTTCTACAAAAAGCCGAACAGCAACTGACCGAGGAGATTCGCCGTGACCGCGATAAGGCATCGGTCGTGCTTTGGTCGATTGCGAACGAGACGCCGAATACTCCCGAGCGTACAAAATTCCTTAAGACGCTGGCAGGCGATGTCAGAGTACTCGATTCGACCCGGCTGGTGACAGCGGCGCTTCTTGTTCGTTCCGAAGGGCATATCAAGTATGTCGATGACACGCTGGGCGAAGCTCTCGACGTGATCGGAGCAAACGAGTACATCGGCTGGTATGAACAGAACCCAGATGGGGCCGATACCACTGAGTGGAAGATCACCTACGATAAGCCGCTCATCATTAGTGAATTTGGCGGAGACGCCAAGGCCGGCTTGCACGGACCGGAAACCGAGCGCTGGACCGAGGAATTCCAGGCTAGCCTCTTCCAGCATCAGCTTCCCATGCTGAATCGCATTCCTCAGTTGCGCGGAATGAGTCCGTGGATTCTGATGGACTTCCACTCTCCCCGTCGACAGCTTCCCGGCATTCAGGATGGCTTCAATCGGAAGGGTCTGATATCGGATCAAGGCGAGAAAAAGAAGGCGTTCTACATTCTGCAGAAGGTTTACAAGGAAGAAAGCATCGGGAAGGCAGAATAATGGCAGGATTCTGCGGGATAGGAATAGGGGTGCGCGATGTCGATTATGTGCACTTGTCTGGCGGCCTTCGCAATTTTGAAGTTGGCGCCAAACTCGCGTGCGGCACGCGCTGGGCGTAGCTTGTTCGGCGTCTGACCAATGAGTGTTGTAGAAGTAACCTCCATAGCGCCTGCTCGCAAGAGCAGGCGCCTTTTTTGACCCATCTGTCAGAAGTTCTTCTATTGATGGATGCACCGAAGAGTGTGTCACGGTGGTTCTAGACCACGTGGTTCTACAAAGCGTTTGCAAAAGTGTGAATAATGATTCGGATTGGGTGAACTGCTAAACGCGAACCGACGTTGAGGAACTTGTGGCGGCACAGAACCTGACGCTCGACGCAATCTCCGACACGACGACCGGGTTGGTTCAGTAGCCCTGGGTGGAAAAAAAGCGGAAACTGGAGGCTCAGAAACTGTTTAGGCCATTGAATCTAAATATGGTAGGCACGACTGGATTCGAACCAGCGACCTCTTCCGTGTCAAATAGGGGGGAATCGTAGCCCATTGATTCTAAAGCGCACTGATGGCTCAGAAAGCGCACAAAAACACCCAAAATGAGGCTTCAGCACCCTTATCGAACCCTAATTCTCCGAAGAAAGAAGAGGTCAAACAGGGAAGAGGTCACAGGTGTAAATTCGCATTGCTGGCACAAGCGGAGTATGACTGAGGCTCCTGCACTGAATTGAATGGCAACCGGCGGAGGGAATGCAGTTCGGCGAGATTCGCAAGGAAATAACCCAAAGAAATGGCTTGATCCTCCGACCCCCTAGTCCCGAACCTACAATGTACTTTAGAATCAATCACTTGTGAATCGTAATCGTGGTGCTTCAATCGCATAAGTCTTTCTGATTCTTGCAGATAGCTTTCAGTTATTTTTCATTGGGAACCCCGCTGTGGGAACCCTTTATTGCCTCACTGGTTGTCCTTAGGCGTTCGCTATTCAGATTTTCTCTAGTCGAGCGCAATCGACGCTTTGCATCCTTTCAGGCTCATAAAATCTCCGTCTTTGCAGTTTGAAGTTCCTATGCCTCGGAACCTGATTCGGCATGGCTTGGCAGTCATCGGCTGATTTCTGTTCGCGTCGCTTGTAACGAATTCCCCATTTCATGACTTTATTCATTTGAATGCACAATCGAAGGACATTTCACCCAATGAGTTCTCGCCTATATCGAGGTCTTGGTTTGTCTCTCCTGCTTGGGATGTGCGGATTCTCGGCCGCAGCACAAGAGACTCTGTCATTGCGACAAGCGATCAATCAGGCCTTGGGAGAGAGCCCCGAGGAAGCCATTGCCTGCGCCGGCACCAGCGATGCCAAGGCCGCGGCAGCTATGGCGCGCACGCAACTGATGCCGCAACTCGGCTTTACCGAAGACATTTCGCGCGGCAATGACCCGGTTTATGCCTTCGGCACACGTCTTCGGCAGCGACAGTTTACGCAGGCCGATTTTGCGTTGAACTCTCTGAACTTCCCGGAACCGATTGGAAATTTCTCAACGCGCTTCTCGGGACAGTGGGTGGCGTTCGATTCTTTCAAGACGCAGAGGGAGATTCACCGTGCCGATTTGTTCAAGGAAGGAGCTTCCTTGACCGCCAAAGCGGTGGACCAGCAGATCGTGATCCGCGTTGTTGAAGCGTATCAGCGGGTACTCTACGCGCAGCGGGAGATCGACGTCGCACAGCACGAACAGGAGACCGCTTCAGTTCTGCTGACATCGGTGGGCGAGCACGTGAAGGCGGGGCTTGCAGTGGAGTCGGATTTGATGTCGGCTGAGGTGAATGAGGCCGCGCGCAAAGAGGAGTTGATTGCGGCCCAGGGCGACCTGGAACTGGCGTGGGCGGCATTGCGCGAAGCGATGGGCGTGCCGGACCTGAAGGCAATCGCGCTCAAGCCGATTGAGCCGCATGTGTTTCAGCAAGCCGAATTGGAAGAGGAGATGGCTACGGCCGCAAAGACGCGCCCGGACTTGGCAGCGTTGGGACAGGCACAATCGGCGCAGGCGTCCGCTGTGGGAGTGGCAAAGTCTGACTTCGGACCGCGTGTAAGCGCCTACGGAAATTGGGAAGAGGATCGCACTTCGTTTGCCGGCTCGGGCGGCAACAATTGGGTGGCCGGCGTTCAGATCAGCGTAGACCTCTTCCCAATCGGCAAGCGCGCGCAACTGGCGAGGGAGAACGCGGCGAAACAGAAGATCGACGCTCAAGTAGCTGCTGCGCAGCAGCATTTGCGCCTCGAGGTGAGCCAGGCGCACATTCATCGGCAGACCGCGGCACTGCAACTGGAAACGGCAAGGGCTGCATTGGATCAATCGGCTGAGAGTCTGCGCATTCTGAAGAACCGTTACAGTGCGGGGCTTGCCACCATCACCGATTTGTTGCGAGCCGAGGACGCGGAGCGGCAGAGCCAATCCAATTACTGGCATGCCGTGTATGGAAATGCCATGGCCTATAGCGAACTTTTATACGCAACGGGGACTCTGACCCCCGATGCCGCGGAGGAACTGCAATGAAATTTATCTTTTCGGCAAGTTTGCTGGCCGTTTCCGCGGCGATGATCGCCGGCTGCCATGGCGGCGAATCTGCTGCGACGACAGGGACTGTACAAACGATGCAGGCACGGGTTGTTGAAAGCCAGGAACAGCAGATGCCAGTGAACCTGCGATCCACGGGCACCGTTCATGCTAGGGAGACTGCGGTGGTATCGGCTCAGGTGATGGGCCGCATTCAGCAGGTGCTGGTGCGTGAGGGAGACAACGTCCGGGTCGGCCAAACCCTGGTGGTGCTCGACGATGCGGCATTGCACGCGCAAGTTGAGCAAGCACATGCGGGCGTGAAGGCTGCGCAGAGCGCCCAGGTTGCAGCACAGACCAACGCCGCATTGGCGTCGAGCACTTTGGACCGGTACAAGCAGCTTGAATCGCAGAAGAGCGTGAGCGCGCAGGAGATGGATGAAGTGTCACGGCGGTCCGAAGCGGCAGCGGCAAACCTCGATGCTGTGCGTGCGCAGTCCGACGCGGCGCGGGCGCAGGAGAGAGGGGCTCGCACAATGATGAGTTATACGCGGCTGGTCGCGCCTTTCGCAGGCGTGATAACGGCGCGGACGGCAGATCCGGGAACGATGGCCGCGCCGGGCATGACCTTACTACAAGTGGATCAGGCAGGAGTATTGCAACTCTATGCCACAGTGGATGAGTCGGCAATTGCCGCGATTCACAAGGGGATGAAGACTCCAGTTTCGATCAATGGCGATTCGTCATCGAAGATCGCTGGTGTTGTTGCGGAGATTGTTCCTGCGGCTGATCCATCGAGCCACAGCTTTCTCGTCAAGATCGACCTGCCTTCCTCAAGCGTGTTGCGCGCGGGCATGTATGGAACAGCCGAGTTTGCCAATGGCATCCGGCAGACGATACTCATTCCGCGCTCAGCGGTCGTTTCACGTGGTTCGCTGTCCTGTGTGTATGTTCTCGATGGACGAGGGATCGCGCAACTTCGCTACCTTACCCTGGGAGCAGGGCAAGGGGATAGCTTCGAAGTTCTGTCGGGCGTGTCTGCCGGTGAAAAACTCGTTGATGCACCGTCAGATCGGGACCTCGCCGGCAAGCGCATTGAGGTCCAGCCATGACGCAAGACCTTGGAATTGCCGGGCGGCTGGCGCATTCATTTCTTAACTCCAAGCTGACGCCTCTGTTCATTGCCGCGTCGCTGGCCATCGGAATCTTCGCGGTCGCCATCATTCCCCGTGAGGAAGAGCCGCAGATCCTTGTTCCGATGCTGGACATCACCACCGCCATGCCGGGCGCATCCCCGTCTGAGGTGGAAGAGCGCGTTACGCTGCCCATCGAGAACCTGGTGCATCAGATCCCAGGCGTTGAGTATGTGTATTCAACATCTGCGCCGGGGCAGAGCTTGGTCATCGTGCGCTTTCTTGTCGGCACGCCGCAGGAAGACGCTCTGATCAAGGTCTATAGCAAGCTTTACTCGAACTTTGATCAGATGCCGCCCGGGGTTTCGCAGCCTCTGATCAAGGCTCGTTCCATTGACGATGTGCCGATCCTGGCCATGACTCTGTGGGGTGAGCATTACAACGGTTATCAACTGCGTGCCATCGCGGATGAGATGCAACACAACATCGCGCAGATCGGAGATGTATCGGAGACGACGATCATCGGCGGTCTTCCACGCACCATGCGGATTGTGCTGAGTACGGAAAAGCTCAGTGCCTACGGCCTGTCGCCGATGGCAATCGTTGGACATTTGCAAGCCGCAAACGCAAGTGTGCAGGCTGGAAACTTCTCTGATAACAACCAGGAGGTCCGCGTCGACGCAGGAAACCTCTTCAACCGGCGTGAGGATCTGGAAGCCGTAGTGGTGGGCGTGGTTCGCGGGCATCCGGTGTACCTGCGCGACGTCGCCGACAAGATTGTGGATGGCGCCGCGGAGCCGTCGGACTACGTGGTCTTTGGGACGACGAACGGGGGCGCCACGGCATCGCAGGGAGCGCGCCAGTATCCTGCCGTAACGATCACAGTGGCCAAACGCAAGGGGACCAACGCAACCGATATCTCAAATGCCGTGCTCAAGCGCGTGCATGAAATGCAGGGCGTGACCATACCCAATGACGTAACGGTGACGACCACGCGGAATTACGGAGAGACAGCAAAAAATAAGTCGGATGAATTGCTTGAGCATCTGCTGCTGGCAACTTTGTCCGTGACTCTCCTCATAGCGCTCTTCCTGGGATGGCGCGAGTCGGGTGTAGTGCTATTGGCCATTCCTGTCACGCTGGCGCTCACCATGTCAGTGTTCTACTTCCTGGGCTACACCATCAACCGCGTAACTCTCTTCGCTTTGATTTTCAGTATCGGCATTCTCGTGGATGATGCCATTGTCGTAGTCGAAAACATGGTACGCCACTTCCAGTTGCCGGAGAATCATGGCCGGGCGATAAGCGAAGTCGCGGTGGAAGCAGTTGCAGAGGTGGGCAACCCCACCATTCTAGCCACGTTTGCCGTGATTGCCGCTGTATTGCCGATGGCTTTTGTGCGCGGACTCATGGGTCCTTACATGCGGCCCATCCCTGTGGGAGCATCCGCGGCCATGCTCTTCTCGCTGCTGGTTGCGTTTGTGGTTTCGCCCTGGGCTGCCCTCCGTCTTGTTGGCCGGCATCTTGAAGGAGCCAAAATTCTAGAGCCCGAGGCCGAAAACTGGCGGACCAGGCTCTACCGGCGCATCATGACTCCGCTGATCCGGTCCCCGCGCAATCGCATCTTGTTTTTCATCGGAGTGGTTATATTGTTTGTGGTTTCGGTGGCGCTGGTGCCACTGGGGCTCGTGCGCGTAAAGATGCTGCCCTTCGACAACAAGAGCGAACTGCAGGTAGTTATTAATATGCCCGATGGTACGCCGCTGGAACAGACGGCGCGTGTGGCACAGGCGCTGGGCGAAGAACTCGCACGGCAGCCGGACGTGTTGAACTACCAAACTTACACGGGAACCTCCGGACCGTATAACTTCAATGGTTTGGTGCGTCACTACTACATGCGCCGCCAACCAAATCAGGCCGACATTCAGGTAAACCTGCTGTCAGCTAAACAGCGCAGTGTGCAGAGCCATGCAATTGCAAAGCGGCTGCGGCCGTTGCTTGATGCGATAGGCAACCAATATGGCGCACGCATTCAAGTTAGTGAAGTACCGCCAGGACCGCCGGTGATTCAGACGCTGGTTGCCGAGGTCTACGGCCCGGATCTGGATGGCCAGACTGAGGTGGCGCAGCGGATCAAGTCAATCTTTCAGCACACTCCGGGCGTGGTTGATACCGACTGGTACGTCGAAGATCCGTAGCCTCGGCTGGTGATGCGCGTAGATGAGGTGAAGGCTGCACAGCATGGCATTGCGGTCTCCGACGTGGCCCATGTATTGGCGCTGGCTATTTCGGGAACACAGGTGGGCCTGATTCACGATCAGACCGCGCGGGAACCTGTGCCGGCAATTGTCGAGCTTGACCGCGCGGATCGCTCTTCCGAGCAGGGGCTGGAGAATATCCATCTGCCCGGCGCAGACGGTGCCATGGTCTCGTTGCGGGAGTTGGTCATTGTCGAACACAAAACCATTGAGCGCAGCATTTATCACAAGAACCTGCGTCGTGTGGTTTATGTCACAGGAGACGTGGCTGGAGCGGTGGAAAGCCCCGTCTACGCCATCCTGAAGATGAACAAGGAACTCGACCATCTCACGCTTCCGGCCGGATATACACTGACCCGCTATAACGCTGCGATGCCTGAGTCCACGGACCACTACTCTATGAAGTGGGATGGCGAATGGCAAATCACGATTGAGGTCTTCCGCGACATGGGCCTGGCGTTCGCTGCTGTGCTGGTGCTCATTTATGTGCTTGTCGTGGGTTGGTTCCGCTCCTTCATCGTGCCGCTGATCATCATGGCCCCCATTCCACTGACCTTGGTTGGCATCATGCCGGCGCATGCGATGCTGGGCGCATTCTTCACGGCCACATCGATGATCGGCTTTATAGCCGGCGCCGGCATCATCGTGCGCAACTCGATTATTCTCGTTGACTTTATCGAACTTCGCATCCGCCAGGGAATGCCGTTAGCCGAGGCGGTAATCGATGCCGGCGCAACTCGATTTCGTCCTATGCTTCTGACAGCGGCGGCGGTCGTTGTCGGGGCAAGCGTGATTCTTACTGACCCCATCTTTCAAGGGCTTGCATTATCACTGATTGCCGGAGCAGTGGCTTCGACTTTCCTCTCGTGGCCGACCATTCCAGTGCTGTACTTCATGGTCCATTCGCGGCATCAATCCGCGCCAGAACGTCAACCTGAAACCGAACAAGGAGAATCCCTATGACAGTCGAACGCGGTGTGCGCCTGATGGCAGGTGTCGTGGTGCTTTTGTCACTGGCGCTTGCGCATTACGTTTCAATCTATTGGCTATGGCTGACGGTTTTTGTCAGCCTTAACCTACTGCAATCGGCATTTACAAACTGGTGCCCCGCAATGACAATCTTTCGCGCCATGGGTTTGAAAGATACCGGCTGCGGCATCGGAAAATAAAAAGGATATGCATGCCCGGCGTGGAACCGTGCAACTCAAAGATGAGGTCTATCGCCAGATGTTTCGACTGGAAGAGGGCCGTCCAGGCGCCGAGATAGGACTCGCTGTGGCCTTGTTGCAGGCATTGATTGCTGGTGACTCCAAGCCTCAATGCACGGAGGCTCGAAATTGGCTTAAGAAGATTTCGCCAATCTGCCTTCAGATGATTGAAGCATCGTTGAAAACGAATGTTACCGCGCTTCCCTATGCGCATTGACATTATTATTGAATGCTCTTCGCGGTGGATCGAAGAGGCTCCGGGGGGAAACCTGGCTCTAGTCATGCGCACGGGAGAATATACTAATCTTGCACACGACGATCCCATGCAATGCGACTTGAACTGATCCGAGCCACCGATCTCTTGCGCCGCAACACTCCGGAAGCTGTCGAAGAGGCGATCGGTTTGCTGCAGAATACGGTCTATTCCTTCAGCATGAAGGTCTGCGGACATCCTGAAGATGCGGAAGACACCATGCAGGAGGTGCTCTCCCGTTCGCTCGGTCACTTGGCAAAGATCGAAACTCCGCAGCAGATGGCTGTCTGGCTTTACACCGTCACCAGAAACCGCTGCTGGCGCATGCGCCGCAAGCCCGCCCACGCCCCGGCAAACCTTCTCTCGCTCGACGAGTTGATGCCAGACGATGCGGAATTGGGGCGATTGTTGCAGGATGCCGCGGCGGGCCCGGAGCGCAACGTCCTCGCCGCCGAGCAGCACCAGCTGCTGCATCAGGCGATTCTGCGCGTCCCGCCGGCCTTGCGCATTGTTCTCGTGCTCCACGATATGGAAGAGTTGTCCACCGAGCAGGTTGCGCAGGTTCTCTCGCTTCAGCAGGGAACGGTTCGGATTCGGCTTCATCGTGCACGTTTAAGCGTGCGCAAGATGATGAACCAACTCCTTAGTGAAGCTCCTGAATATCTGAATGATGCCAAACCCTCCGCGAAGAAGCGAAGAACCGCCAAGGCCAGGAACCGGCAGCGTCCTGCGGAATGCCGCGATCTGTTCGCCAACCTCTCCGAATATCTTGACGGAAGAATGGAACCGCTTACCTGCGAACAGATGCGGGAACATATCGAGGCATGCCCAACCTGCGTGACATTTCTGCGCGACCTGCGATCCGCGATCGATCGCTGCCGCTCCCTGGAAATTCCCTGTGACCCGGCAGTCGCGCCTCGATTGCGCTCCATCCTTACGCGGGAATACCTGCGTATGCTGGTTATGCCGGCCGCAAAATAAATCTCTCCGATGCTGTAACGAGACCTTTCTTTTGTGTCTTTTTTCTAATGAGGAGGAGAATTTCGATGGAAGTAAAGATTACGCATCTCGACAAGGTTAGGTTCGCGATTCAGTCGCGGTCGCACTCAATCCTGTGCGACCAGCCTGTAGAAAATGGCGGGGAAGACTCGGGCTTTACGCCTCCGGAACTACTGCTCGCGTCGTTGGGATCGTGCGCGGCCTTTTATGCCGTGCAGTTTCTGAAGACTCGCAATCTCGCGGAGACAGGCGTTGAGGTAACAGTGACCGCCGAAAAGTTGAAGCAACCTGTCCGCGTTGGCAACTTCCGCGTGCATGTTGCGTGCCCCGTCTCTCTCACGGAAGAACAAACGGAGGGCCTCATGCGCTCCGTGCATCACTGCCTGGTTCACAACACGCTTTTGACGCCGCCGGAGATCAAGATCGAGTTTGCTATAGCCGAACCCACCATGGCCCACATCTGACATCCCGTACAGATTCTGGCCGGGCGCGGAACGGTGCTTGCATTGACCGTCGTGAGCTTGTGTTTTAATCATCAAATGGCGAGTCTTGAAAACTTCCGTCTTGTGGTCTTCCGGGCAGTTGCGGAACAGCTCAGCTTCCGAAAGGCCGCCGAAGAACTGTATCTCACGCAGCCCGCTGTGAGCCTCCAGGTCAAGGCGCTGGAGGAGGATATTGGCGTTCAACTGTTTGACCGATCTGGCGCACACATCACGTTGACACCAGCCGGGCGTGTACTCCTTGAACACGCAGCCCAGGTGAATGCGCTCCTCGTCCAGGCTGAGCACGAGATTGTCGTCTTGAGCGGAGAACATGTTGGACAACTGGCGCTCGGCGCCTCTACAACCATTGCCCAGTATGTGTTGCCTCGGCTCCTGGGAGAGTTTTGCCGGGAGTATCCTCGTGTTCACCCCACGCTGGTCAGCGGCAACACGGAGCACATTGTAGAAGCCATGGAGAAGCAGAAGATCGCATTGGGCTTCATCGAAGGTCCAGCGCGAAGCCGAGATGTCAAGACAGAGCCATTTCTTGAGGATGAACTGGTGCTTATCGCGTCAACTGCGCATGAGTGGGCCGAGCGCACTTCAGTCTGCTGTTCTGAAATCGTCTCAATTCCACTGCTCATGCGGGAGCGCGGCTCGGGCACGCGGCATGTGATTGAATTGGCGCTGGAGCGGCAAGGCGTCAAACGGAATTCGTTGCACATCGTGATGGAACTCGATTCGACCGAAGCCATCAAATCCGCCGTGGAAGCTGGGCTGGGGGTCGGATTCGTCTCCCGCTGGGCAATTGCGAAAGACATGAGACTCGGTAACAACTTCAAGATTGTCGAGGTCGAAGGGTTGACTATTAAGCGCCAGTTCCTGGTTGTTTACGCATCCGGCCCAGAGCCTCAAGGGCTGGCCCTTGAATTCCGCAGGTTTATAATCGCGCGAGCAGGCATGCAAAGAACTTTGGCCAGAACCAGACGACCATGACTTGCCATGCTCATAAGATTGGCAAATAGGCCATGATTACTTCTGCTTGGACGCAATTGCTTGCTTCGGGAATACTCGTACTATGTCTAAGATGAGCGCGGTTGGCAAGGTAATCGTTGCGGGAGTGGTTGTCTTTGCGTTGCTGCAACTAGTGCGGCCCAGCATACCGGTTAAGCCGGCGACGGCCGAACTGCAGGCTCCGCCAGAGGTTCGGCACATTCTCGATAAGGACTGTTATAGCTGCCACTCGGATCAGCGGAGGCTGTCGTGGTTCGACCAGATCGCGCCCGGCTATTGGCTCGTGCGGCACGACATTCTTACCGCGCGTGAGCACCTCGACTTTTCGACGCTGGGCTCGAAGCCAGCTGCCCTGCAGAAGGCGACGCTCTACGAGGCAGTGAACATGATTCAGCTTGGCGCTATGCCTCTGCCCCAGTTCGTTAAGCTGCATCCCGAGGCAAGGGTGACGCCCAATGAGTTGGCGGCGTTGAAGGCATATCTGATGCCGTGGGCTCCCACTCCAAACCAGTCTGGCAAAGCGCCAGAGTCGGTTTCCGCTGAGGCTTCTGAACCCACCTCTCTGGCGATGATACAGCCGGAATTTAACGGACTTCCCTTCGATCCTAACTTCAAGAGCTGGAGGCTAATCAGCACGACTGACCGCGGCGACAATAATACTTTTCGTTTCGTTCTTGGAAATGACGTGGCAGTGAAGGCGGCGCATGCAGGCAACATCTCGCCTTGGCCGGACGGAACTCGATTTGCCAAGGTTGCCTGGCTGCAGGAGCCCGGCCCTGATGGCCTGTTGCACCCCGGCAAGTTCTGGCAGGTTGAATTCATGGAGAGAGACGCCAAGCGTTATAAGGACACTGAAGGATGGGGCTGGGGCCGCTGGCGCGGCATGGATCTGAGGCCCTATGGGAAGGATGCGCACTTCGTGAGCGAATGCACGGGGTGCCACCAGCCGGTGCGCGGCAACGACTACGTCTATACCTTGCCGATCACGGCAGCAACGCTAGGCCGTAATGAGGTGGTGAACAACCGGGCTGCCGCATTACCCATAAGCCTTCCCTATCAGCCGCTCGGCTGGAGCGCAATCACAATGTACGTTGACCCAAAGAGCCACACAACGGCGACGCTGTACGGCAACGACACAGCTATGCATGCCGTGCATACGCAAGGCGCTTCAATGGGTGCACCGAAGGCTCCGACGTATTCTGCCGACTCAGTGCTGGCGCTCGTTACATGGTCGGAGCGCGACGACCCGCACTGGTTCGGAGGACGCATCCCCGACAAACCGCTGTCCGTGGAGTTCGTGCAAATGGCCGCGGCTGGACGGCCGAACCTCTATAGGCGCTTTGCGGGGCCGGAGCTCCTTGAGGACCACCCGGCGGCTAGCATTGCGGCGCAGAGGGCGAATTTAGTGCAGAGCCTTGCTCCGGCACAATTGCCCTAGTCTGTTTGCTTGTCGGCTCTCTGCGGGAGTTTCGTCGAGAGCATCCCTGAGTTGATCCTACTCTGATCATCGGCAACACAGAAGGCGCGAGGTCAAGACCAAGCCATTTCTTGAAGGCGAGTTGGACCTTATCGCGTCCACTGCGCATGAGTGGGCCGAGCGCGCTAAAGTTGGATTCGGCCGAGGTCATCAAGTCTGCCGTGGAAGTTGGACTTGGGATCGGATTCGTATCCCGCTGAGCGATTGCCAAGAATCTAAGGCTCGGTAACAACTTCGAGCTTGTCGAGCTCGAAGGGCTGCCTATTCTTCTGGTCCTGGGTCGCGGGGTGAGGCCATTGAATTTCGCATATTCCTCACCTCCCGTACAGGACTGCAACTAACTCTATCCAAGGCTAAACTTTCATGATTTGCGCGAGCCAATAAGATTCGCAAATAGGGCATGATTACTTCTGCTTGGACGGCGGCGCGTTCTTCGACAACACTGGATGTGTGTCCAAGAATATATTCTTCATCGGATTGATCCTCGCCGCGAGCGGTCTCGTGTCGCCACCCATTACTCTGGCCGGTGGCCTCATCTACGGATTCTCATTTCTCCATCCATTCCATGTTGAGGCAAAGAAACTATCTAAACTCCTCCTCCAGGCATCCGTGGTCGGCCTTGGGTTTGGTATGGATTTGCAGCAGGTTATGCAAGCAGGACGCTCCGGGTTTATCTATACCGCAGGCAGCATCAGCATTGCCTTGCTCTTGGGTTGGGGGCTGGGAAGACTCTTGCAAGTGAAGCAGAGAATCTCTTATCTCATCTCGTGTGGCACGGCCATTTGCGGCGGTAGCGCCATTGCCGCGATTGCCCCAATCACCAATGCGAGCCAGGAAGAGATTGCCGTCGCTCTCGGAACGGTTTTTGTGCTGAACTCGATTGCTTTGCTCACATTTCCCGCAATCGGAAATGCGCTGCATATGACTCAGTCGCAATTCGGCCTTTGGTCCGCGCTCGCCATTCATGACATAAGTTCCGTCGTCGGCGCGACAGCAAAGTATGGCGCGGTGGCTCTTACCGTCGGCACAACCGTCAAGCTAGCCCGCGCTCTGTGGATCGTACCGCTTTCGATTGGAACCGCTATGGCAAACAAGAGCAAGGCGCGCGTTCAGTGGCCCTGGTTCATTCTCTTCTTCTGTCTCGCGGCGGTTTTAAATACCTACGTCCACATATTCCAGTCCGCCTATTCAGTGCTCAAGCACCTTGGGGGCATCGGCCTCACCGTCACGCTTTACCTGATTGGAACCGGGCTCTCCATGAAGACACTCCGCGAAGTTGGACTTCGACCGTTCCTTCAGGGAATCCTTCTCTCGATCCTCGTCGCGGTAGGATCACTTGCACTCATTCGCGGTGGTTGGGTTCACCTGTAGGGACTTCTAGTCATGCTTCAGAGTTGCGCTTGGGCAGAGGCTGCAATTTACGGACGAAGAAGGGGCTTGAACTGATCTTCGATTAATTTCAAGTCGGTTTCGCCGCGAAATTGAGCCTGTACTTTCCCTTGGCTGTCGATCAGAAAAGTCAACGGGAGGCCAAGCACTCCCC
>Ga0182016_10000197_pt1 | contig 73936 bp, 79 predicted proteins | sample 712S2MmetaG_FD_120491 | JGI IMG/M metagenome (GOLD analysis project Ga0182016, IMG submission 120491) | Permafrost microbial communities from Stordalen Mire, Sweden - 712S2M metaG | ecosystem: Environmental > Terrestrial > Soil > Wetlands > Permafrost | place: Sweden: Stordalen | collected...
AAGCACGAGCGCACCGCAACTCGATGCGCAGATCGAACGGATCGCGCGCGCCGGCGGCACCCCGCTCCTGCTCGCAGATGAAAAGGGTCTGCTCGCGGTCATTGCCCTCAAAGACATCCTCAAACCCAACATGAAGGTTCGCTTCGAACGCCTGCGTGCGATGGGCATCCGCACGATCATGATCACCGGCGACAACCCGCTCACCGCCAGCGCGATCGCGGGCGAGGCGGGTGTCGACGACTTCCTCGCCGAGGCCACTCCCGAGACGAAGATGGCGTTGATCAAACGCGAGCAAGCCTCGGGCCGGCTCGTTGCAATGACCGGCGACGGCACCAACGACGCGCCGGCGCTCGCGCAAGCCGACGTCGGCGTGGCGATGAACAGCGGCACGCAAGCAGCCAAAGAGGCCGGCAACATGGTCGACCTCGATTCCGATCCGACGAAACTGATCGAGGTCGTCGAGGTCGGCAAGCAACTGCTGATGACGCGCGGTGCGCTTACGACGTTCTCGATCGCGAACGACGTAGCCAAGTACTTCGCAATCCTCCCCGCGATGTTCGTGGCTACGTATCCCGAGATGAACGCGTTGAACATCATGCACCTCGCAACGCCGCAGAGCGCGATCCTCTCGGCGGTGATCTTCAATGCGCTCATCATCATCGCGCTGATCCCGCTGGCCTTGCGCGGCGTCTCCTACCGTCCACGCGGCGCGAACGCGGTCCTGCGCGAGAACGTCCTCATCTACGGCGTGGGTGGGATCATCATCCCGTTCATCGGGATCAAAGCGATCGATCTCATCCTCCAGGCCTTCCACCTCACCGGAGCAGCGTAATGCAAAACCCAAGCAAACCGGCCGCGACCGTCGCCGAACCTAAGGGCGAGAGCACCCTCTCGCATCTCGTCACCTCGCTACTCTACACGATCGTCACCGTGATCGTGCTCGGCCTCATCTATCCCCTCGTCATGACTGGGCTCGGCATGTTGATCTTTCCGCACCAAGCGAATGGCTCGTTCGTAGAAAGCAACGGGAAAGTTGTCGGCTCGGAGATCATCGGGCAGCTCTGGACGAAACCGCAATACTTCCAAGGGCGGCCTTCGGCCGCCGGCAAGAACGGCTACGATCCGACCTCGACCGGCGGCACGAATCTCGCGCCCACGTCGAAGAAGCTCATCGACGCCACCAAAGCCACGATCGCCGCGCTGAAGAAAGCGAACCCCGATGCCGTCGGCGAGCCGCCCATCGACCTCGTCACCTCCAGCGCCAGCGGCATCGATCCCGATATCTCGCCGGAAGCTGCAGCGTGGCAAATTCCGCGGGTCGCGAAGGCCCGCCACATGACGGCGGACGCGGTCAAGGCCATCGTTGACGCAAACGTCGCCGGACGCCAACTGGGTTTCCTCGGCGAACCGCACGTGAACGTCCTCGCCCTCAACCGCGCACTGGACGCGGCGAAATAACGGCGCGAGTGCCTTTAGCGGGGGGCGAGCGCGATCAGTTCGCGCGCGCCTGCCCGCAATAGGCGATTGGCAAACGACGGCGGCGTGAAGAGCCGCTGTTTGCCGCGCGGCGACTCGACGACGATCGTATCCAGCTCTTTCGCCGCCGCCACCAGCGCGGCGGCGGGATCTTTGTCCTCGAGCCGCAGCCACTGCGCCCGCGCCGCACGCGCCGCCTTCTGAAGCACTTCGAGCGCGTTCTGGTCGCGAGTTGCGCCGGGCGTACTGACGTGGACCACGACCAACTCGATCCCGAGCCGCGTCACCAGCCGCCCCATCCGCTCGATCAAGCCGACGTCGCGCTCGCGCGCACGCACGCCGAGGACGATGCGCGCGAACGGCGGAGCGTGGCGCCGCTGGCGCCGGGCCCGCATCAGTTCGCGGACGGTCAGCTCACGCAACGCGGACAGATTTTCGGTACGAAAGAAATGCACCAGCGCCGATTCGATCCGCTCTTTCGGGTAGATCTTGCCGTCCCGCAACCGTTCGCGCAGCACCGCCGGCGTCACGTCGACGAAGATCACGTCGTCGGCCAATTCCAGGATCGTGTCGGGCAACGTTTCGCGCACATGCGTCCCGGTCAGCCGCTCGACCGCGTCACCGAGACCTTCGAGATGCTGAATGTTGAGCGTTGAGATCACCGATATGCCTTGCCGCAAGATGGCGATCACGTCGTCGTAGCGCTTCGGAAACGGGCTGCCAGGCTCGTTGCTGTGCGCGAGCTCGTCGATGAGCGCGACGTCGGGGTGACGGCGCACGATCGCTTCGCGGTCCAACTCCCCGTTTGGCAAGCGCGGGAGGACCTCGAGACCCACGAGTTTTGCGGCCGTATCGACGCGGCCGTGGGTTTCGACGAGCCCGACGACGACGTCGAGGTTCTCGGCGCACAGATCGTGCGCGCGATCGAGCATCGCATACGTTTTGCCGCTGCCGGCAACCGATCCGAGATAGATCACCAGCTTGCCGTAGCCGATGCGCAGGCGATCGCCGACGGTCTGGCCGTACGGATGCCGCGCCACGTCGACGATGCTCGGTGCGGACGGTCGCGTCGTGTCAACGACGAATAGATCGCGATCGGCCGGACGCGAAAGAATTTTGCGCGCCAACTCACCGTTGGGGAAAGCCACGAACGCTGCTCGCACGTTGTCGAGTCGCCCTTCGGCAAGCCGCGGCGGCAGCGCAATAACTGCAGCGTCGGCGGCAGCGCGCGCAATCTGTGCGATCTCCTCGCCGCCGTCGCCGTCGACGATCGTCACCTCGACGGCCAGATCGAGCACGTCAGCGAGCGCACCCACCCGGCGCAAGTACGTCCCGCATTCATCGTCACCGTTCACGATGGCGAGCGCCGTCGAGGTCTTCGCCGGACTCACCACGGGCACCGTGAGCGCATCGACGGTTTGCAGCAGCAGGTCGCGCATCATCTGGAGATTGCTCGGCTGGAACACGCCCTGTGCGGCGCGATCGATGTCGTCACTGCGGACGATCCGGCCGCTGCGCAGGCGCGATTCCAGCACCGCCGGCGAAACGTCGAGGGCGATGACGCCGTCCGCGCTCTTGAGCAACGAAATCGGCACGATCTCCCGGATCGGATGGCCGATGATGCGCTCCGCGGTTAGCGCCACCGTTTCCAGATGTTGGATGTTGAACGCGCCGAGCACCGATTTCCCGGCCGCCCGCAGCGCGAGCGCATCTTGCCAGCGCTTCGCGTGCGTTGCACCAGGCGGATTCGAATGCGCCAACTCGTCGAGGAGGATCGTCTCGTAGTTGCTCGCAATTGCGGCGTCGACGTCGAAATCTTCGAACGTGCTGCCGTTGATCTCAAACCGCCGCAGGGGGATGCTCGGCAGGTCCCGCGCCAGTTCGTCGAGTCCGGGGCGGTCCTTCGTTTCGATCCAACCGATCGCCACGCGTCGTCCGGCTTGACGTTGAAAGTGAGCCTCAGTAAGCAGACGATAGGTTTTCCCCGCACCCGGCGCGCTGGCCAGATAAATCGTGAGCCGGGGCTGAAAGCCGAGTTCGGCGAGCAGCGCCTCGGCGTTGGGACGCACGGGACGATCCATACCCACGGTCCCTTCGGCGGAGGGGCGCGGTGAGCATTGAGGAAGCGCAGGCGGTGCCGTACCGCTACGTTCCGGCCGTGTGCGTCCTTTCGCTCCTCGGGGCATTCGGCGTCGATTTACTGACGCCGCAGCTCTTCGTAGCGGCGATCTTGCTCGACGTCCCGATCGTGTTGAGCAGCCTGGGCAGCAGCGCCCGCTTCCGCGTGGCCCTGATCGTCGCGGCCCTCGCTTGCGACATCATCGCCGGCTACATCAACGGCCTCCAGGCGGGCCACCACTGGAGCGCGATCGCCGTCGGCGATCGGCTCCTGGCAGCGCTCTCGATCGTTTTCGTGGGCTACCTCAGCTCGGCCGTCATCGACAACGCCCAACGGGCTGGGCACGCGGAATCGCAAGAACTCCGCGCGCGGCGCGAGGCGCAAATCTCGGCCGCGATCGAACGCGTGCGCGCCTCGCTCTCGACCGAACTGGTCCTGCGCGCGATCGCGCACGAATCGCTGGAACTGCTCGACGCGACGGAAGCACGTTTCGCACTGACCGGACCGCCGATCACGACGCTCGTTGCACGGCGCGGTGAGGCGCAGGTCGACGTCGATGAAAGGCGCCTCCCGCCGGCCGGGATCTCGCTCGTGCAGCGCGCAGCGGACGACGGCGACGTCGTCGCGGTCGGGCCGACGGATGCGCTCGGACGCTTGATCCTCGATACGTTCGGCACGCCCGAAATGCTGGCGATCCCGATCGCCGATCGCGAGCGGCGCTTCGGCGTCCTGCTCGTTCTCGGCGAGCACGGGGAGCGGTTGGAAGAATTGCGCAGCGTTGCGCGCGGCTACGCCGACCAAGCTGCGAACGCCCTCGAGCAAGCGCGCTTGTTCGAACAGCTCGCCGAGCGCAACGCAGCCCTGGAAGAACGCAGCGGCGTCATCCGCGACCTCGTCTACGCGCTCTCCCACGATCTGCGCACGCCGCTCGCGGCGCTCGGCATGACATTGCGCCAGGCTCAGACCGGCGCATACGGCAAGCTCCCGGAGCGGTATCTCGAAACCGTCGAGCGCAGCGTCATCGCGACCGACGACGTGCAACGCCTCGCGGAAACGCTGCTCCTCGTAGCACGCTTCGAGAGCGGCGATCGCCGGCCCGATCGCGACATCGTCGATCTCGACGAGATCGCATGTCAGATCGCCGCCGAGTTGCAAGCGCTCGCTGCAACCCGCCATGTCGAGCTGACGGTCGTGAAGGGTGAAGGCGGCCCGCCGCGTACGATCGGTGACCGCGGTGACGTGCGGCGCGCGATCACCAACCTCGTCGCGAACGCCCTCGAACACACCCCCGCTGACGGCCACGTGACCATAACGGTACAACGGAGCGGCCTCAAGGCGATCCTCCGCGTCACGGACGACGGCTTCGGCATCTCCGAAAAAATGCGTGCGCATCTCTTCACCCGCTTCGCGCGCGGCGACGACCGGCGTGGCGGCGGCTCGGGCCTCGGTCTCTACATCGTGCGTCGCGTCGCCGAGGAGTCGGGCGGGAGCATCGACTACGCACCGAACGCCCCGAAAGGCAGCATCTTCACGCTACACCTCCCGGCGGCAACGACGGCATGAGCGAACGCATTAGCGTCGTGCTCGTCGAAGATCACGCGCTCACCCGCACGGGTCTGCGCACGGCCCTCGAAGCGAGCGGCGACGTCCGCGTCGTCGCTGAGGCAAGTGACGGCATCAGCGCCGAAACGGTCATCCTGCGCGAGCATCCGATGGTCGCCATCATCGACATCGGCCTACCGGGCCGCGACGGCGTCGCGCTGACCCGCGCGATCAAAATCGCGGCGCCGCAGACGCACGTCGTCATCTTGACGATGCACGAACTCGACGACGAGGTACTCGCCGCGCTCTCGGCCGGCGCCGATGCGTACTGCGTAAAGTCTTCCGACACATCGACGGTGATCGACGCCGTACGCATCGTTGCCGGCGGCGGCGCCTACTTCGACCCGCGCATCGCGCACGTCGTGCTGCGCCGTCTCGGGGCACCGAGCCCGCAGCCGACTGCCGACTCGCCGCTGACGCCGCGCGAACTCGATGTGCTGCGTTTGGTAGCCGACGGCGTCGGCAACCAGGAGATCGGCGAGCGCCTGCACATCGGCCTCGGCACGGTCAAAGGCCACATCCGCGACATCCTCGAGAAACTCTCCGCCGCCGACCGCACGCAAGCTGCCGTCAACGCGATGCGCCGCGGCTATCTGTAGTTAGCGGCTGCGATTTGCGGCGCGCGCCGGTTCGACTTCGCGCATCTCGACGATCTCGAAGACCTTGAGTTCGCGCCGGTCGCGCGCGCACACGAGGTTAGCCGGCGGTTTGCGGCGGCGCAGCAATTCCATCCCGCATTTCTCGCAGCGCAGCACGTAGCGCTTCACCGAGGGGTTGAGGGGGGCGGCCGAGCCGAGATCGTGGTAGATCGACGGCAGGCCGAGTTCTTTCATCTTGCGCTTGAACGCCGGCGTGTGGCCCGGATTCTCGCCGCGGGCATGGAGCCACGCGTGAATCATCTCGTGCAGCAGGGTTTGCCGCAGCTCTTCCGGCTTACCGCGCAGGTGCTTGGGCGAAAGCTCGATCAGCGGCGGCTTATAGGTGATGCGTCCGGCGACGTTCGAAAAGCGCGCGTTGTACGCGATCTTGAACGAAGGAATCTCCCCGTCGAAGTGGACGAAGTTGAACTGCGCAAAGAGCATCTGCAGGTCGGCGACATCGGGCAGGTCCACGCTCACGGGATGAGGATTCGCGATCTAAATGCAACTCTCCGGCGAGATGGGTCTTCCACCGCGCATCGCGCTTCCGATCTTTGCCGTTATCGCAGTCGTCTTCATCGCGATCATGGGCTATCTCGTAAAGGCCGGCTTGACTGAGGGCGGAACCGCTCTCGGCTATGGCGCGCCGGCTCAGCAGGGCGACGCGCGCGACGTTCGCGCAACGGCGGCCCCGGTGACCATGGTCACCGATCCCCCGGGAACCTTCACCGTCCCGCAGACGGGCAACGGCCCGATCGCGCAGACGTCCGCCCTGCCGGGCAACACCGTCGGCGGCGGTGGTCCGCCGGCACCGGTGATGCAGGAGCTCGCGGCGATGCGCGCGCGCCTCAAAGCCAATCCTAAGGATCTCGCGGCGCTGGTCACGCTCGCGGGCATGTACTCCGACGCGGGGAAATTCGACCAAGCCGTGGGCTACGATCAGCGCGCGCTCGCCCTCGATCCCGGCAATCCGGACGTGCGCACCGACTATTCCACCGCGCTGCATCAAACCGGGCACGATCTGGACGCTATCGCGCAACTCGACATCGTACTCAAAGCCCGGCCCGCATTCGTGCAAGCCCTCTACAATCGCGGTGTCATCCTGGCATCGATCGGCCGCCGTACCGACGCGGTGGCCGCTTTCGAGCAATTTATCAAAGTCGCGCCGAACGATCCGCGCGTGCCCGACGCGCGCACCACGATTGCGGATTTGAACAAATGACGATCGGCTTCCAAGGCGAGGCCGGAGCGTTCAGCGATGCGGCCGCTCGCCGCTTGCGGCCGGGATCGGAAACACGCGGCTACGTTTCGTTCGATGCGCTAATGGCTGCGGTCGATGGCGGCGAGATCGACGCGGCGCTGTTGCCGGTCGAAAATTCGATCGCCGGTTCGATCGCTCGCGCCTACGATCTGCTGTGGGAATATCGCGGCCTGCACGCGATTGCCGAGACCGCGTTCCCGGTCGAGATGAACCTGATCGGTACGCTCGATGCCCAGGAAGCGAACATCCGCGAAATCCGCTCGCACCCGGTCGCGCTCGAACAGATCCACCGTTTTGCCGGCGCGCACCCCGCGTGGAAGCGCGTCGCGGTCGCCGATACGGCCGGCGCGGTCGCCGAAATCGTCGCGCTCGGCGATCCGGCGATTGCCGCCGTCGGACCGGCGCTCGCCGCAGAACTCTACGGCGGTAAGGTCTTGCGCGCGGCAATCCAAGACGACCCGCGCAACTTCACGCGATTTTATTTGCTCGCCCGCGAACCGCAGGCGCACGGCACGCTGGGCTGCGTCGCCATCGAGGTCGAGAACCGGCCCGGCACGCTGCGCGATGCGCTCTCGGCGTTCGCCGACCGCGGTCTCGATTTGCGTTCGCTCGTCGCGCGGCCCAATCACGTCGATCCATTCCACTACCGCTTCTTTTTCGAAATCGGCGAAGTGGATCGCACGCGCCTCGATGCGGCGTTGTCCGCGCTCGATGGTCCGTCACGCGTGATCGGCATCTTCTCCCGCGAGCCGTAGCGCGGTAAAATAACTTTCCCTCGCTTCGGCGCTTCAGCGGACGCGCGCGCATAAGCGCTGCTTAAGCGCACCTCATCGCGACGTTAAGGTCGCGGCGCTACATTGCACGACGGAGCATGCCGCATCCGGCGGCATTGCAATGTAGAAAGGATCCATTTCATGCCGTTCCGGCGTCTGGGAGCGTTTTTTGTCGCGCTCGCCATCGCAGGATTTCCGCTGATCGCACAGTCTGCCGACACGCCGCCCCCGGTTCCGGGGATGACGGGCGAACAGATCGATGCCCAAGCGCAAATCGATGCCCTCAAAGATCTTCCGTCCAATGGTTGGGCCTATCAATCCATCATGGATCTCGTCAACGACGGGATCATCGTCGGTTACCCCGACGGCACATTCAAGGGAAGCCGTCCGCTTACGCGTTACGAAGCCGCGGTCGTGGTCGAACGCGCGGTCCAATACTTAACGAAGAAGCTGGCTAATCCGCAAACGGCACCCGAGGTTTCATCGAAGGACATCGATACGCTGCGCGCACTCCTCGACGAGTTCCGCGGTGATATCGATGCGCTCAAGCTTCGCGTAAGCGACATCGACACGCGGCTTAAGACGGTCGAAACAGCCCAAAAGAACGATGAAGCGGTAGCGAACCGCGCCAAGATCGGCGCGACCTACTACGTACGCGCCGGTACCTTCGGCGAACAGACAGCCGCGTTCACGGGCGCGTTTTCCGGCGGCGGCGCTCCGGGCTGCGCCGCGGCCGGTTTAGCGTCGTGCGCCGGGCAACTAGCACTCCCGGTCGGAACGCCGCTCACCGGCGGAAATCCGGGCGCCAATTCAGGCAATCAAGGCGGCTCGAACAAGTATCTGGCCGGCGCAAACAATGAGGGCTACGGTTATCAGCTCTTACGTTTGACGCTCGACGGAACGCTCGACCCGACGTTGTCGTATCACGTGCGCCTCGAGAACCGCCTCTTCTGGGCTGCCCCAAGCGCCCAGCTCGGCAGCAGCGCGGCGTTCCCCGGCGGCACCGTGGCCGCAACACCCTCGCTCACCGGCATCAGCACGGTCAACGGCTATCCCGCCAACACATCGGTGCGCCTGAACTACGCGTACGCGCAGTATAACGACCCGAGCGGGCTCAACGCATCGATCGGCCGTATCAACGAAACCGATGGTTCGCTCGGGCTGCTGTGGGCGGATCAATGGAACGGCGCTACAGCCGGTTACAACAAGTACGGCCTCAACGCACGGGTCAGTTACGGCTTCACTTGGCCGATCTACGACTCGACGGTCAACAACAACCCGCTCTCACAGCCGACGCCCGGCTCCTCCTGCGCCGCAGCGATCAGCGGCGTTGCAACCACGTTCTTGAGCAAGTGCTCGGGACTGACGACGCAAGTGCTCGCGGGGCAGCTCAGCTACAACGTCAACAAGCAGTTCATGGTCGGGGCTTCGTATCTCGACGATATCAACGACCAGATCCTCGATTGGAACACGAACGTCTGCTCCCTCACCGGCCTCGCCCCGTCTCCAACGGGCGCCCATGCCGGCGCATGTCAGCAGTACTCCGGCGGGACGTTTATCGTACCGACGACTGCGAACGGCTACGCCGGTGCCGGTGCTTTCACGGCCCCGTACGTCAACCTTTCCGAGGGTTCGCTGTTCGGGCGCTACCAAGACGTGATCGCAAAAGTCCCAGTGTCGCTCGAGGCCGAGGGAAGTTATCGTTTCGGAAACGACCCGAACACGGGCGCGTCGTGGAAGCAACCATTCGCCGTCTGGGTTCAAGGCAAGATCGGTTCGTACAATCCAACGCCGTACCGGTCGTATCTTGAAGCCGGCTATATCGGCGCGGGATATAACTCACTCTCGCCGCACAGCGCGATCACCAACGGAACCAGCTATGACTACCAATATCAAGGGAACGCCGGCGGTTACGCCCTCGGCTACGTCGGTCTGCATTACTGGTTCAGCAAATTCGGCCGCATCGGCATCATCTATCAGGCGTCCGACATCCTGAACGGAACGACCATTCCGGTGGCAAGCGCGACATACGCCAGCACGTACTTGACGCACGACATCTCGAACGGCGTTTTTCTCCAAACCTACCTCTCGTTCTAAGACATCCGCATCTGGCCGGATTCGCTGAACCCGAACGATCGGTAGAGTTCGCGAGTCCGGTCAGTTGGATGCAGCACGATCTTGCGCACGCCGCGAGCGCGGGCCGCAGCGAGCGCTTCGGTCACGAGTTCGCGTGCGATGCCTTGGCGGCGATACGGTCCGGCAACGTAGACGCCGGCGAGTTCGGCGTGCAGCGAGGTTTGCGGATACGGCAGACGATCGAAGAATACGACGCACGCGCAGCCCGCAGCACGGCCGCCGGCCTGCAGCATCCACGCCGCTAGGCGGTCCTCGCGCAAGAGCGTCCAGTATTCGTGTCGCGCGCGCGGCAAGAACGCATCCGCCGCGAGCGGATCGAGCAGTCCCAACTCGATCAAGCCCGCAGCGCGAAGCTCCGCGAGCGCCGATGCATCGAAGGCGTCGGCTTGGCGCAACGCGAGCGCCGCCGGCATCTGCAAAACCACGATACCCTCCAACAATAAAAAAAGCGCGCCGTGTGTCGGCGCGCCCGTGCGATCTTCGTTCCGGTTGCGGCTTCAGTCAGTCCGAAGCAGACCCGGTGCGAATTGCAAGGGCGCGAGCGGACGTCGACGGATGACGCAATGGAACATGTCCGCCGGTTTTACCATGCGGTGCGATGCTTGTCAATCGATCGACGTCCGCGCCGGCAAATCGCTGGCCGGATCCAAACCGGCATCGCGCGCCGCGCGCTCGCTCGAACGTTGCGTATAGACGCGCAGCTCCGCAATGTCGCGCCGGAAAATCAAGCCCAGCAGCCAGTCGAGTGCGACGCGCACTTTGCGGTCGAAGCCCGGGAGCCGCGACAAGTAATACGTGCGCCAGAGAAACCAGGCCGGAAAACCCGAGATGACGAGGCCATTCGCCAGGCTCGCGACGCCGCTGCGCGCGCCGAGCGACGCCATCGTGCCGAGCGCGGTGAAATCGAACGGCTTCGTCGCCTGGCCGTGCAGCACGGCAGCGATGTTCCGCGCCAACGCCGGTCCTTCGCGGATCGCGTGCTGCGCGGTCATCGGATACCATTCACCCGGCGTCTTCATCGGAATCCACGCGCAATCGCCGAGCGCCCACACGCCGGGCCGATCCGGCACGGCGAAATCGCGGCCGACGATGATCCCGCCGTTGCGCGCGTGCTGCAGCGGCAGATCGCGCAGGACCGGCGTCGGGCGCACGCCCGCGCTCCACAGCACGGTCGCCGTTGGAATCATCGCGCCGCTCGCAAGACAAATCGCCCGGTCATCGAGCGACGTTACGGCATCGCCAAGATGCAGCTCGATGCCGCGTGAGAGCAAATTCTTTTTGGTGTAGTTACCCATCCCGACCGGTAATCCGGCGAGCAGTACGGGGCCCGCTTCGATCAGCACGATCCGCACGTCGCGCGGGGCGATCGACCGGTAGTACGGCGTAATGCTGTGAAAGAGATCGATCAGCTCGCCCGCGCCTTCGGCGCCGGTGTAGCCGCCGCCGACGATCACGTAGGTGAGCAAGCGCGCACGTTCTACCGGGTCGCGCGTCACATCGGCAAGTTCGAGGCTCGCGATCACGCGGTTGCGCAGCCGCTCGGCATCTTCGAGCGTCTTGAGCGGCAGGGCATGATCGGCAACGCCCGGGATGCCGAACGTCGACGTAACGCTGCCCAGCGCGAGGACGAGGTGATCGTAGGTCAGCGTCTGCGTCGCACCGGTGATGCTGTGCTGTACGTCGACCGCCCGCGCAGCGAGGTCGACCGCGATCACGTCCCCGAGCACATAGCGCGAGCGGCGCAATTGCGCGCGGACCGGCGTGACGACGTGGCGCGTCTCGAGCCCGCCGGCGCTGACTTCCGGCAGCATCGGGGTGAAGAGCGAGAAATTATCGCGCCCGACGACGGTGATCTCCGCTTCGTCTGCGCGCAAGGCGTGCTCGAGACCGCGCGCGGTCGCGACCCCGGCAAAGCCGGCGCCAAGAATCAGGATCTGCAAATTCCGTCCCACCAGCGCACCATACCCGGCTCACAGCCCGCGCGATTGCCGATAACCCACGGATGCCACGTCATGAGTACGACCAGCACTACCCCGCAGCATAAGCCGGCCCACAGGAGCGCCGCAGCAACTTTAGGCGGCACGCCGGATCGATTCCACAGAACGCGCGATCTCGCACACGCGGGCCGCGTATCGCGGCGCGCCGCCCACGTCGCCGGGCGTCCGCTCGCCATGCCGGGTGACGACATACCAGACGAGCGTCGCCGCATGCCGCAGCATCGCATCCGGCAGCAGGTCGCGTTCGTCCGCCGTCAGCGGCGCTTCGGCGTCGTATGCGGCCACCAGGCCGCCGATCCGCTCGAGCGAGAGCGCCGCGTCGTCGCCGTCGCGCGCGAACTCATCGAGCAGTGCCCCGACGTCGTAGACCCGTTCGCTTTCGTGAACGAAATCGAAGTCGATCAGCGCCCGCACCGTCCCGTCGCGCACGACCACGTTACCCGGATTCGGATCGCCGTGCACGATCGCATTCGGCAAGCGCGCGGCTCGCGGCGCGACGCGCGCGATCGATGCGGCGAGCGCGACGATCAGATCGTCCCACGGCAGCGCCCGCGCAACCGGTGACCCAGCCGCAGCAAAGCGCTTGAAGCGCGCCACGAGCCACGGAACGATGCCGAGAAAGCGCGTGGTGCGCATTCCGCCCGCGACGTGAATATCGCGACCCGCAACGTGAAAGCGCGCCAGCGCGCGCGCCGCGCCGGCAGCCGTCGCCGCATCGCGCAGCCCGGTCATGCCGTCGATCCACGGCAACGCCGCCACGTACGCGCCGTCGTCAAGCAGCAGCGTTTGTCCATCGCCGTCGCGCAGCGGCGCGGCAACCTCGGCGATGCGCGCGGCAAGATGTTCGGCTACCGCGTGTTCGAACGCGAGCGCGGCGCGACTGACGTGCAAGCGGCCGTAGCGGCGCACGACGGCGGCGGCAGAGGGGCCGCGCACGTGCCAGCTCTCGTTGGAATAGCCGCCGCTCAAACGCTCGGCCGCCGCGTCGCGAACGTCGACGCCGAACGAGCCCGCGACGCGCAGCGCATCGTCTGCAGTCATCGCACGGCGGCGATCTGCGCCCGCAAGGCATCCCCGGTCAGCGTTGCTTCGCGCTCTTCGAGCGGTTCCGGGCGCGCGGCAAGGCGCGCGATGTCCCAGCGCGTCTCCTCGCCGTCGTCACCGTAGTAGCCGTCCTCGAGCGCCGCCTCGGCGTGCGTGCGAATCGCATCGATCGCAATGCCGTAGGCGTCGGCCAGCGTGCGCGCGACCACGCAGAGTGCGTCGATTTGCGCTGCGACGAGCGGGTAGGGACCGAAATCCGACGGCAGCGCATCCGCCATACCGCAGACGGCTAGGCCGATCGACCACGAATTGCGGCCCAACGTGTGTGCGGCGTACGGCCGGGACGGATCGCTGCGGAGATCGCGCATGTTCGCGCGCAAGTCGTGCGTCTGCACGACCATGATCTCCGAAACACCGCGCAGGCAGAAGTGGTAGGCGGGGAAAACGGCCTCGTAGTCATGGGCAGTCCAGTGGAGGGAGATCGAGCGCAACTCGCCCTCCGGACAGACCGGGCGCCAATCGCGGAGCCGCACGGGCCCGGGGAGAACCACCGGTTGATGCACGAGCAACGCCCTTCCGAGCATGAAGGGGAATATCTTCCACCCCCAGCGTCTCCAGCGCCCGCGCCGGCCAAACCGAAGCCCGCCTGGCGCACCGGAGCCGGTCTCGTCGGCGCCGCCTGGATCTTCTTCATGAAGTTCAAAGCGGGGCTGCTGTTGCTCGGCAACGTCAAATTGCTCGTGCTGCTGCCGAAGTTCTTGGCGCTCTTTCTCTCGATTTGGTTCTACGCGCTCTTCTTCGGTTGGAAGTTTGCCGTCGCGTTCGTGCTGTTGATCCTCGTACACGAACTCGGTCACTACGTGACGTTCCGCAACTTCGGCATCAAGGCCGACCTGCCGTTCTTCATCCCGGGCCTCGGCGCGTTCGTTGCCGCGCGCGGCCCGGCACCAAGTTTGACCGTCGAAGCGATTGCCGCACTGGCCGGCCCGATCTACGGGCTCGCCGCGTCGGGCGTGTGCTACGCGGTGGCCGTCAACTTGCACGAACCATTTTGGTTTGCCGTGGCGTACACCGGCTTCTTCCTCAACGCGCTCAACCTATTGCCGGTACCGCCGCTCGACGGCGGCGGCATCGCCGCGGCCATCGATCCGCGCCTGTGGATCGTGGGCGCGTTTGCGTTTCTCGCGTTCGTCATTCTGTTTCACATTTGGGCCGGGTTGCTGTTCGTGTTTCTCGTCGGCCTAGTCGCCGTGCCGCGCATTCGCGCGCTCTTCGCCGGCTACGTCGATCCGCGCTTCGCCGCCGTTCCGCGCACGTCGCGCATCGCCATCGCCGCCATCTACTTCTGTACGATGGCGATCGCCGTCGGCGGCGCCGCTGCAACGTACTTCGATCCGCGGGCGCATCTATGAGCAACGAGGGTTCGGGCGGAAAGCCGCCGCCGGATTTCGCGATGGTGCGCGCGGTCGAGATCCTCGCGCAAATCGCCGAAAAGCGCTTAAAACAACCGAACGTGCCGCCGCCGCCGATCGACGTGCCGGTCATTTTGTTCAACGAAAATATCCGCTTCCAAACCGGCGTAACCAACCGTAAGGACGTCATCCGCGAACTCGGCACCGGCTTCGCCTATCCCGCCAAAGGCTGGGACACCTACGGCCTGCGCGAGAACAACGAGCGGCGTTTGCTCAGCGCGTTCTACAAAGACGACTTGCTCGTCGGCGTGGAATACTACGTGCCGCAAACCGACTCCGCGCCGAAACTGGCGCCGCGCGACCTCGGCGAGTTTCGCCTCGTGCCCGGCGAAGTGCGCATTGGCCTGGGCATCATCAGTCTCGACGAACGCTTCGTCGATGCCGTCGGCGGCCCCGGAACGGCCGTCTACAAGCACGCGTTTGAAGTGCGCTACCCGGGCGGCGTCGCGTACGCGATGGGCAACGATGGAACGGTTAGCCGTCTGGTGCTCTACGCCGAGACGCCGTAGCGCGTTCGCGCTGATCGCCCTGGCGCTAGCGGTGCTGGCCGCCACCGCCTTCAGGCCTCCACCGACGATCGGTCCGTTCGCGCGCGATTTCGAAGCGTATTATGCCGCCGGCGCAACCTGGAACGCCGGCGGCGATCCATGGTCGCGCGACATCTGGCAGACGGAGCGGACGATCCCCGGCGTCGATGCGACGCGCGACGAACTGTTGCCGTTTGCCGGACCGGCGGCGTCGTTGCCGTTGTGGTCGGTGCTCGCGCGGCTGCCGTTCGACGCCGCGCGCGTCGTCTGGCTGATATTGCTCGCCCCGGCGTTCGCGATACTCGCCGTGGCCGCCGCCGCGCTTGCGCACGTTCGCCTTACGGCCGCGCGCGCGGCAAGCGCGCTGCTCTTCGGCGTCGTCACCGGACCGTTGATCAGCGATATCGGGCTCGGACAAGCCGCGCTCGTTGCGGCCGCCGCCGTTGCCGTCGCGTTGCTTGCGCTCGAACGCGGGTCGCCCTGGGCGATTGCGGCCGCGTTCGCGGCCGCGATCCAACCGAATCTCGCGCTGCCGCTGGCGAGCCGCCTGATCGAGCGCCGCGCGGCGCTGCTTCTGGCCGGCGCCGTGGCCGCGTTCATCGCGCTCACGCTGATCGCGGGCCGCGGGCCGGCGGGGTTTATCGCCTACCTCCACCGGCTTGCAGCACACGGCGCGGCCGAACGTTTCAGCGTGATCCAATACGGTGTACCGGCGATCCTCGCATCGTTTCACCTCGGCACCGATGCCGCAGCCTTCGCCGGCAATGCGGTCGCATTCGTTGCCGTAGGCTGCGCAGCGACTGCCGCGATCCGCTTGCGCGAGCAGCCGCATCTGGCGGCCGCGGTCGCGATCGCCGTCTTACCGTGGGCCCTTCCGTTCTTTCACGAACACGATTTCGTGATCGAACTGATCCCGGCAATCGTGCTCGCCGCATCGTCAAACGCACGCGTGCGCGCCGTCGCGGGGATTGCATCCGCGTGCGTGCTCATCGACTGGTTCGGCATCGCCCAGCGCCCGCACGCGGCCGCGCAGACCCTCTGCCTAGCGTTTGCAACCGCGTGCGCGTTTGCGGCGCTGCCGAACCGTTCGCTGCGCGCGGCATCGCCGCTGCCGCCGCTCATCACCTGCGGGCTGCTCGCGCTCACCGCGGTGCCGCTCGCGCTCGCCTTTCCCGCGCCGGTGTGGCCCGACACCCTCGGTGCCTTTCACGCTGCCGTGAACCTCGACGCCAGCGCCGTGTGGGGCGCCGAGCAGCAACGCGCCGGCCTCAATGCGTTCATGCCCGCATGGGGCATACTGCGCGCGGTTCCGCTGCTCGGCTGCGTGGGGCTCGCCGTTGCGGCTTACTTCGCGGCGGAACCGGCCGCGATAACGACGCGACCCGCGCGCACGGCAAGCGGAACGGCAGTCAGCGACTCACCCTGACACGGGCCTTCGAGGCAGTAGCCGTCGCTGAAGCGGAACGTCGCGTAATGATGATCGCACAGCATGCGATACTTGTTCGTTTCGACGCCGAAATCATCGAGCAGATTCAACGGCACGGTCATGTGCGCGCATTCGTTGATGTAGCCGTAAACGCGATCGCCTTCCCGGACCACGACCACTTCGACGCCCGGCCAGCCGCGGCCGAACGGAACCACGCGCGCTTTGCCGTCGAGGACGTCGGCGAACGCGCATACATCGGTACCCGGCGGCGGCGGTTTCCGCTCGCTCCGCCACGGTGCGCTACTCACTGCGCTGCGCGTCGGGATCGATCCCGCGCGCGTTGCAGTAGTCCACGAATGCTTGCGGCACGATCTCCGACGGCTTGATCTCGCTGCGCCCGCCCCAGAACACGTTGGTGTAACTGAAGTCGATGCCCGCTTCGCGAAGATGTTCGTCGATCGCGGCTTTGTGTGCGAGCACCGCTTCTTTTTCGGTACCGTGCAGCACACCCATCACGTTGACGTTGCGGAATTCCGGACCGCCTTCGCGCCAGTAGGCGTGCGTCATGCAGAAGTGCCGGCCGACTTCACCGCCCGCTTCGAGTTCGCGACCGGGCGGAACGGCCCAATGGAAGAGCCCGTTGTATCGCGTCACGCGCTCGCCCGCGTCGTTCGGCTTGACGTGTTCGAGAAACGTGGAGAAGCGGCCGACCACACCGCGCGCGTTGAGCGCCGTGCCGATCTGCTCGAATTCCGCCAGCGACACGCCCGCCTCGCGCGCACGCGCAGCCCACACGTCGCGTACGATTTCGTCCTTGGCAAACTCGCGTTTGATCGCGGTCAGCACGCGCCATTCGAGCGCGCTCAGCTCCACGATCTCGGTGTTCGTCGGCTTGGCCGGCTCGTCGGCACGCGCACCCGGCGCAAGGCCGCGGCGCCGAACGTGCCCGACACCCAGCACGAACAAACACTTCGCGGGCATCAAGCGAAAATGTTCGGCGCCGATCTGCGCGGCGAGATGCCGCGCGTGCTTCTCGATCGAAAATCCCTGCGGCACTTTGAGCGTCGTCCAGAGCCGATAGTTCGAACCCGGCGTCGCCGCGTCGGTCGTGCGGATCACGCAGTGACCGGAGAACGGATCTTCGCGAAAGAGATACTCGAACGCGTCGGTCAGGCGCTCGTTCGGAACTTGCCACGCCACCAGCGCGCCGGCGGCAAGGTTCGTCGCCATCAGCGTTTGGCGCACGCGGCGGATCGTGCCGGCATCGAGCATCGCGACGATGCGCTCGAGCACGACGTCCACATCGACGCCCGCCTGCTCGGCGATTTGACCGAACGGGTCGAGTTGAAAGCCGGCCAGCCGGTCTTCACTCACTGCGAGAATCGCCGCGTTTACCGGGTCGTCGATCCACGCGGGCAGGGTACTTGTCATGAACGGGGCTTCACGCCGGAGCGTTGGCACCCTCCGCAAAGAGAAAGGCCGCTTCGGCTTGGCGCAGCGCGTAGACGGCGTTGACCTGGTCGACGAGCGCCTGCGTCAGGCCGACTTCGGCGTTGAGCAGCAGCGGCAGCGTGGTGACGCCGGCCGCGTACTGTGCCTGAGTGGCTTGCAGTACTTCGCGGGCGTTCGCGAGCTCTGCTTGGGTTTGATCGAACGTCGCGCCGGCCGAAACGAGGCTCACCAGCGTCTGTTTGACGTTGAGCTGAATCCCTTCGCGCGCCGTTTCGAGCTGCGCTACCGCCGCATCGAGTTGGCCTTGCGCCTGCTCGACCTGCGCGTGCGTGATGCCCTGATCGAAGATCGGGATCGACAGCGTCAGCCCGATCGAACCAGAGTTGCGGAAAGTGCCGCCGTTGGGGTCGGTCGAGGCGGTACCATAAGAACCGCTGCCGTTGAGGTTGGGGAAGAGTCCGAGCCTTGCGGCCTTGAGCGACGCTTGCGTACTGGAGATCGCGAGTTGCTGCGCCGAGAAATCGGGCCGCAGCATGTATGCGCGCGCGATTGCCACCGCGTACGTCGGCACGGCAACTTGGGGCGCGCCGCTGGAACCGGCGAGGACGTTGCCGTCATCCGCCGGCAGCACGTAGGTGTTCGCATCAATGCCCATCGCGTTGACGAAGGCGGCCTGCGCCGAAAGCTCCGCGCCTTGATCTTTGACCAATGCGACGCGCGCCTGCGCGACCGGCAATTCCGCGGTGAGCAAGTCGGAACGCGCCGTCGTGCCGGCCTGAATCTGCGCCGAGACGAGATCCGCGTTGACCTGATTGAGCTTGACCGTTTCGTTCGCGACTTGCGTCGTGCGCTGCGCCGCGAGCGCCGCATAATACAAGTTGGCGATATTATAGGCAACCGTTTGCAGCTGCCGTTTGTACGTCGCAATCGACCCGGCTTGCGTCGCCTTCGCAGCGCGCAATTCGGCGGCGACTTTACCGCCGTCAAAAATCAGCTGCTTGAGCGCAACCGAGAGACTGTTGGCCGCTACGTTTGTATTCCCGGTCGAGCGCGTCTGACTTCCGTCTTGCGCGTTTTGCGTGTAGTCGTGCGCCGTCGATGCGGTGCCGGCGATGTTCGGCAACACGGCCGTCTTCGCGAGATCGACCGGAGCCGTGTCGATGACAATCGTTGCGCGCGCTTGCGCCAAGAGCGGCGAACGCGCGAAGCCGATCGCGATGGCCTGATCGAGCGTCACGATCTGCGGAATTCCCGCTGCCGGAATGCCGCGGTTCACGCCCGGAACCGGCGTTCCGTAAGCCGGATAGGGCAGCGTCAGCGGCTGGCTCGCCGGCGGCAGACTCGAGATCGGGGACGGCAACGCGGCCGGCCCCGTGCCGCGCGGGACCGGTGACCCGTACGGGCCGGGCGTGGGCGGAGATGGCGACATCGTCGCCTGCGCGTTGACCTGGGCGGCGCTCATCGGGAGAACGGTCAGAGCGAAGAGCGCTAGACCTGCCAGCGTGCGTGATGCCATCGGTTCGTTCAAGCTCCTAAAAGGGACGGACGCGGTTTGCGCGGTTTAGGGTGCATCGGCCTGCGGACTCTGCGCGCCTCTGGACGCGCCGCCCGCCGCTCCGCTGGGGGAATAAGCGACAGGGCTCTTGTCCTGGAGCGAGTCCGGCCGCGTGGTGATGACCGTTGTACCCGCGTTGATCAGCGGGCTACTCACTTGCGCCTGCGTGTCGGTCTGAAGGCCGAGCGTGACCGGCACGAGCTTCGCTTGCGCGAACGTCGGGCTGCCCGGAGGCGGCCCGGCGGCTTTTGCCCCGGCGGCCGGCGGCGGTCCGGACGCAGCGGCACCGCCCGGCGGCGGCGCCGAAGGCGCGATCGTGTAGACGGCCGCACCCGTCGGACTTTGCACGATCGCGGCGAGCGGCACCACGATCGCGTTGGGATGGAATTCCTTACGGACGCTGACCGACACGAGCATACCGCCGCGCAGCGCATCGTCGGGATTGGACATGATGATGCGCGCGCGATACGAGAGCGTGCCGGTCGTCGGCGTCGCGTTGACGTCGTAGATCGTTCCGGCGAACGTGCGGCCCGGCACGCTCGTCGACGTAAACGTTATCGGCGTCGCCTTGTGCACGAAGGAAAGGTTGTTGTCGGGCACGTTCACGTTCACGTATACGTGCGCGATTTGCGAGATCTGCAAGATCGGCTGGTTCGGTCCCGCGAAACCGCCCGGATCGAGCAGCCGCTGCGTGATCACGCCGTCGAACGGCGCGTTGAGCGACGTCTGAACGATCTGCGTTTGCAACAGTTTGACTTGTGCCTGAGCGGATTTGAGCGTCGCGCGGGCGGCGGCGATCGCCTGATCTTGAATCGGAACGGCGTTCGTGCCCTGCGCTTTCGCATTTGCCAGCGCGACGACGGCTTGTTGTTGCGCCGCTTGTGCGCTGTTCACGCTTTGCTGCGCTTGCACGTAGGCGGCGCGCGCGGCCTCCTCGGCGGTCTGCGCGACGTAGCCTTGCTTGTAGAGCGTCTCATCGCCGTCGTACACGAGTTTCGCGTTGACGAGCGCTGCCTGGGCGGTCGAGAGATTGTTTCTGGCCGTCGCCAGTTGCTGCGCGGCCGTTTCGACGGTCGACGATGCTTGCGAGGGCGTGATGTTGCCTTGCAGCGTCTGCGTGCCGAGTTGCGCCGTCGCTTGCGATTCGAGAGCGACCTGCTGCGCGAGTTGCGCGCGCAGGGTCGAGTCGTCGAGTTTCGCAAGCAGCTCGCCCGCCGTGACGCGTTGGCCTTCGTTCGCGTATACCGCGGTGACGGTACCCGACTGCGGCGTCGAAAGCGTCGCCTGCTGAAGCGGCGAGATCTGACCATCTAGTGAGAGATACGTCGCGATATCCTGGCGCTGCGCCTTGGCCACGTCGACGGCAAGCGGTGCCGGCCCCTGTGGGCCACCACCGCCATGGCCGCATGCCGTAAACGCCACGGCGCTAAGCACCGCGGCAGCGAACGCGCGCTGACTGCGTAGCATGATACTCCTTTACCTCGATCGCCTGGGATTGCACCGGCACGTTGCGTCGTGCCGTTGACTCACCTACCGGAGGGATGTGCAAAATGATTCATCAGGTTGCAACGCGTATCGGGGGATAAGGATGCGCGACAAGATCGACGTGGGTCGAACCTATCAGAGTCAGACGCGGGTCGAGGAATGGATGACGGCCGAAAAGGCCGGAAACCGCGGAGTCGACGTCCTGTCCACCCCACAACTCTTGCAGTTGGTCGAGGATGCCTCGATGCAGTGCCTGGCCCCGCTGATGGATGCCAATGAGATCAGCCTGGGCACCCACGTGGACATCGCGCACCTCTCGGCGACGCCGGTCGGGCTGATCGTTCGCACCGAGGTGGAGATCATCAAGGTCGACGGCAAACGGGTCGAGTTCGCGTTCTCGACCTTCGACGAGCGCGAAAAGGTCGCCGACGGCACCCACGAGCGCTACATCACGACCCGCGAGAACTTCAAGGCCCGCCTCGAGGAAAAGCTCGGGGGCTGAGCCCCCTCGGCTGCTCCGGCAGCCGGCCTAGCGTTTCTTTAGATGTTATGGAACCTTTACGTCGCTCGCTGGCGTTGTACTCCGTAGGAGCGAGGCAGGGTCATGCCCTGCCCCGATTGACCAACCTCTTTCTTGGGTACCGGGCGTACGGTAGGGAGGCGGGCAACCGTCGATCCTCGTGCTCTCCGGTGTTTCCGGAAGAGAAGCTCTAATTCCATATACACCACCTACCTCTAGGGAGAGAAACTTGAAACGACTGAGCACCGGGGTGCTTGCGGCAATAGTAGCCGTAGGCTTCGGGCTAACGTCGGTCTCCGCCGCACAGACGACGGTTGCGAATGGAAACATTGGAACGCTCGCAACTTCGACGACTGTGGCGCAGGCTATGATGATGCCGCCCGCTGACTTCGGTACGCCGCCCTCCGGCGAAGTGCCGATCCTCTTCAACGATCACCACGTTTATTCAAAACCGGATCGTCTGAAGCAAAACCGCGTTCTGGCTGCGCTCGTGCGCGGCAACGAAATTCTCGTCCCGCTGCGCTCGATGTTCGAACAGATGGGTGCGACGGTTTCGTACGATCCCGCTTCGAAGACGGCCGACGTCTCGAAGCCCGGCTCCGACGTCAAAGTGACGGTCGGCAAGCCCGAAGTCGTCATCAACGGCGAATCGCGCCCGCTCGACGTTCCGCCCGAAATCTACAAGGGCGCCATCGTCGTTCCGGTCCGCGTTATTTCTGAAGGCATGGGCGCCTACGTTCAGTGGGTTCCCGAGAAGAAGGTCGTCGTTGTCCGCTACGTAGCGGCTCCGGTTCCGACCCCGCCGCCCACGGCTCCGCCGACGGCACCGCCGACGCCGAAGCCCGCTCCCCCGCCGCCGCCCCCGCCGCCGCCGCCGACGCCGAGCCCGGCACCCACGGCGAAACCCGTCTACTACGAACACTTCATCGTGGGCGACTACGTCTTCCACCCCAAAGTGTACAACGAGTTCTCGGGCGGCATCACCGGCAACAACTCGTCATACGCCGCTCGCGGCGCCGCCGAGTTCCCGGCGTTCGGCCTCCCCTGGATGGTCGAAGGCGACTATCGCAGCTACGCCTACCAGCACAACGGCGGCTGCGCTTCAGCGGCTGCACAAGCGGCACTCGGCTCGACCTGCGATCCCGCAGGCCAAGGCTACGTCACCAACGTCGGTGGCCTCAGCCAGACCTACGTCCCGGGCTTCACGGCTCGTGACACCGACATCGACGGCCGCCTCGGATTCAAGGTCGTCGACCCGCGCATCTACGTGGGCGTCGGTTATCTCTCGCGTTCGGAAAATTACGGCTACCCGCGCCAGAACGGCTTCGGCTTCGGGGTTGAAAAGCTCCCGGATCTCGATCAGACGTTCTCGGTTTACGGCAGCGTGTGGTACTACCCCAGCGTCTCGGCGAACTTCACCGATCCGACGTTTGGAACGGGTTCGTTCTCCTACCGCGACCTGAAGTACCAAGTTGGCGCAACGTACACCCTCGGCTCGTTCACCGGGATCGGCATCTTCCTCGATGGCGGATACCTCGGCGACTCGCTCCGCGGCAAGAGCCTCGCACCGTCAGACTCCACCCATGGTGGCGCCTACCTCGGTCTTGGTCTCAAGTTCTAGCGACCGGCTAACCCAAAGAGAAAAGGCCTCCGCGAAAGCGGGGGCCTTTTTTTTGGTCCGCGTTGCGTTATCTTGCGGGGATCGGCAGCGGACCATCGCCGTTGCCGTTGCCGGCAACCGTTGACGCGCTGGGCGCCACCGCCGGCTTCACACCGACGGCGTTATCGGCGAGCTCCTTTTGCCCGATCTTCGCCGGCGCGCTTTTCGGATAGTCGTGCACGAGCCACACCATAACGAGCTTCGCGTGCGCGCGCGCTTCATCGCTATCGACTTTTGCATAGAGCCGTTCGAGTGACAAGATCGCCGGCGGAATCCACGAATCGGCCGGATACTTCTTCTCCCAGTCGTGCATCGCGTCTTCGCAAAGCCCGACCGCACCCATCACGGAGCCCGCAGCGTGGGCGGGATCCGCGTCGGCCTTGAGTCCCATGTCTTTGATCGTGTTCCGAATGCCGAGAATGCTCAGCTTGAGGCGGCCGAAATACTCGTCGGCCGGCGCGACCTTATATTTCAGGAACACGACGTGCGGGACGACGGGCTTCGCCGCCGGCCTTTTCACGGCGGCGGGCTTGGGCGTCGCGGCAGCACTCGCGGCAGAAGCCGAAAGTGCCAGCAGCGACACAACGGTCAGGAAATGCTTCACAGAACGATCCTACTGGATGGACGCGAGCAAGCGGTATGCGCTTATCATGAGAATTATCGGCACGCAGGCCCGGCTCCCGCACTTGCCCTGCCTGGGCGGGGAGCGTGGCCTGGGCGACGTACCTGGGCGGCATGGAGTTTTCGGCTCACGCTGAGCGCGTGCTCGATACGGCGCTCGCCCGCGGCGCGGTTTACGCCGACGTCCGGTTCGAGCGGACGCGCAGCGAGCAGATCGAGGTTCGCAACGGCGACGTCGCCGACCTGAGCGACACTCATAGCGAGGGGTTCGGGCTACGCGCGCTAGTCGACGGCGCCTGGGGCTTCGCGGCGTGCGCGCTCTTCGATAACGTCTCGCTCGACGCTGCAGCCTCCCGGGCGGTGGACATGGCGCGCGCGGGCGCGTCCGCCAGCCGGCACCGCATCGGTACGATTCCGCTCGAAGCGTATGTCGATCACTACGTCACACCGCTCGAGCGCGATCCGGCGAGCGTCCCGCTCGGCGAGCGCGTCGCCATGCTGCTCGATGCCGAGCGCGCGCTGCATAGCGCGCCGTCGATTGCCGTCGGCCGCGCATGGCTCGACCTGTGGCGCACCGACAAAGAATTCTATTCCTCCATCGGTTCGCGCATCGCCCAGACGATCTATCAGAGCGGCGGCGCGATCTCGGCGCTTGCCGTCGGCGACGGCGACGCGCAAATGCGGATGTGGCCGGGCGATCGCGGGATGTACTTCGGCGGCGGCTGGGAAGTGCTCGAGCTCGCCGAGCTGCGCCAGAACGCTGCGCGCATCGGTGAAGAAGCGCATCAGTTGCTTTCGGCGCCGCAGTGTCCGAGCGGCACGATGGACGTGATCCTCGGCGGCTCGCAAGTATCGCTGCAAATCCACGAATCGTGCGGCCACGCCGCCGAACTCGATCGCATCATGGGCTGGGAGGCAAACTTCTCCGGGACGAGCTTCCTCGATCCCGCCGAGCGCGGCAAGCTGCATTACGGCTCGAAGATCGTAAATATCGAAATCGACAACACGATGCCGCGCGGTTTCGCCACCGTGGGGTACGACGACGAGGGCACGAAGAGCGTGCGGGCCGACGTCATTCGCGACGGGGTCCTCGTCGGCTTCGAGAGTTCGCGCGACACGGCGCAGCAAATCGGCATGGCATCGACGTCGTGCGTGCGCGCGGCGAGCTGGGAACACATTCCGATGATCCGCATGTGCAATCTCAACTTACTCCCCGGCGACGTGCCCTTCGAGAACCTCTTCGACGACGTTCGCCACGGCGTGTACATGGAAGCAAACCGCTCGTGGTCGATCGACGATCGCCGCTTGAATTTTCAATTCGGTACGCAAATCGGGTGGGAGATCAAGAACGGGAAACGCGGCCGGATGCTCAAGAACCCGACCTACGGCGGCGTGACGCCGATCTTCTGGAATTCGTGCGACGCGATCGGCGACGCCGCATCGTGGTTCGAGTGGGGCACCCCGAACTGCGGCAAAGGCGAACCCATGCAAACGGGCCGCACCACGCAGGCCGCCGCACCGGCGCGCTTTCGCAACGTCGCGGTCGGAGTCGGCTATGGACGTTAACGCGCGCCTCGCGCTCGCCGCGCGCATCCTCGAACGTTCGAAGGCGGATGCGACCGAAGCGATCGTGACCAGCGATCATCGATCGCTCACCCGCTTCACGCACGAGTTCGTGCACCAAAACGTCGACATCGAGAACGTGGCAATTCGCGTTCGCGCGATCGTCGATGGCCGCACGGGCGTCGCATCGACCAACGCGACGGGCGACGGGGCGATCGACGCGGTGGTGAAGCGCGCGATCGACATTGCGGCCTTCGCGCCGCACGGTCTCGAGACGCCCGTGCTCGCCGGCCGCACGAACGTGATCGCGCCCAAGGCGGCGTACGTCGATGCGACGGCCAACTCGAGCGCCGCCGAACGCGCCGGCGTTGCGGCCGCGATCTTCGAACAAGCGTCGTCCAACAATTGCTGGTGTTCGGGCTACGTGACGACGTCGACCGGCGGTCTCACCATCGCGACGAGCGCCGGCGCCGCGGCGTCGTTTGACGGTACGGAGTGCGGAGCGAACGTCAAGATGACGGCCGGCGATTCGACCGGTTTTGCCGAGCGCTACGGCACCGACGCGCGCATGCTCGACGGCACGGCGCTTGGGGCGCGCGCCGCGCGGAAGGCGATCGCCAGCGCCGATCCCGTATCGGTGGATCCGGGCGAGTGGACGGTGATCCTCGAGCCGGCGGCGTTCGGCGAGCTCGCGCATTTTCTCGGCGAACATTTCTCGGCGCAGTCGTATCATGAAGGCTCGTCGTTTCTCAGCGAACGCCTCGGCGAGACCGTGATGGCGCCCGGCGTGACGATCCGCGACGATTATTCACACCCGCTGCATCCCGATGCGCCGTTCGACTATGAAGGGACGCCCAAGCAGCGGCTCACGCTGATCGACCACGGCGTTGCCAAGGACGTCGTGACCGACGGCGCGTGGGCGCGCAAACTCGAGCGTCCCAATAGCGGCCACGGATTGCCCGCGCCGAACGCGCAGGGGCCGTATCCGCTCGACCTCGTCATCGAACCGGGCCACGATTCCCTCGACGATCTGATCGCCGGCACGAAGCGTGGCCTGCTCATAACGCGTCTGTGGTACGTGCGCATCGTCGATCAGCGCAAAACGATCCTCACCGGCATGACCCGCGACGGGACGTTCCTCATCGAAGACGGCAAACTCACGCGCGGCGTGCGCAACCTGCGCTTCAACCAGTCGCTGGTCGACGCGCTCGGCGCGTGTTCGTTCTCGAACGAACAGCAACGCACCGGCGGCTACTCCTACGCGCTGGTAACGCCGGCGGTCAAGTTCGACCGCTTCAACTTTGCGAGCACCACCGACTACTAGACGCATCGGCGCGGCGCTCGCCGGCATCGTGCTCGCGATCGCGCCATATGGCGCGATCGCGCAGGGCGGCGATGCCGACGCGATCTTCGAACGCGCGCGCACGACGTGGTCGGACATGACGTATCCGTCGCTGCTCGACTACCGGATCGCGGTCGCGATCGAAGCCGGCGGAAAAACGCGCACCGATCACTACGCGGGCGAAGTCGAACCGGCGACCGGCGCGTGCCGCGTCCACGCGTTCAGCGCCGAGGAAGCGGCGAGCCCGACGACACCGCGCGGCATCAACGTGGTCGTTACGCTCAGCGTCGGTTTTTCCAGCGGCCGTAATCCGTTTGCAACGTCGAACCAGCCCACCGTGTCCGCCGGTGCCAGCCTCAATCCACCAAAGGCACCGATCTCGTTCGGAACGCCGGATCTCAGTCCGCTCTATTCGTTCGGCATGCGCGCGGGAGCACGGCGCATCGCGACCGCGGACGACGATTCCGGCGGGAAGCTGATCGGACGCGTGCTGACGCTCAACCGGCGCTACGCCATTCGCTTGCTCGAAGAGACGGCACTGGATGGAACGGACGCGTATCATCTCGCGCTCGAGCCCATCGCCGATCCGGCGCGCGACCGCCTGCGCGAACTGTGGATCGCAACGAACACCTACGACGTACTGCAAGCGCGAGTCCTCGGCAACTTCACCGACCGCCCCGCCACGACGATTCCCTGGTTGATCCGGTTCGTGACGATCGACGGCGCAACGTATATCGCGAGCGAAACCTCCGAAGCACCGCTGCCCGAACGGCCGGCAACCCTCACATCCGTCGCGATCACGTTCGAGCAGATCGCGCAACGCCACGGCTCGCGCGATCTGCTCTTTGCGATCCCGCACGATCTCGACGCCCGCGGTCACGTATTCGAACCCAACGAAGAGGGCGGTCGCGGCCGGCCCGATCGCTCGTGCTAGACCAACATTTTTGGGTTAGCGGGCATAGATATTCGGCACGCCTTAGGGCTCCTGTTCGTCGATGAAGATGTCTTCGATCGTCGCTTCAAAGAGGCGCGCGATCTTGTATGCGAGAGGCAGGCTAGGGTCGTATTTTTCGATTTCGAGGGCGTTGATGGTTTGGCGGCTCACGCCGAGCCGGTCGGCCAATTCGGCCTGCGACCACTTTCGCTCCGCGCGCAAAACGCGCAAGCGATTCTTCACTGATAGCGGCGGCGCGCCAGCAGCTGGCCCACGATCCAGCCGGCGCCCAAGATCGGCCACACCCATGTGAACGACACGTCCGGCGCGAGATCGTTGGCTTGTAAGAAGCCGTAGGACAGCGTAACAATCGTCGTCACGCCAAACCCGAACGTGATGCCTTCGGCGGTGATCTTCTTCTGCAGTTCGTCGGCCTCGCGAAATTTGCGCATGCCGAGATTGAGTATTCCGAAGAGCGGGACAACCGGCAGCAGCGCAACGAGCAAGCGCAGCGGCAGCCACGGAACGCTGAGATAGTGCAGCGCCGCGACGCTGAGCACGACCAGTACGGCGTAGGTGAATATCCAGCCGAACATTGCGACTTTGGTGGGCCGATCGCAAAGAAAAATCATGGTTGTTTACCGGTACCTGAAGCGGGCGATGTTGCTACCGACAAGCCAGGCCGAACCCATAACGACCCATACGAAAAAATACGAGATGTCCGGAGCACCGACGAAGCGCTGCAGAAAGCCATAGGAAAACGTAACGATTGCCGTCACTCCGAAGCCGAATAAGATGCCGTCTGCGATGATCTTTCGCTCAAGCTCGTCGATCGAGCGATACGTTCGCATGACGAGAGCGAGAATGCCAAACGCTGGGAGCATTGGAACCAACGCAACCAGAACTCGTAGCGGCTGCCACGTGACGACGCGGCCGTCGAGTAGCTCGATACTGCCGAACAAGAGCAGGGCGTAGATGCCGATCCAGACGGCCAACCACGCGTTATAGCGTCTTCCGTACATATCCGGGAGTGTAATGCGTGCCTGACATTATGTCAAGTGACCTTGTCTTTTAGGCGGGAACGCTCTCAGCAGCCGCAGCGCCTGACCGTGATCCGGTGAGCCACCATGCCAGGGCGCCCAGAAAGAGCACGAGGCCGCCCGCCAGGACGTACGGTTGGGGGGCGGCGGCCACTTGCAGCACGGGATACGTTCCGAGCGTTACCGTCACGTGCAAGCCGCCGATCGTCACCTCGGTTCCGGATTGCGCCATAGTGATGCCGCGCTGTCCGCCCGCATCGTCGGTCGCCGAAAGAACGGCGCCCGGGCCGGTAGGCGCGGGTGCGTCCGGGTCGCGCCGGAACGCGGCGAGATCTGCCTGGGAAAAGTAGAGAATGCGGATGACGCGCTGTGCTCCCGGAACGGCAACGGTATCGAGCGGAAACGTGCGGTCGTGGATCTCTTGCGACTGACGGAACAAGATCACCGGTGAGAGGAACGACGGGCTGTTGGGCTGCGTGATCGTCAGCCGGTCGCCCCGATCGTTGCGCACGACGACGTATGCCGCCGGACGCGATTGCGTGAACGCGACCGACAAACCGATGGGCACGGGACGCGGGCCGATCTCGAGCGGGCCGGCACCGCGGCGCCGCAGCGTCACCGTCGCGTCGCCGCGCGGAATCGTCTGCGGATCGGCCGCTGCGAAAAATGCGGCCGCGCCGAGCTCCGCGACCGGCGTCACCGTGCCCGGCGTGCCGACCACGGTGACCGTGTCGGGGCCGATCAAACCGGAGAGCAACCCCGCGATCGCAATGGCAATCGCGCCGGCGAGCGCGAGCGCAACGCGTTTCCCGTTCGCGCCGGCTTTCCCGCGCCAGCTGCGGAACGCGTGCACGAACATCACGCCGATCGCGATCGCCACGATCGTCGTGTACTGCCAGCTATGGTACCAGTCGCGCGCGGGGAACACGTCTTGCGTGAGCGTCAACGCAATCGCGAGCACCGCGAAAGCAAACGCCGTGGAGCGGGCGCTCACTTCGCGGCCAGCAGCGGTCCGACGAGCGCCCGAAACTGTGGGAGCGTTTGCGCGCCGTCGATGCCTCGGACGACGTGCCCGTCGCGGCCGATGATCACCGTCGTCGGTAAGCCGATCGAGACGTAACTCGACGCATACTGCTGATCCGCATCGACGAGGATCGGAAACGTTACGCCGTGCTCCGTCGCAAATTTGCCGGCGGTCGCGGACGATTCGCCCTGATCGATTCCGAGCACGACGAGCCCGCGCGAACGCTCGCTGCGGTAGAGCGACTCGAGGGCGGGCATCTCTTCTTTGCACGGCGGGCACCAGGTGGCCCAAAAATTCAGCAGCACGATCGAGCCGCGGTGCGCCGCAACCGAATCGGTGCCGCCGCCGACGCGCGGGATCGTATAGCTTACCGCGGGAGCGCCCGTGAGCATTGCGGGCCCACCGCCGCCATCCACGCTGTGCTTGGGTCCCCCGCCGGAATAGCACCCCGTAACGAGCATTCCAAGCATGAGCGCAGCAACGACCGACGATTTCCGGAGCACCCGCCGACCTTCGGTCTCGAAGCGCGCCGCCCTCGCCACCGGCCTCAGCGAATGCCGAACGTCACGCTCGACGTGACGGAAATGAGGACGTCGAGCGAGCTTCCCGCACTGAACGGATCAAATTGCTGATTGCCCAAGGGCGACGGATCGGGCTTCGTCGGACACACGGCGGACGCGCTGAATTCGCTAATCGCCAGCGGCGCTGCGAGTTCCACGTGTGCGGCTTCCGCAACGCGCCCTGCGCGCGCACGGGCGTCGTCCATTGCGGCCCGCGTTGCCACGCCTTCCGCTTCCGTGCAGTCATCGAGTCCGAGCATGAAGTTGACGCTCTGAATCGTTACGGCATTCGCCGGCAACGCCGCTTCGACGGCGGCGACGAGCTCGCGCACCTTGTCGGGGGTCGGCTTGCGCATCGAGCCGACAATCGATAGAAACGATTGCGCGGAGACGATGTTGTTGAGCGGATTTGCGATTGCGGCGTCCGCAATCCCGGCGCGCTTGAGCGCGGCGACGAGAGCGTCGGCCCCGCTGAAGGCCGAGGCCGGCGTTTGGCGGTTCCCGACCACGATGACGAACCGCACGACGTCGGCCGGTCGCCGCACGGCGCCGCGACCCTGAACGGTAATGCCGGGCCGCGGTGGGGCGGCCTGGGCGAAGATCGCGCTGCCGGACGCGATAACGGTCAAGAGCACTGCGACAAAAACGGCACCCGCGCGTAACATCACCAATCCCCCATTTGCTCTTCGTCGACCTCACCCTCGAAGATGATCGTGCCGGGCTTGAGGATCGCGCTCTCGAGCGGAATACCGTCGTAGCGCAGCGCGTGGCCACCGTGCGCATCCTCGACCGAGCGTGAGAACAGGAACGCATAGCGCGTGAGCACGTCAGGCGCGCACAGGACGCGCGCGGGGCGCACGTGATAGAGCCGGCGGAATCCCGTGAACGCGTTCTCGAACGTGGCGTCGTCGAAGCGCTCGCCGAGCGCGACGGTCCAGTGCACGCGTTCCAGGGTTGCTTCCCTATCCGCCCGAACGCGCAGGGCGATGCCGGCGACGATCTTGGATGGACGCACCCTCGCTGCGGAGTTGCGGCTCGAGATTGCCGGCCGCAGCGCTGCGCTGCGCGCGCGCGGGATCGCGCCGCGATTGGTCGTGGCGATCGCCGGCGAAGATGCGGCGAGCATCGCGTACGTGCAGAGCCTGTCGCGCGAAGGCGACAAGGTCGGGGTCGACGTGACGGTCGACGCCGTCGACGCAACGGCCGGCACGACCAACGTGCGCGCATTGCTCGAGCGGCTGGGTGCCGATGCAGCGGTCCACGGGATCATCTTGCAGCAACCCTTGCCGCGCCACCTGGACATTCGCCGCATCGCCGACGCCATGCCGCCCGATAAGGACGTCGACGGCGCCAATCCGCTCAATGGGGGGCGGCTGGCCTTCGGCAGCGGCACGGAATTCATCCCGGCCACGCCGGCCGCCGTGATGCTCTTGCTCGAACGCAGTTCGCGCTGGCCGCTCACCGGCGTTCGGGCCTGCATGGTCGGCCGCTCCAACGTCGTCGGTCTGCCGGTTACCCTCTTGCTGATGCGCGAGAACGCAACGCTCACGGTGACGCACGGCCGCACGGTCGATCTGCGGCGGCATACGCTCGAAGCCGAAGTGCTCGTCGTTGCGACCGGCGTTCCGGGCTTGATCCGCGGCGACATGGTCATGCCGGGCGCGACGGTGATCGACGTCGGCACCACGTTCGTTGATGGGAAATTGGTCGGCGACGTCGCGTACGCCGAAGTGGCCGCGGTGGCCGGCGAGATCACGCCGGTCCCGGGCGGCGTCGGCCCCGTCACCAACGTTGCGCTCATGCGCAACGTGGTGCTCGCGGCCGAACGCCTATCAGGTTCTGCCTAGAAGTGGTGTGAGTACCCGGTCGCCATAAAGAACAGCATCGGGATCGAGAGCATCGTGTTCGTGCGCGAAGCCAGAAACGCGACGCGACGCGCGACGACTTTTTCTTCATCCGTGGCGGGCGTGAGGCCGATGATCTTCTTCTGGTTTTGCCAGATGAAGGTCCAGACGTTGATCAGCATGATCGTGCCGAGCCACGCGCCGATGCCGATGCCGACGAACGGTGCCTGGAACGTGAACGCCTTCACGAACCCGGTACCGCCACCGAGCGTACCGAGCAGAATTGCGCCCATGATCCACGTCAGGACGGCGGCCCAGCGGAAGTACCAGAGCGCGCGCGGCAGCACGTGCTTCGTGATCCCGCCGGCCGTGCCGTCGGCGTTGGCTTCTTTCATGGCCGCAACTTGCACGAAGTTGAAGTAATACAGCAACCCGATCCACATCACGCCGAAAAAGAAATGGAGCCAGCGGGCTAAACCAGCGACGATTTCCATGGCTAGCTCCCCGTGGCTTTCACGATCGCGTACAACACGGCCGTGATAACGAGCCCCGAAATGACGGTTCCCATCAGAGAATCAAGTGGATTTTTCACGTTAGTCCCCTCCCCGCTCGATGCGACGCATCGAGACACTTCCAAAACGGCTTCGCGGGGCCGGGGGGAGTTCCCCTGGTGGGTAACCCAGGCTAGTTGTTGCTGAAGTGCTTGCCGAAGAATTTCTCTTGATGGCTGCGGAAGCCGCCGCCCGGCGCGGCGCTGGCCTCGGGGGTCTCGCGCTCTTTCTTACGCTCCATGAGCGCGCGCAATTGCGGTAGTAGCCGGCGGAGGAAGCCGAGCTCGGCATCGAGTCGCGCCTCAGCGCTGGCGAGCTCGAGCAACTGCTGCTTGAGGGCGTCGGCAATTTGAAGCGCCTCGCCGATCGCAAACGACGCTCGAACCGGGTCTTCGGGAATGGTTACGTCGGTCGGGCTGCCCGAGAACTCGACGATCAAGCTGAGATACTCGCGAAATTCGGACACGATTTCGGCGGTAAGCCGCCCGACCGCGGCCGGATCGCTCGGTTCTTCTTCGAGGAATTCCACGTCGCACAACAAGTAGGGCTCGCGGCTCACGACTTCGTTGATGCGGAAGCGCCGGCCGCCGGTGCTGCTGAGATAGTAGCGGCCGGAGGGGAGCGGCGTGACGTCGGCGATTTCGGCGGTCGTGCCGATGCTGTGCGGCTGCACGTCGGGATCGCCGGCTTCATCGCCCTCGCGGATCAAGACGACGCCGAAGGCCTCTTTCGCTTCTAGGCATTCGGCGATCATCTGACGATAGCGCGGCTCGAAGATATGCAGATTCAATGCCGCTCCCGGAAACAAGACCGTGTTGAGCGGGAACATCCGCAGGCGCGTCGAGCCCGCCATCAACTCACTTCCCGGCAGACGCCGGTTTCAGACGGCTCGTGACGACCGACCAGTCGACGTTGCTGAAGAACGCTTCGATGTACTTCGCACGTTCGGCGGGTTTGTAGTCAAGCAAGAACGCGTGCTCCCACACATCCATCACGAGGATGGGCGTGAAGCCCGCAACGTTGCCGTCTTCATGCAGGGTAACCCAGTGGTTGGAGATACTACCCGTCCACGGATCCTGATAGGCGATCGCCCAGCCCACGCCGCGCATGCCACCGACCGCGGCGAAATCTTTCTTCCACGTGTCGAAGTCGCCGAACGACGTTGCCAGCGTATCCTTGAGCTTTGCGTCCGGCGCGCTGCCGGCCGTCTTGGTCATGTTCCCGAAGTAGTATTCGTGCAGCCGCATGCCGTTGTACTCGAACCCGAGCCGGCGTGAGAGTTCGGCGAAGTGCGGGTTCGCGCCACCCGCTTGCCCGTTCTTGACCAACTCGGCAATCTGTTCGTTGAGCAGGTTCGTATTTTTCACGTACCCCTCGTATAACCCGAAGTGGACCTGCAGTGTGTTGTCGCTGATCCCTTGCAGACCGGCGAGATCCCATTTCTTGGGCGCGTAACTTTGTAGCGTAAAAGCCTCCTGGAAGTGCGTTTGGAAACCCTGCATTCGACGACGCAGGCAGCACCCCCGTAACTATAGGCAGGTTCCCGGTTTCCCCATACGGCAAACATCCGGCGTGCGCGATCTCGCTTATCTGTCACGGTTGCATCGCGAACCGCCGCCCTTGCTGCTCGAGTGCGAACAGCAAGGAACGTACGACGGCATTCCGATCGTCGATCGCGCCGTCGGCCAGATGCTCTCGGTGCTCGTCCACTGCATGCAGGCGAACCGCATTCTCGAGATCGGCACGGCTTACGGCTACTCGACCCTCTGGATGGCACTGGCGCTGCCACCGGCCGGACACATCTGGACCATCGATCCGGACGCCGAGCGCACGCTAGTGGCCGCGAGCTACCTCGAACGCGCGGGAAAGCTCGACGCCGTCGAGATCATCAACCAGCCGGCGCTCGAAGTGCTGCCGACCTTCTATCAGCGCAACCTCGACATCGTGTTTCTCGACGCGATCAAGACCGAGTACGAAGACTATTTGGAATTGTGCGTTCCGATGCTCAAGCGTTCGGGTTTGATCGTCGTCGACAACCTGCTCTGGGGCGGCAGCGCGGCCGACGAACCCCGCGCGCGCGACTCGGCCGACGTCAAGGCGATTCGCGCCTTCAGCAAAACGTTTATCAATCATCCACAACTAGACGCGACGATCGTTCCGATCGGAGATGGATTGGGAATCGGTGCCCGTATCGACTGACGCCTTTAAGGCAGCAATGCGCCGGTTTGCAACCGGCGTAACCATCGTGACCACCCGCAACGGCGACGTCATCCACGGCTTTACCGTGAACGCCTTTGCCAGCGTAACGGCGGAACCGCCGACGGTGCTGGTTTGCGTGAACCGCACCGCGCGCGCGCATCCGATCATCAGCGAATCGGGCGGGTTTTGCGTGAATATCCTCGCGCTCGAACAGCAGGCCCTTGCGGAAAAATTTCAGGGCGGCGAACCGCACGAACGCTTCAAAGACGTCGTGCACCGTGCCGGCCCGAGCGGTTCGCCGATTCTCGATGACGTGCTCGCCTACGTCGACTGCAGCGTCGAGGAAGAAGTGAGCGCCGGAACCCACACGATCTTCATCGGCCATGTCCTCGAAGCGGGCGAGCGGCCCGGCGTGCCGCTCGGGTACTACGACCGGGCGTATCGGAACTACGCGATCGAGCTGTGATCGTCGAGACGTTCCCGGTCGGCATGCTGGCGTGCAATTGCACGATTCTCGGCGATGCCGCCAGCGGCGAGGCGATCGTTATCGACGGCGGCGACGATGTGGACGCGATCGCGCAGCGGTTGGCGCAGCACGGCTTGCGCCCGCGCTATCTCGTGCACACGCACGCGCACTTCGACCACATCGGCGCGCTCGGTCCGTTGCGCGAACGCTGCGGCGGCGCCGGCTTGCTGCATCATGCCGACCGCCCGCTCTACGCCGACATCGCACGGCAGTACCGGATGATCGGGCTGCCCGGCGCATTCGAACCCGTTACGCTCGACGGCGACCTCAGCGACGGCGACGAGTTGTCCGCCGGCCCCCTGCGCCTGCGCGCGATCCATACGCCCGGGCACACGCCCGGCAGCACATCCTTCGCGCTCGACCACGACGGCGGCACGACCCTGTTCACGGGTGACACGCTCTTCCGCGGCGGCGTCGGACGCTGGGACCTCGGCGGCACCTCGCTCGAGGATATCGTCGACTCGATCCGCACGAAGCTCTTCGTCTATCCCGACGAGGCGCGGGTCGTATGCGGCCACGGGCCGGCGACGACCATCGGAACCGAGCGGGCAACCAACCCCTTTCTCAGCTAACCATGGGCCGCGTTGACAGCAGGGGCGCGTGATGATATTTTACCAGGTAAAGTATCTGCTGTTCTACGGGGTGCCGATCCGTGATTACTGAGAGCGACAACCAGCGCCTGACGAGCGTCACGGCGGGCACGCCGGGCGGCGAACTGCTCCGGCGCTACTGGTATCCGATCGCGACCGCGGGAGAGATGCGCGACTCGTGGACGAAGCGCGTGCGCTTGCTGGGCGAAGACCTGGTGCTCTACCGCGACCGCAGCGGACGGATGGGCCTCATCGGTGAGTTCTGCCCGCACCGCCGCGCGTCGATGGCGTACGGCATTCCGGCAATCGACGGCATTCGCTGCCCGTATCACGGCTGGAAATTCGACACGACCGGCGCGTGCATCGAGCAGCCGAACGAACCCGAAGGCAGCACCTTCAAAGACAAAGTGAGCTTGCCGGGCTACGCGGTCGGCGAACTCGGCGGCTTGATCTGGGGCTACCTCGGACCGCAGCCCGCGCCGCTGATCCCCAAACTCGACGGTTTCGTCGTCGAGCCGGCGATTCGCATGATCGGGCATTCGCTCGTACCCTGCAACTGGCTGCAAATCATGGAGAACTCGTGCGATCCCGTGCACACCGAGTGGCTGCACGGCCATCTGCAAGAGTTCGTCGAGGAACAGCGCGACGGCATCAAGCCGTCCTTCGCGATCTCGAAGCACCACGTTGCGATCGCGTTCGATGAGTTCGAGTACGGCCTCTACAAGCGGCGCCTCTACGAGGGCCAATCCGAAGACGCCGACGACTGGAAGGTCGGGCATCCGGTCTTCTTCCCGAACCTCCTTGCCGTGGGCATGCGGCGCGACGGCTCGCGCACGTATTCGTTCCAGATTCGCGTGCCGATCGACGACACGAACACGATGCACTACTGGTACAATGCGTACGCCGTGACCGCCGACGTCGATGTTCCCAAGCACATGCTCGAGGAAGTCACGCGGTACGAAGTGCCGACCCGCAAAGAGAACGGCGACTTCCGGGTCGAGATGCTCGATGCGCAAGACGTCATGGCGTGGGTCACGCAGGGGCCGATTGCCAAGCGCGAGTTGGAGAAGCTCGGCACCACCGATCGCGGCGTGATCATGTTCCGCAAAATGCTCGAACGCGAGATCGCTAAAGTCGAAGCCGGCCAAGATCCGATGGGCACGATCCGCGAGCCCGAAAAGAACACCGTGATCGACTTGCACGTCGAATACGACAAGAGCATGATGAGCGACGGCATCGCAAGCCGCCTCTATCGTGCGCAAGCCCAGTTTTACCCGCACGTCAAGGATCTCGTCGCCGTGCTCGAAGCGGCGCAAACCAAGGCGCGTGCGGAACGCCCGCTGACGACCGCGCGCTAAAGGCGACCTTGAACACCGCGTTCACTCGCGCCGCGCTTTTATGCGCGGCGCTTCTCGTCTGCGCCGCCGGCGTACCGGTTGCATCGGCCGATCTGCCCCCGGTGAAGATCGGCTTCGTCTTCTCCTATACCGGAATGAATTCCGAAGAAGGCAAGTCCGTCGATGCGGCGATGGCCGCGGCGTTGAGCCTCCACGGCGGCATGGTGGCCGGCCGGAAAATCGAGATCATCAAACGCGACGACACGGGCATTGCGCCCGAAGTCGCGCGGCGGCTCGCGCAAGAACTCGTGATCCAAGACCACGTCGACTTTCTCGCCGGGTCTCTGCTCTCGCCCAACGCGGTTGCCATCGCCGGCGTCTCGACGGCCGCGCACGTGCCGTTCCTCATCGTGAACGCCGGCACGTCCGGCATTCTCGAGAAACAGCCATATACGGTGCGCTTCGGCTTCACGAACGTGCAAGTGACGCAGCCGCTCGCGCAATGGGCTGTCCAGAACGGCATCAAGACCGCCTATGCGATCTATCAAAATTATGGTCCCGGCGTGGAGACGACGAACCTGTTCGAAAAAGCGTTCGTCGCGCAAGGCGGCACCCTGCTCGGAAAAACCGGCATCCCGTTTCAGACCACGGACTACGCCGCGTACGTGCAGCGCATCAAGGATGCCGCGCCGCAGGGTGTCTTCGCGTTCATCAACGGGGGGCCCGGCATCGAGTTCCTCAAGACGGCTGCCGCAGCCGGTTTGACAAAGAGCGGCATCCGCATCATCTCGGCGGTGGAACTGGTCGAGCCGAACGATCTGCCGCTCGTCGGTGACGCTGCCGTCGGCACCGTGTCGTCGATCAACTATTCTCCGCAGCACGACTCCGCGGTCAACCACGCGTTTCTCAAGGCGTATCGCACGAGCTACGGCAGCGACCGGCTGCCCAACTACGTCACGGTCGCCGCCTACGACGTCATCAACGCGATCTATCGCGTCGTCGACGCGCAAAAGGGCAACATCGATCCGCAAAAGTCGCTGGATCTGCTCAAGACGATCTCGTTCGAGAGCCCGCGCGGCCCGATCAGCATCGACCCCAAGACACGCGACCTCGTGCAGAACATCTACATCCGGCGCGTCGAACGGAGCGCCACCGGCTGGACCTATCGCGAGATCGCCGTGATCCCGAAAGTCAAAGACACCACCGAACAACCCGACCCGTAACCGTGACGGACGAAGACTCGGTCGACCGGCTTACCCGCGAATGGATCGAAGCCGTGCCCGGCGTGGATCCCGGCGAGTACCCGGTGTTCGCACGCGTCATGCACGCCGCGCGACTCTACGAAGCCGCCATGAGCCGCACCGCCGCCAAACGCGGAATGTCATACCGCGACATCTACTTGCTCATGGCGCTACGCCGCGCCGGCCGCGCCGTAACGCCGACCGAGCTGATCGACGAACTCTCGATCACGATGGCCGCGATCACCAAACGCATCGACCGGCTCGAAGAAACCGGCTTCGTGCAGCGCCGCCGCGATCCCGATGACGGCCGCAGCATCCGCATCGAACTCACGGACGCCGGCCGCGCCCTCGTCGACGACGACATCCGCGCCAACCGCCAACGCGAATTTCAGGTCGTCGCCGAAGAGTTCTCACCCGAAGAAGCTGCGTTGCTGACGACGCTGTTGCGGCGCCTACTCGTGCGTCTCGAGGGCATCACGAACTAGATTACTTCTGACAAAGATGCCCGCCTACACCCAAATCCGGCGGCTCGTTTTGGCTCCGGCCGCGGACAGAAACTCCGCGCCGGCTTCGATGACCTTATCCGGGTCGAGACCCATCGCTTCCATGTAGGCGCGGCGGACTGAGTCCGGTTGGCCGATTTGGAACGGGTAGCCCTTGTGTGGATCGAACGCCGGGTCGCCGAGCATTTCGTCGATCGGTAAACCTTCCGTGTAGTAGTGGCGATCGATGATCGGCATTTCGATGCACACGTTCTGGGCCGGATCGCGCACGATGCCCTTGGGATCCTCGCCGCGGGCGATGCGATCCATGTCGTCGACGAAACGTTTGCGCATCGCGATGATGCCGCGGTCGCTCGTGCCGAGATGTTCTTGCGTGCGGTCTGCGATTTTGCCCTGACCGACCCAGGCGACGAAATCCTGATTCATGATATGGCTCGTGATCCAGCGTCCCGTGCGCGGATCGCGGATTGGGCCTTCCCACGACGGGATCGTCGTTTGCACGTACGGTTCGCGCTCCGTCGGAACCCGGCTGAAATGCCACGTGACGCTTAGCGTGTTGTCATCGTCGATCGGCACGCGATATTCTGTGTGACTGAGCGGACCGAGTCCGTTGGGCCACAGACAAATGCGGCCGGTCTGCCAGCGCGCGTGCGATTCTTCCATGCCTTCGACGAGGCGCTTGTAGACGAAGCCATGCTCGAATTCGTCGAAGCCGACGCGCACGTGTTTCTTGCCGTATGGGCCCGCCTCGCCTTTGAGGCGCACCGTCCAGTTGCGGTGCATCCACTCGAAGTGCACGGGGTCGATCGAGTTTTCCTGACACTGCAGCCAGTTGCACGGAATCGTCGCAAAGACGATCTGCACGAACCCGTTCTTCCACAAGAACGGCTCGTAGTTCGGCACCAGCGGCGCGGGCCGCGGGCCGAGATAGGCCCACACCATGCCGCCCTTCGTTTCCACCGGATACGAATTGATGCGGACTTTGTCGCGAAAGTGCGCTTCGGGGTTGGCGATGTCTTCAAACGGCTGCTCGAGGCAGCGTCCGGTTTCGTCGAAATGCCAGCCATGGTAATTGCACCGGATGCCGCACTCCTCGACGAAGCCGTACGACAGATCGGCGCGGCGATGCGGACAGTGCCGGTCGACGAGTCCGTAGGTGCCGGACATGTCGCGGTAGAGCACGAGATCCTCGCCCATCAGGCGGACCGCCTTGACCGGGTTGCGGTCGAACTCGTCCTCGGCGGCGATCGGCATCCAGTAGCGGCGCAATAAGTCGCCCATCGGGGTCCCGGCGCCAACCTGGGTCAACCGGCGATTCTGCTCTTCAGTCAGCATGAGGACTCTTTTTGCAAGGAAGGCTCGCCTTCATTGCAAGAAAGCACCAGCATGAAACGTTCTGCGATGATTTCGATTTCCGCCGCCGCACTCGGCGCCTCGGCACTCCCGGCGCTCGCCCAAACCGGCAACGCAGTTCGCTTCGGCGTCGTGGGCGTCGAGGAAGCAGCCCTGCCGTACTACGCCCAAGAAAAGGGCCTCTTCAAAGCGGCCGGCCTCGACGTCACGATTACCGTGCTGCCCAACGGCGGCTCGGTGAGTTCGGCGATTCTCGGCGGAGCGCTCGATGTCGGCGTCACCAATAGCGGGTCGATGTCGTCGGCCTTCATCCGCAACTTGCCGATGCAGATGCTGGCGTGCGGTGCGGTCTACGCGCCGCGTTCGCCGATCTCGCATCTCGCGGTGGCGAAGGGCGGCGTCACGAGCGCCAAGGAGCTCAGCGGGAAGACGTTCGCGGTTTCGACGCTGCACGACATGATTCAAGGCACCGTGCTCGCCTGGATCGAGAAGAACGGCGGCGACTGGAAAGCGATCAACTTCATCGAGATGCCGCCGCCGCAAATGGCCGCCGCCATCGTCGCGAAGCGCATCGACGGCGCCGCGATCGTCGAACCGTTCTTTACGGCATCGAAGAACGATCTCTTCAACCTCGGCTACAACTACAGCGCGGTGAACAACGACAAGGCGTTCCAGACGCTCGGCATTGCCGTCTCGAAAGACTACTTCGAGAAGAATGCCGCGACCGCAAAGAAAGTCGCCGGCGCGATTCACGAAGCCGCGAAGTGGGCCAACAATCCAAAGAACTTCGCTGAAGCCGCAACGATGCTCGCAACGTTCACCAAGGTCGACCCGGCCATCATCGCCGGCTACCCGCGCCTCGCGTTCGCCGAATCGAACAGCCCGGGCTTGATTCAACCGGTCGTCGACATGCTGGCGAAATACACGTACATCCCACACGGATTCAATGCCGCGGACCTATTCGCACCGGGCACCGCTTAGCCTCAGCTATCGGGCACGATCGTGGCTGTCCCTCGACTACGCTCGGGATGACAGAGAGGGCGACAGGGGGGCCGGGGTGCGCTTGCCGCGGTTGATCGTTAGCGCGACGACGGCGGCAACGATGCACAACACCGCAGAGAGCATGAACGCCGTATCGTACGACCCTTGCGTCGTGCGAATAAAGCCGGCGATCGCAACGATCGATGCCGCGCCCATTTGGTGGCTCGCCGCGATCCAACCGAAGACCACCGGACCGTCGACGTCACCGAACGCGTTGAGCGTGAGCCGGACCGTGGGCGGCAGCGTGGCAAGCCAGTCCAGTCCGTAGAACATCGCGAACAGCGGCAGTCCGAACATACCGTCGATACCGAACGCATACGGCAGCAGCAACAGCGCCAAGCCGCGCAGCCCGTAATACGCGAAGAGCAGCCAGCGCGGATCGACGCGATCGCTCAGCCACCCCGAAAGCACGGTGCCGACGAGGTCGAAGGCGCCCATCGTCGCGAGCAATCCCGCGGCTTTTGTTTCCGAAATTCCGTGATCGCCGCACGCGGGGATGAAGTGCGTGCCGATAAAGCCCGCCGTGCTCGCGCCGCAGACGAAAAACGTACCGGCCAAAAGCCAGAACACGGGCCGGCGCACGGCCATTCGCAACGCGCCGAACGCGCGCAGGATCGGGTTGATCGTGGATGCTACCGGCGGTGTCCAGTCGGGCGATGCACCGTAAGGCTTGATGCCGAGCGACGCCGGCGTCTCGCGCATGAACAGCAGCACGAGCGCTCCGACGAAGAGTGCGATCGCTGAAACGACGAGGCCCATCGGCCGCCAGCCGTGATGCGAAACGACGTTTGCAAAAAAAGGCAGAAAGACGAGTTGCCCCGTCGCGTTCGCAGCAGACAGAACGCCGGTAACGAGGCCGCGCTGCTTCACGAACCAGCGCGCAGAGATCGTCGCGGCAACGACCGAGCCGATGAGCCCGGCGCCCAAACCCACGAAGATACCCCACGAGATCACGAGCTCCGTGGGCGTCTGAATGAATGCCGTCGCCGCCGTCGCTGCCGCGCAGACGCCGAGCCCAATGAGCATCGTGGTCCGAACGCCGATCGATTGCATCAGTGCTGCGGTGAACGGTCCCATGAGACCGAAGAGCGCGATATTTACCGCAACAGCAAACGAGATCGTGGCTGCCGACCAGTGCATGTCCGCTTCGAGCGGCCGCATGAGGACGCCGGGCGTCGAGCGGATTCCGGCCGCCGTAAGCATCGTCAGAAATGCCAGCGCCATCGCAAACCACCCGTAGTGGATGCGACCCCTGCGCAAAAGCGCACTCACGGTGTTAACGCAGCGAGATCGTCAGTTTGCCGTCTTCGTTGCCGATGATGCGGGGGCCGGCGGTTTCGTTTTCGTCTTGTGAGGTCTTGCCGTTGCCGGCTAGGGTTGCGAGGGAAGCCACGGCGGCGGAGGCGCGGGCTTGCTCGAGCATGGCGTCGGTGATCGTGCCGGCGGCGCGTTTCTTGCGGTAGTCTTCGATCGCGGTTTGCAGCGCGATGCGCGAACGCTCCGGGTAATCTTTCTTTTTCTCCGGGTAGCCGCCGAGCGCGGCTTCGATGTCGGCGTCGGTGATTGCGAGTGCTTGGTCGATCGTCTTACCGATCGCGAGCTCGACCAGCAGCGAGCAGGTCGCCGTGCCGAAGCCGCAGCCCGTGGTGAAGTACGAGACGTCCTCGATCACGTCGCCGGGGCCAACCTTTAGGTAATAGGTGTACATATCGCCGCACGAGTCGCTGAAGTACTCGCCCGACGCCATGGCATCGTCCATCGTCCGGAAGCCGGTGCGATGTTCGACCAAATGCTGAAACTTTTGAAAATCCACGATTACCTAACGTTAGCTCCGGGGTGACCTGACGCGACTTCGAACCGGCATTCCGCGCCGCCGGTTGCGAGCGATTCGGTTTGCTTGACTTTGGGTGAGACGACTTCGTCGAGCATCGAGTGAATGACGGTGCAGCACTCGGGATGCTCCGACACGACGTTGGCGTACGGACAGTTGTGCTCGCGCAGCACGATCGTATCGCCATGTTCTTCCACGTCGACGGCGACGCCGGAACCGCGAATGTTGTCGGCGATCGCCTCGAGGCGTTCGAGCGTCGACTTGCCTTCGAGCGCCGGAGCCATCTTGCCGACCACGCGCTTGGCGATGCCCGAAAAGACTTGCGCCACGCCGGCGTCGCCCTGGGTGAGGCGCACTTCACGCAGCACCGCACCGAGCATCCGGTCGTACGCTTGGGGAAAGTACCGGTCGGCCTGAGTCGTGAGCGAATACTCGTGGGTCGGCTTCGTTTTGCCGCGCCGGACGCTCTTGCCGATAACTAGGCCGTCGCGCTCGAGAATCACGAGCTGCTGGCGGATGGCGTTGGGCGAGAGCGCGAACTCCGAGGCCAGGTCAAAGGCCGATGCCGCGCCGCGGCTGCGCAGCGCGCCGACGATCTTCCCTCGGGTCGAGTCGAAAAACCGGTCGTGCATCGCCTTCAAGGTACCATAGGACGCGAAGATAGTCCAGAGTTTCCTTGACTTTCTTCCCGCCAAACCCGTACAATCGTGGGCGTGAGTAAACGCGGACTCGTCATTTCCGGCCTGCGCGCCGCCGTCGACAGCAAGGAAATCCTCAAGGGGATCGACCTCACCGTGGAGCCCGGCAAGGTTCATGCGCTGATGGGTCCCAACGGCAGCGGCAAATCGACGCTGGCCTTCGCCATGAGCGGCCACCCCAATTACGAGGTTCTCGGCGGTTCGGTGAGCCTCGACGGCACCGATCTGCTCGGCCTCTCGCCCGATAAGCGCGCCCGCGCGGGCCTGTTTCTCTCGTTTCAATACCCGGCCGCCATCCCGGGCGTCTCGGTCGCGAACTTCATCCGCACCGCGCGCATGGCGGTCAAACCCGACGATCTGCCGCCGGCCAAATTCCGCGCGATGATTTACGAGAAGCTCGAAGTCCTCGATATGGACGCGGCGTTTCTCTCGCGCTACGTCAATGACGGGTTCTCGGGCGGCGAGAAGAAGCGCCTCGAGATGCTTCAGCTCGCGATCCTGGCCCCGAAGTACGCCGTGCTCGATGAGACCGATTCCGGTCTCGACGTCGATGCGCTGCAATCGGTCGGCAAGTCGATCGAAGCGATGCGGGCCACCGACGACGGCAAGGACACGGGCTTCCTGATCATCACCCACTATCCGCGCATTCTGCGGCACGTTCCGGCCGATGTCGTGCACATCATGATGGACGGCCGCATCGTGAAAACCGGCGGTCCCGACCTCGCGGAACGCGTCGAGCGCGAAGGCTACGACACCATTCGCGAAGAGGTCGCCGGTGGCGTTGCTTAGCGTCATCGCCCCCACGGTTTCCGTTTCGCGCGACGAGCGCGGAACGCACGTCGAAATTCCGGCCGGCGTCAACACCGACGAACCGATCGTCATTTCTTATGACGTGGCCGATACGGCACTCGTGGCGCAGACGTTCGTCACCGCCGGCGAGGGCGCGCGCGCGACCATCGTCGAGCGTCTGACCGGTAACGCCGATCTTGAGATCGCCGTCACCACCACGGTGACCGCTGCGGCGCGGGCCGACATCACCTATACGGTTCTGCAAAACGTCGGCGGGGCCGTGCGCATCGATGCCAAGCGCATCTCGCACGTCGGCGCCGAAGCTCGCGTCGGCTGGAACGTCGCGCTGCTCGGCGGCGCGTCGGTCACCGATCAAGTCATCAGCGATCACACGGGCGAAGGCGCCAACAGCGAGATCGCAGCACTCTTCTTCCCCGTCGCGCGCGAAGTCGTGCAGTTGACGACGGAAGTGCAGCACAACGTACCGCACACCACCTCGCAAACCGTCGTGCGCAGCATCGCTGCCGGACGCGGCCGCGGGCGGTATTTCGGCAATATCCGCATCATGCCGCACGCGCACGGCTCCGAGGCCTCGCTGCGCGACGACACGCTGCTGATCGGTAAAGACGCCAAGATCGATGCGATCCCGGCGCTCGAAATCGCGGCGAACGACGTCAAGGCATTTCACGGCGCGACGGTCGGGGCGATCGACGAAGAACACATCTTCTATTTGATGAGCCGCGGCATCGAACGCGACGCCGCCGAGAAACTGATCGCGCTGGGCTTTTTCGAGCCCGCCGTCTCACGTTTCCCAGGCGAAGCCTTGCGCGCAGAACTCCGCACGCTGCTCGAAGAAAAGTTGGCAGGAGCCCGGCGATGATCGCCTCAGCCGACGCGCGCGCCACGGCCATCGCGGCGGATTTTCCCATCCTCGCAAAACCGACCTCGCGCGGCAAACGGCTGGTCTACCTCGACTCGGCCGCAAGTTCGCAGAAGCCGCAAGTCGTGATCGACGCGCTGGTCGACTACTACTCGTCGTATAACGCCAACATTCACCGCGGCGTGTACGAAATCGCGGCGCGCGCAACCGATGCGTTCGAAGAAGCGCGCGTCAAAGTCGCGCGGTTCGTCAACGCCGCGCACTCCGCCGAAATCATCTGGACGCGCAACACGACCGAGGCCATCAACCTCGTCAGCTTTACCTGGGGCATGCAAAACCTCAAGCCGGGCGACGCGATCCTCACGACCCAAGTCGAACACCACTCGAACATCGTTCCGTGGCAACTGCTCGCCGCCAAGACCGGCGCGGAATTGCGCTACATCAAAGCCGACGACGACGGCACGCTGCAGCTCGGAAACCTCGATGAACTGCTGCGCGGTACGAAGCTGGTCGCGCTCTCGCACGTGAGCAACGTGCTCGGTTCGATCGCGCCGCTCGAGCAGATCATTCCACGCGCCCGTGCCGCCGGCGCACTCGTGCTGGTCGACGCCGCGCAATCGGTGCCGCACATGCCGGTCGACGTGCAAGCGCTCGATGTGGATTTCATGGCGGTGAGCGGCCACAAGATGTGCGCTCCGACCGGCATCGGCTTTCTCTACGGCAAGCGCGCGCTACTCGAAGCGATGCCGCCGTTCCTCACCGGCGGCGACATGATCCGCACGGTCGCCTACGACACGACGACGTACGCCGAACTGCCTTGGAAATTCGAAGCCGGCACCAGCAACATTGCCGACGCGATCGCCTTCGGCACGGCCTGCGATTACCTCACGAACGTCGGGATGGCGTGGATCCGCGAACACGAAGTCCGCATCACCGCCTATGCGCTCGAGCGTTTGGCGCCGTTCGCCGCGCGCGGCTTGCAGTGCTACGGTCCGGCAAAGCCGGAAGACCGCGGCGGCGTGATCTCGTTCAACTTCGCCGACATCCACGCGCACGATCTCGCCTCGATCCTCGATCTCGAAGGCGTCTGCATCCGCGCAGGCCACCACTGCGCGATGCCGCTGATGGACAAGATGAACTGGCCGGCCACCGCGCGCGCTTCCTTCTATCTCTACACGACGGAAGCCGACATCGACGTCCTCATTGCAGCCTTAGAGAAGGCAGCTGAGGTCTTTAAGATCAGCTGATGGACGACTTCTACAAAGAGTACATACTCGACCACTACCGCAATCCGCGGAATTTTGGGCATCTCGAGCATCCGACAGCCGTCGCGGAAGACTTGAATCCCCTCTGCGGCGACAAGATTCAGATGGAATTGCTGGTTGGCGCGGATGGGAAGATCGCCGACGTGCGCTTTTCCGGCAAGGGCTGCGCGATCTCGCAAGCGTCGGCTTCGATGCTGACCGAGTCGATCAAGGGCAAGACGCTCGAAGAAGTGGCGCAGCTCTCGCACGATGTCGTGCTCGAAAACGTCGGCATCGGCATCAGCCCGACCCGCATGAAGTGCGCGATGCTGGGCCTCAAGGTCGCCAAGAGCGCGGCGCTCGGTGAAATCGCCACCTGGCCCGACGAAGCGGCAACCTGAGCGGAGACGTCCTCCGGGTGGCGGCGGCAATTGCCGTCGATACCGGCGCCTTCGTGCTCTGGAACCTCGCGTCGCGTTCGCCCCTGCGGCTCGCACGCGACGTCGCTGCCGGCGTGTCGCGGCCCGCGGTCGCGCTGCGCGCCGTCGGCCGCTTTGCCGGCGGCCTCTTCTTACTCGCCGCCGGCGGCGTACTGCTGCTGCCGCTCGCCCTCCAGGTCCGCACGTTCACGGTGCTCGAGACGTGGACGGTGCTTACCGGCTTGCTCGTCGAGCAGCTCATCGGCACCGATTTCCGCAACCCCTAACTGAGGCGGGTGCCCTCGACGCAGACGTTCTGCGTGTCGTAGGCGCGAAGCACGAGATTTTTCGGGCCCTGCGGCGTGCTGACCGTCACGTAGATCAACCGCGACTCGGCGCCCGAGAGCTGGTTGTCGATCACCACGTCGGTCACGTCGATGTAGTTGCCCGAAACGCCGATCGCGGCGGCCGTGCCGGGCATGTAGAGCGGCTGAGATTTCCAGTGGCCGATGATGCCGCTGTTCTGTTTGACGTCGGTGCGCAGCAGCGCGTCGCCCGGGTAAGCCACGCTGGTCTCGATGCGGTCGGACACGCTGCCGAGGATACTCGCGATGGCCGTGCCGCGGGGTTCCTTTTCGCTGCAGAACGAGTCGACCCGATCCGGTGGCTGGAGCAACGGGGCCGAGGAACAGCCGGCCAGCACGAGCGCCGCGGCGGCTAAGACACGCTTCATCGCTAGGCACCTACCGCGGAGCCGCCCGCCCCGCCTCTTCGGCCGCGAAGAATCCTTGCAAGCCGTGCGACTGAGGTCGCAGGGTTGTTCTTTTCACAGGTGAATCGCAGGAACACTTACCGTCTCGTTTCCCTCAAGGAGCGTGCCAATGACGCATGTACCGACAACTTCCCGCGGCCGCTTTATCGGAGCGACCGCCGCTGCGTCGGCGGTCGCCTTCGGCTGCCCGGCAATCCTCTCCGCGCAGAACAAAGAGATCGTCGTCGGTCTCGACGTGCCGTTGTCCGGCCCATATGCCGAACAGGGCAAGGATCAGCTTCGCGCCTACAACATGGCCATCGATGAGATCAACAAAGCCGGCGGCATCATGGGGCAAAAGGTCAAGTCGTCGGTCGGCGACGACCAGACGACCGCGGGCGTCGCCCGCGACAACGCGCAGCGCATGATCGAACGCGACGGCGCGGTGATGATTACCGGCGGGTCGTCGACCGGCACGGCCGTCGCGGTGTCCGGTCTCTGCCAGCAAAAGGGCTCGCTGTTCATGGCGACGCTCACGCACGGCGACGAGACGACGAATCAGAACTGCCACAAGCACACCTTCCGGCGCTATAACGACGCCTACATGAGTGCCCAGGCGCTCGCCCGTACACTGATCTCGAAATACGGCACCGGCACGTGGTTCCACATCACCGCCGACTACTCGTGGGGCTGGTCGGTGCACGACAACCTCGCGGCCGTCGTCAACCCGAAGGGCGCCAAAGAGATCGCCTACGTGAAGCTCAAGCTCGGCACGACGGATTTCTCGAGCGCACTTTCGCAAGCCCAAGCGGCGAAGCCCGACGTGCTCGTGCTCACCGAGTTCGGCGCCGACATGGTCAATTGCCTCAATCAGGCCGCCACGTTCGGATTGACGAAGACGTGCAAGATCCTCGTGCCGCTGGTCGACGAATACATGGCGAAAGGCACCAAGGACAACTTCACCAACGTCGTCTCGACGGCGCCGTTCTACTGGCAGTACCACGCGAAGCACTACACGTTTGCGAAGAAGTTCGTCGAAGCGTTCTACGACCGCTACAAGACGTACCCGTCGAACGGTGCAGAGTGCGCCTACGTGAACATGATGGTCTACAAGCTGGCGGTGGAACAAGCGCACTCGACCGATCCCGCGAAACTGATCCCGATTCTCGAAACCATCCAATGGAACATGACCAAGGGACCGGAGCACTTCCGCAAGGAGGATCACCAGGGCGTGAACTCCGTGCTGGTCGTGGAAGGCATTCCGCTTGCCGACCGCAACGCCGACGGCTTCAACTTCGCCCGCGTGCTCGAAGAGCACAACGGCCCGGGTGTCATGGCCCCGCTCGATAGCCTGTCCTGCAAAATGGAAACCGCATAACCGCTACGCGCACCAATCGCCAACGGGTCGGTGCAGCAATGCGCCGGCCCGTTTCGGTTCTTCTCACACACGGGGTCACGTGGTCGCTCTATCTCAAGCCCTGCTGAACGGGCTCGTACTCGGTCTGATCTACGTCGCGATCGCGGTCGGACTGACGATCGTCTTCGGAACATTACGCCTGGTAAATTTTGCTCACGGCGCATTTTACGCAATCGGCGCTTACATAGGACTCGTCGTGGCGCAGAATTGGGGCCTTGGCGCTGCGTTCATCGCCGCGCCGATCGGCGTCGCGATTTTCGCCATCATTCTCGACCGGGTGCTGCTTCGGCCATTCTACGGCAAAGACGTCACCTCGCAAATTCTCGTGACGTTCGGGATCGCGTTGATCGTCGAAGAGACGCTGCGCTTGATCTTCGGTGCGACCACACAACAGTATCCGGCCCTGCAAGGCCTCGCCACATCGGTGGCGATCGGGCCATTGGTGTACCCGCTCTATCGGCTGCTCTTTGCGGCCGGCGTCATCGCGATGCTCGTCCTCGTTTGGCTTTTCATGGAACGCACCGACTACGGGCTGATCGTGCGCGCCGGCGTGCGCGACCGTACGATGGTGCAACTGCTGGGCGGAAACATCCGGCAGGCCTCGACGATCGTGTTCGCCGTCGGCGCCGCGATCGCCGGACTCGTCGGCGCCGCCGCCTCGCCCATCTACAGCATCGCACCGGGCACGGGGTTTGCATTTCTCGTCCCGTCGTTCGTCGTCGTCGTGGTCGGCGGGCTCGGCAGTTTTTGGGGCGCCGTCCTCGGTGGTCTCTTGATCGGCGAGCTGCAAAGCTTGACGACGCTCGCCTTCGCACCGGCCGCAAACGTGATCATCTACCTCTGCATGGCGCTCGTGCTGCTGCTGCGCCCGCAAGGTTTGCTCGGCGAGAGTGAAGTGATCCGGCAGTGAACGTCTCCCAGCGCGGGGCAGGCGTGCGCTTTGCCTTGTTCACGCTCGCCGGACTCGCCCTCTTCCCGTTTATCTTTCATGCGATCGACGGCTACGCGGGTTTGGCAACGCAGATCGTCATCGTGAGCATCGCTTCAATCGGCTTCAATTTTCTGCTGGGCTATACGGGGCTGCTCTCGTATGGCCACGCGATGTTTTACGGCGGAGGCGGCTACGTGGCCGCCTTGCTGCTGATCCGGCTGATGCCGCAGCATCCGAATCTTTGGCTGGCCGTCATCGGCGCCACGCTCGCCGCGACGATTCTCGCACTACTCGTCGGCGCACTCGCGGTACGGCTGTACGGCATCTACTTTGCGCTCTTGACGCTGGCGTTTGCGCAAATGATCTACTTCGTTGTAGAGCAGGCCCAGGATTGGACCAACGGCGACGACGGACTGCAATCGATCCCCGCCGCCCTGCTACCGATCGGGCCGTATTCGATCGACCTCGGAACGGCGTTGCCGCCCCTCGCGCTGGGACCCTTCGGAAATCTGAGCGACATCAAGCTCTGGTATATCGTCAGCGCGCTGGCTCTCTGCGGCGTGATGATCGGCATGCGCGCGCTGACGCGCTCGCAGTTCGGCGAAGTCCTCACCGCGATCCGCGAAAACGAAGAACGCAGTTCGCTTATCGGCTTCAACGCGGCGGCCTACCGGCTGGCGGCGTTCGCGATTTCCGGCGCGCTGACCGGCTTTGCCGGCGCCCTTCGCGCGCTGTATGACGGAAGCGTCGCGGTCGAATCCGTCGGCATCGAACGCAGCGGGTCGCTCGTGATCTACACGATCGTCGGCGGCGTGCAGACGCTACTCGGACCGGTCCTCGGCACCGGCCTCATCATGTACCTGGAAGCCGTGCTTTCCGCGCACATCAGTTACTGGCGCCTGGTCGAAGGCGTGATCTTCGTCGCGGTGATCATCTTCTTGCCGGCCGGCATCGTCGGCACAATCGCCAAGCGTTTCTCCGGCCGTGCGAAAGACCGCGCGCTGCTCGCAAAATCCGTGAGCACGGGGTCCTCAAAATGACCGCAATCCTTGAGACGAAGGGGCTCGGCAAGTCGTTCGGGCGGTTTGCGGCCAACGCCGATATCGATTTCAGCGTTGCCCAGGGTGAACTGCGGGCGGTGATCGGGCCGAACGGCGCCGGGAAGACGACGTTCTTCAACATGCTCTCGGGCACGACCGATGTCACGAGCGGCGCGATCTTCTTCAAGGGCTGTGACATCACGCGGCTCAGCGGGACGCGCCGCGTGCACCTCGGAATCGCCAAAGCCTTTCAAACTGCGAATATTTACCCCGAACAAACGGTACTTCAGAATTGCCGTCTGGCCGCGCTCGCGCACACGCAGGGCGCGTTCGCACTCGAAGTGTTCCGCCGCTCGGATCGGCTCACCGACGTCGATGCGCTCGCGGAGCGCGCGATCGAGCAACTCGAACTCAGCGGTGTCGCCGGCGTGCGCTCGGGCGACCTCGCCCACGGCGACAAGAAGCGCCTCGACATCGCCATCGCGCTGGCGACAAAACCCGAGATATTGCTTCTCGACGAACCGGTCGCCGGCATGTCGCGCGACGAAGCACGCAAAACCGAAGCGCTCATACGTAAGCTGGCAAGCAGCATGACGGTCCTTATCATCGAACATGACATGGATCTCATCATGGGAATCTCCGACTCGATCACCGTCCTCGAATCGGGCAGCGTGCTTGCCAACGGCACGCCGGCCGAAATTCGCGCCAACGGGCGCGTGCAGGACGCGTACCTCGGCGGACACAGCGAAGCGGAGATCGAGTCGTGAGCGAACCGCTGTTAGCGCTCGAGAACGTTAACAGCTATTACGGCGAGAGCCACATCCTCAAGTCGGTCTCGCTGCACGTCGGCGAGGGCGAAACCGTCGCGCTGCTCGGGCGCAACGGCGCCGGCAAAACCACCACGCTCAAGTCGATCGTCGGCTGGGTGCAGCCGCAAAGCGGAAGCGTCACGTTTGCCGGCGAGGAGCTTGCCGGGAAAGAGATGATGGAGATCGCGCGCAAGGGCATTGCGCTCGTCCCGGAAGAGCGCCGCATCTTTACCAACCTCACGGTCGCGGAAAACTTGCGCATCGCGCAGGTTACCGCGCGCAAACCGGGCTGGTCGCTCGACCGCGTCTACGAGCGCTTCCCGCGTTTACGCGAGCGGCTCGCCAACAAGGGCGACGAGATTTCCGGCGGTGAGAAGCAAATGCTCGCGATCGCGCGCGCACTCGTGCAACATACGCGCGTGCTGCTGCTCGACGAGCCGACCGAAGGCCTCGCGCCGCTGATCGTGCGCGAGGTCGAGGCGGTGATCCGCGAGATCAAGGCCGCGGGCATGACGATTCTGCTCGTCGAGCAAAATCTCTATTCCGCCCTCGGCGTCGCCGACCGCTGCTATATCCTCGACCAAGGCGAAGTCGTCTACGCCGGGGTTCCCGACGACCTACGCGGGAACGAAGACGTCATGCGCCGTTACCTGCACGTGTAACGATAGAACCGAGTTCGACCGGCGGGGACATCCCGCCGAATGGGCAATGTAACGCTCCCACCGCACGTTAGGGAGCCCGGAACATGCGCTACATCATCGCGTGCCTTGCCGCAGCCGCAGTTGCCGCCTTTGCCTTGACGCACGCCGGATCGGCGGGGGCGGCCCCCGTCGCACCCGACGGGAAGGCCATCTTTGCGACGAAGTGTTCGGCGTGCCATCAAGCGACGGGGTTGGGGAACGGACCCTACCCGCCGCTAGCCGGAAATCCCGATGTCAACGGTTCCGACACGGCGGCTTTGATCGCAACCGTGCTCCACGGCCGGAGCGGACCGATCACGATCCTCGGTCACGCGTATAGCGGCAACATGCCCGCATGGCGCGATCAGCTCACCAACGCGGAGATCGCCGCGGTGCTGACCTACGTTCGTTCCGCCTGGACGAACAAGAGCCCGGCGGTTTCCGAAGACCAAGTCGCGGCGGCAGCACGGCCAGTCGCTTTGAGCGGCGCGGATCTCTTTGTAGCGAAGTGCGCGACGTGTCACCAGGCCAACGGCCAAGGAACTGCGGCCTATCCGCCTCTGGCGGGCAATGCCGACGTCACGCTAGCCGACCCGAAATCGATCATCGCTACGATCGTCAATGGCCGCACCGGCCCGTTGACGGTCGCAAGCGCGAGCTTCAACGGCAAGATGCCGGCATGGAAGGGGCAACTCTCAAACGCCGACATCGCCGCCGTTGCGACCTACGTGCGCGGAGCATGGTCGAATAAAGCCGCCGGCGTCACCGAGCAGCAAGTCGCTAGTGCAGGCCCGGTGGTGCTGAGCGCCGTCGGCATGTCGGTATATGGAAATAAATGCGCGGCGTGTCACCAGGCCAGCGGCAAAGGCGGCGGCGGCGGCCTCTTTCCTGCGCTGGCCGGCGATGCGCACGTAAATGCGGTCGACCCGACCCCGATCCTGGGAACGATCGAGCACGGCAAGAACGTCATGCCCGCGTGGAAGGGACAACTTTCCGCCGCCGACATCGCGGCGGTAGCCACGTATATCCGTTCGGCCTGGGGGAACAAAGGCGGACCCGTCAGCGAAAGCGACGTTGCTGCGATCAAATAATTACGCATTCGTCGAATCTTCAACGGACATTCGCAATTGTTGGGTACGGTGAGCACCTTACAGGTTGTTTGGAGGTCTCACCGTGTCGTTCCGTCGCCTTCCCACGGTCATCGTGACCGCGGTGCTTGCATTGTTGCTATCGAGTCTGTTCTATGCACCGCGGCCGTCCAGTGCGATGCCGGAGTTCGCGCAAGCGACGGGATTGCAATGCAGTGCATGTCATACGATGGTGCCGCTTCTCAACGCCTATGGCCGGTACGTGCAGCGCACGGGTTATGCGGCGATCGAACGAGCCTCGCTCGACAAGACCTTTCCGCTTTGGATCGACGAAGCACTCGCCACCGACTCAACCGCCGGTGCCGGCACCGGGACGCCGCGCGACGACTTCGGGAACCTTGCGATCCATGCCATCGGCTACGCGCTGCCGGACGTCACCTATCACGTTCAGCAATGGATCACGCAAGGGAGCCAGTCCGGCGGACTCGACACGGCGTGGCTCGCCTATCATCCGGCCTTCGCACCTGACCTCCACCTGTTCGTCGGTAAGGTTCTCAACCCGGCACCCTCGCCGTACAGCCAGACCTCGGATCTCGACGGCCCACTCGCTTCGAGTACGGTCGTCGGCGAACACGACTGGGGCGCTACGTACGGCAATCGCTGGGGCACACGAGCCGCATACGTCGGCAAGAGCCTCGATGTCGAAGCCGGCTACTACCTCACGAGTGAAGACCTCAACGGCTTGACCGATTTTTCGCCGGGCGACAAAACGTTCCAGTGGAAGGTCGCCCTCGCCCAAGCAAAGTCACCGCTCGAAGTCGGCGTGTTCGGAAGTAACGGCACGATTCCGGTCAGTACCGGCACCGATGTCTATCAATCGCAGGCCGGCTACATCCAACTCGATCCCGGCAAGAACTACCGCCCCGGAGCGCTGCTCATCTATCAGCGTCAAAGCGACAGCAACGCGGGCATGGATGCGAACGGCAATCAGTACTCGGCCGCAGCAAGCGCGGGCTGGAGTGCGGAGATTTTCGAGTCGCTGCTCAACGGAAACGCCTTACTTTCCTATCGCCACGATCTGAACAACGCCGGCATCACCGGCGGCGTGACGAACGGGAACTCCGTGAACCTCGCGTTCAACGTCCCGCTTCGGAACTTTCCCTACCTGCACGGTTACGTCGAAGCGAACCTCGGCGGAAACTCGTCGCTTGCCGGTGCCTCCGGTGGTCCGCAGTGGAAATCGATGCTGTGGCTAACGGTGCCGATCGTGCTGCACCCGTAGCGCGTCACTCAATCCGGTCGTTCGAACGAAACGGTTTGGTGAATCTCGCGGTCGTTCGTCCAGAAACGCTCGCCGTCGAACGCAAGACCACGGGCATGGAACGGAATCGTCGCTAGGTCCACCGAGGCCGGCGACGAGCCGCGTGCGTCGACGCGAGTGAGATAGTAGGGGCCGGTCGTTTCATCGTCGGTGGTCACGCAGTAAAAGCACCCGCCGACGATCGTGTGGCCGCAGATCTGATGGGGCACATCGACGATCGTTCCGGGCGTGCCCGCATCGTCGAGCGCGATGATGCGCTTGTTGTACCACTGGCTAACGTAGAGACGGTCGCCATCGTAGGAGAGGTGCGAGCCGGTGTCGTCGGGACAGGGAATCGCACTGCTCTTGCGCAGCCCATGTCCGGGAACGGCGCGAAAAATCGTGCGATGATCTTCATCGGTCTGACCGAGCAGCACGAGCAACTCGTCGCCGGCGACGGTCATGCCCCACGGCTTGCCCGAAACGCTCATTTCGTCGGTGACGGTCCAGGTTTGCGGAGCGATCGCGTAGAGGCGTTCGGTTTCGATCGAGCCGAGCCAGAGGTTCGTGCCGTCGAAGGCAATCGCTTGCGGCCGCAATGTCGGTGAATCGATGCGACGGAGTTCCACGATTTCTTGGAGTGCGGTCTGTGTCATTGGTTAGGGGACCCTTTCAGCAACGAGGCTGCAGTTAATCGTCCAGAGTCGTGAGATCACCAAGGTCCATACCCAAGTGTTGGGCGCGTAAGACGCGGCGCATGATCTTACCACTGCGCGTTTTGGGGAGTTTCGCGACGATTTCGACGCTCTTCGGCGTCGCAATCGGGCCGATTTCGCGGCGAACGTGTGCGATCAATTCGTTCGCCAGCGCATCGGATGCCGTATGGCCGACACGCAAGATCACGAACACGACGATGACTTCGCCTTTGATCTCGTCAGGAACGCCGATGGCCGCCGCCTCGCCGCACGCCGGATGCGAGACGAGCGCGCTTTCCACATCCGCGGTCGCTAACCGGTGCCCCGCCACCTTGAGCACGTCGTCGGCCCGGCCGAGCACGCTGATCGAGCCGTCGTCGTCGATCGTCGACACGTCGCCGGCCGTATAAACGCCCGCAATCTGTTGGAAGTAACTCGCAAAGCGCGATTTATCGCCCCACACACCGCAGAACATATGCGGCGCCGGCGTTTCGAGGACGAGCAACCCGCCTTGATTCGCGGGCAGCACGGTACCGTCGGCTGCACGGATCGAGAAACGCAACGGACCGAACGGTTTGCCGCTGCGATCGGGCCGGATCGTATCGGTCGGCAAGTAGCCGATGCTCGGTCCGGCGAGCTCCGTCTGCCACCACTGGTTGCAGACCGGTGCGTTTCCACGGCCCATCACGTCGTAGAGAAAGTGCCAGGCTTCCGGATTGAGCGGCTCGCCGGCGCAAAACATGGCCTGCAGCGACGAGAGATCGTGCGCTTCGGCGTTAGCCGGCCCGAAGCGCATCAACATGCGCGCGAGCGTCGGCGCCGTGTAGAATTTCGTCACGCGTTTGCGCGCGATCACATCGTAGACCACCGAGGTGTTCGGGAAATCCGGCGACCCTTCGCGGAGCACGATGCGATAACGGTTCGCGAGCGCACCGTAGACCATGATCGAATGCCCGACGATCCAGCCGATATCGCTCGTGCACCAATACACGTCGTCGGGCGTGATACCGGTGGTCAAGCGCAGCAGCGTGCTGCAACCGACCAGGTACCCGCCATGCGGCAGCACGACGCCCTTCGGCTTCCCCGTCGTGCCGCTGGTATAGAGAATGAACAGTGGGTGTTCGGCATCGACGATCACCGGGGCACACGTTGCCGGCTGCTGATCGCAGTACGCCTCGAAGTCGACCTCGCGATCATCGACGAGCGTCCCCGCTTCCCGGCGCCAGACGATGACGCGCCGGATCTGCGGCAGACGCGTGACCGCGTCATCGACGATCGACTTCAGATCGATTGCCTTCCCGCGCCGGTACGTCACGTCGCCAACGATCATCACGGTCGCGCCGGCATCATCGACACGATCGCATAGCGCGGTCGCGCCGAGACCTGCGTAGACGACGGAATGGATCGCGCCGATGCGCGCGCAGGCCAGCATCGCAACGATTCCCTCGATCGAGAGCGGCATGTAGATGCAGACGCGATCGCCGCCGACCACGCCGTCGAGGCGCAGCGCGTTTGCGAGCTGACACACGCGGGCGAGCAGTTGCGCGTAGGTGATCGTCCGCTCGCTGCCGTCTTCGCCCACGAACTCGTAGGCGATCGCGTGCGGGTGCGACGACGCGTTGCGATCGAGGCAGCTGACCGTCACGTTCAGGCGGCCGTCGGGAAACCAGTGCGGGTCGTCCATCGTGCCGGTGAACGTTGTCTTCGGCACGCGGTCCCAGGCGATGGCCGCCGCTTGCGAGTGCCACCAATCCAGCGGATCGGCGAGCGCATCGGCCACCCATTCATCGTGGTCGGGAATGCCGAACCAGTTGAACGTTGCGGCCGGCGGCGCGTAGGCTTCACCGCCGCTAAGCAGTCCTTCGATGAAAGCCGTCATGCGAACCCCATCATGCGCTTCTTAGATTTTGATGTAATCGTGTTGGTTGATGATAGCCCCGTTTGGACCGCTGGTGACGTGGAACGTTGCGACGTAGGAGCCGCGCGTCGAGGTGATCTCCGCATCGATCGTCGCGCCCGAGGCGTCGGCCCGGCTGACGTGGATCGACGTGATGTGCGCATCCTTGTCGAGGAACGCTTCTTCCTTGAGGCTCAGGGACCGGTCGCTGCTCGTGCCGCCGAGCGCCGCGTAGGCCCCGGACTCATCGCCCGCGATGAGGTCGTCGATGTAGCGCCGCACCAGCGCCGTGGCCGCGTCGGGTGGGTTCGGCGGCGCCACCACCGGACGCACTACCGGCGCGAGCGTCGGGCGAACGGCCGGAGGCGACGCCGGGACGACGGTCGCGACAACGATCGGCCTCGGGGCTGCCGTCACGGCGGCTGCCGGTTTCGCGTAGCTCGGAACCGAGGTGCTGGCGAGTGGGGATGGAGACGGGCTGGAAGCGGCCGTCGCCGTCGGAGCAACCGTCGCCGACGGGATCGGCGTGGGCGACGGGGACGGGGTGCGGCTGGGCGCCGGGGAGGGCGAGGGCGTGGATGAGGGCGAGTCGGTCGGCGAGGGGCTCGCTTCGGGGGTGGGCGTCAGCCGCACGAGCGGGGTCACCGGGGGCTGCGGGACGGGCGTGACCTGCGGGATCGACGTTGCGCCGAGCTCCGGGACCGTCGCCCGGTTCTGGAACGCCGAGACGAGGGCGCCGATCCCCAGGCCCGCGACGATGACGCCGATGATCAGCGCCGCCATCGGCAAGGGTCCGCCGCCGGTCCCACCGCCGCGTGAGGGTTGCTGCGGCGTAGAGGGGCGGCGACGGCGCGGTTCGGGATCGGACATCGCATCGCGCTTTCCGCGCATCCGGCAAGAGGCCTTGCCGCCACACGCGAATGCGCCGTCCATGATTCGGGTCCGCGTCCCGATCGATGTCAACGCCGTCTTGTGCGCCGATTCGATTGCATTCGCTCTCGCCACACCGTTACGCGTCGGTGAATTGCTCACGCACGCCGTGCTCGACGCCCTCGGCCCGCGCGCGCCGCAAGACAAGCGCGAACGCATGGTGGCCAGTACGCACGCGGGCCTAAACGAAGGCGCGTTCATCGTCGAGATCGATGGGCGGATCTACGAACACTGCGACGACGTCACGGTGGTCGCCGGCGTCGCCAACCTGCGCTTTTACCGACGCGAACGCCGCGATACCGCGGCATGACGTGATCGGCGACGAGAAAGGCCCGCCGGCTTCGCTCACCGGCCTGTTCGCCACGGCCTACCGGCTCTACGTGCACCGCGTCGGCCTCTACGTTTCGCTTGCGATCGCGGCGTTCGCCGTGCAGGCGATCGTCGATCTAGCCGTCATGCGCGACGACGGTCTCGCCATCGGCCTCAACATCATCGTCGGTTCGTTCGTCATGGCGGCCGTGTCGATCGGCGTGGCCTTCGATCTCGCGCAGAAGGACGCCGATTGGAGCACGATCTTCAATTCGGCCTCGCTGCGCTGGGGCGTCGTCGTCATCGTCAACGGCGTTTATTACGTGCTCTACCGGCTGTTTTGGCCGAGCCTATTTGCGCCGCCCGAGGAGACGGGCTATGGTTTCTTGCTGATCCCGTTCGTCTTATTGCTGGGCGCGATTACCTTGGCCACCGTGGTTGCGGCGATCGACCCGGCGAAGAGCCGTCTCACGCTGCCGCTGGTCGCGCTCGCCAAAGGGTTCGTCGTCTCGGCGCAATTCGTGAACCTCGGCCGGCTGATGATGTTCTCCGTGCTGCTGATGCTGCCGATGATCGCGGAAACGTTCCTCGAACTGCAACTGATCCGGCGCGGTGTGTTCGAGGCCGGCTTCTGGGCGGCCATACCGCTCGATGCCATTACCATCGGCCCGCTCCAGGCGCTCGCAACCGTCCTCTACGTAGATTTCCTCCGCCGCGCCCACCGCTGAGAAGAATTACGGGGCGGCGTAGAGTTCGCCGCGGCGCGTGAGGACGAGTTCGGTATAGAGCGCATTGGGCCACGCAAAATCGTCGCGCGTGAACGACTCGGGCCAATTCGCATCGAACGATTCGTGCAGGCGGTGATCGCCCACATCGGCGACCGCGATGTAGCCGAAGACTTTGTCGATCTCATCCGGATCGTCCGACGTCAGCGCTTGCACGCACAGCGCTAGCGGCCATACGTAGCCGTGCGGCGTGTGCGGACTGCCTTCTCCCTCGGCGTAGCTGCCGCGGAAGAAATACGGATTGCGGTCTGAGAGCACGAAGCGCCGCGTTGCGAGGTAGAGGGAATTGTCTTTCGGCAGATAGCCGAAGTATGGAATCGACAAGAGCGAGGGGACGTTGGCGTCATCCATCGCGTTGACGTGGCCGCGGCCGTCCACTTCGTAGGCGTAGATGCGCCCGAACGGCTCGAGGATCAGGGTGCCGTTCTGCTCGATGCCGCGCTGGATCTCGGACGAAAGCCCCCACGCGTCGGCCGCCGTATGACCGTCGTGCCACACGTCGTTCGCGATCTTGCTGAGATCGCGCAGCACGACCACGGCGAACATGTTCACCGGAATGTTGTAGTGATAGCGCACCGGATCGTCCGAGGGCCGGAAGCCGGTCCAGACCATCCCGGTGTACCGAACCGCGCTGCCGCGCCCGCCGCGCGCGAGCTGCTTGTTCGTGTAGTGCGAGCGCGTATCGTGGTGCTGCTCGACGTGCATGATGTGAAGCACGCGCTTGAACGCGGCGCGCACGGTGGGCGTGAAGACCGACGCGTCTTTGGTCTGCCGGTAATAGTCCGACGCAAACCAGATCGGATAGAGCAGCGAATCGACCTCGAACTTCTCCTCGACGACCTTGTAATTATCGGAAAACGCGTTCGCGTAGGGATCGATGAGGATGTAGCGCGCCTGGCGCTCGACGACTCCGCGCAACGATTTAGCGACCGCTGCGTGGTTGCGGGAGAGCCCGATGTAGGGTCTCACGATGGCGCTCGCATCGCGCAGCCACTCGGCCCGGATGTCGCCGGTCGACACGTAGGTCGTCCCGTCGCGCTGCGATTTGACGTGCCGCCCGATCGTTTCGTCGTAGGCGGTCGCGTAGAGCGTATCGAGTTTCGAGGAGAGCAAGGGTGGGAACGCTGTCTCGGTCGCGGCCGCGGGGCCGCCGGAGCTCAATGCCAGCAATGCCAGCACCATTATGCCGACCGCGACTCGCTTTAACACAACGGCATATCCATCCGCACGATTTCGTTATACCCTATCAAGAGAGCGTTCGATACGCGCCTCATCACATCATAAGGATCGGCATGTCAGCCCGCCTCTTAACCGGATCGATCATCTTTGCGTTCCTGATCACGCTTGCGACACCGGCGTTGGCGGAAATACCGGTACAAACATATACGATCGACGGTGAGGACTCGTTCCAAGTTGCCGGTCACGCGGTGCGAACCGACATTGTGTATGCGGGCACACAGCGCTTGGCGATCCAACGTCAAGGAAAGGTAACGCGCTTCACCGCTACCGTTACGTACGATCGGCATGAAGGCGGCGCGGCAACACACTCCACCGGCGCGTTTTCGACGAAAATCCTGGCCAACGGCGAGCAGCACGACGAATCCGACGGCGATCCGGACTACCTCACGATTCTCAACCAGCCGTTTTCGATCGAACTCGACGCGCCGACGCTGCGCGATCTGCGCTCGCTCGTGCGCGCCGTACCGTTCGATTTTCCTTCACCGATGACGGGCGCTCCCTTGCACGGTTCGTTGCGGCGGCTGCCCGACGGTACGCTCAACGGCCGCCGTGTGCTCGGCATCGCATTTGCGGCACGCGGTCCGCTCAACGGCTCGCTGCCCGACCGGCCGGATATGGCGCTCAGCGGCACGATTACCATGAACGGCACCGCCTACTACGCCTACGCCGACGCGCTGTTGCTGGCGCTCGACGCAACCCTCCAGATCGAGGGCCGGGTGGCCAATAGCGGCCAAAGCGACCCGGTCACGATCGTCTATAAACGGACGATTCGTCCGCAGACACCCTAATTACGGGGAAGATCAAGCGTTCTTTCCGAAATTGCGAAACCGCCGCTCCTGCGAGCGCGGTTAGGGCTCGTGATGAGTGCGCTCGCGCCAATCCTTGGGGATTACCGATTGTCCGCTCCGGCGATGATGCCGCAACCGGCCCGCCAAACCAAGGGCGTGCCGGGTCCTGAGAACTTTGAAGTAATCGTCGATGACTACCAGCGGCGTCTCTATGGCTTTGCCCTGCGCATGACGGGCAACCGGGAAGACGCCGAGGAGATCGTCCAGGATTCGTTCGTGCGTGCCTATCGGGCGCTCGCCAAGATGGATCCGCAACAGCGGGCCGAGCTGCGGCTGCAGCCGTGGCTCTACACGATCACGCTCAACGTCACGCGCAACCGGCTGCGTTCCAAGCGCCCGACCAACGTTGCGCTCGACTCTTTGGCCGATCCCGACGCACTCCTCAACGAAACCCAGGAGGGGCCCGATCAGCCGGAAGCGATCGTCGACCGCGCCGCCGACATGGTGCTGGTCGAACAAGCGTTGCTCCAACTGCCGATGCACTTGCGTGCGGCGGCAACGTTGCGCTTCGTCGAGGGGCGTAGCCACCCGGAGATCGCCGAGATTCTCAATCAGCCGATCGGGACCGTCAAATCGCACGTCCATCGCGCCGTGCGCATCCTCCGCCGGATCTTAGGCCCCCAAGTCGGCCGTATCGTGGCGTCCGAGAATTCCGCGATCGAGGAGGAAGACTAGATGCGCTGCTGTGACGTCGAAAAACTTTGGGATGACATGCGCGATGCGCTGGAGCCCCACCGCACGCAAGTTATCAAACATCTGCGCGAATGCCCGCCATGCCAGGAGCTCTACGAACAGTACGAAGGTATCGCATACTGCCTGACGTGCTTGCCCCCGCCGGAACCCTCGGCAACGCTCGTGCCGAAAATCATCGACCACATCCGCACCGCCGTAAAGGCGACGTTGCCGGATAGCGTCGCCAAGATGCATTCACCGCTCGGATTGCTGTTCGTCGCGTTCCGTGAAAGCGGGATCACCTACGTCGCGCTCGATCGCAACGAAGGCGACGAAGCCGCCTTCCAGCGCATCAAGGCGCGCCTCGGCCGCAGCGTCATACCGTCGACTGCACCGGGCTGGGTCAGCGACACCCTGAGCGCGTTCTTCAACACGCACGTCACCAACTTCGAACGCGTCGACATCAGCGCCCTCACGCCGTTCGAACAAGCCACGCTGCGCGCAACCGCGAAGATTCCCGCCGGCGAAGTGCGCAGCTACGGCTGGGTTGCCGCGGCGATCGGTCAGCCCAACGCGGCCCGCGCCGTCGGCGGCGTCATGGCGCGCAATCCCGTGCCGCTACTGTATCCGTGCCATCGCGTCGTCGACTGCGAAGGACGCCTGCACAACTACGAATACGGCATCGACGTGAAGGCCCGCATCCTCGAACTCGAAGGCTGCCACAGCTACAAACGCTAGCCGCTAGACGCTATCAAAAAAAAACGCCCCCGAATCCGGGGGCGTTTTCTCTTAGCGGTGGTCTTCCGTCCAGCGGCGCTCGTTGTCGCGGTTATCGTTCTGGTTTTCACGGTTGCGGTAGCCGTTGTCATCGTTCGAATAGTTCTGGCGGCCGGCGGGCGTGTAGTATGTCTGATTGCCGAACTCGGCGTTCGCTTCCGCGTTCTTGTTCGACACGTTAATCGCGGTCGCGATGCCGGCGACGAGCGCTATGCCGCCGATGATTTCGTTGCGCGTGGCCGCAGCTTGATCCGCGCTCGCCGGTGCGATCGCTGCGAAACTAAAGGCTGCGCTCAGTGCGAGGGCAGTGATGCCGGTGGTGAGTTTGTTCATGAGAGAACCTCCACTCACAGGCTAGTCCTGACGGTTTACGTTTTGCTGGCGATTTGAGGAGCGTTTGATGAGAATGCTTGCTGGTGGATCGTGTGCCAATCGACCAAATCGTTGAGCTCGATCGACGGCTGATAATCCGGCCGGTCAGTGATGCCCAGGAGCGCTCGCTCGCGCGCGGCCGGCTCGGCCGGTTTCTGTCGCGCGCGCATTGCAACGTTGTGCGCGGCGATCTCGGCGGGGGAAACGTGCGTTGCGTGTGATGCGACCCACGCTTCGAATTCCAAATACGTCGGCAATTCGGTTTCGATGTGGGCCTTGGCCGCGTCGAGATCGATGCCGATCGTTTCGCAAAACCACACATCGAAGCCGCTCTTGTGGCCCGAGTTCCAGGTGTCGTACAGCGCGCCGGTTGCATCGAGCGTCGCTTTCATCCAAAAACGCGGCAAGTGCATCAAGCCTAGCGGTCCGGTACTCTGCGAACTCACCGCCGGCACGATCGGCTGGATCTTCATGCCGCGGCGCGCCTTCACGTCGGCGTGCACGGTCTCCCAATCGTCGAGCGCGTTGAGCAGCGACGAGCCGCGTTCGTTCTCATCGCGCAGACCTACGAACGCGCGCGCTTTGGCGGCGTTGTCGGCCGGCTTTTGCTGCGCGTCGATAGCGGCGTTCACCGCGGCGATCGAGGCGGCGTCGAGCTTACTCGCGTGTTCACGCACCCAGGCCTCGAACTGTATGTAGGACGGGCCGGTAGCGAGGTACGCCAGCGTCGCGCCGGGATCGAGTCCCAGACCTTCGATGACGGTTTTGTTCGAGCCCATATCGCTGCCGGTGTGATACGCCTCGGGAGCAGCGCCGGCGGCAGCCAGGACGCACTTGAGCCACAAGCGCGGAAGATGGGCGACGCCGAGCGGCCCCTTCACGGGCGCGCTCGCGAGGGGAACAATTTTTTCCATGCCGTCTCCTCGAACATTCGGCGGTCTGTCACCTTCAGCGCCGGCCGCGCGGCGGGAGGACGTCGAGAAGCGTTCGCAAATATCGCCAGCACATTACGTCCGCGGCCCCTTCAGACAACAGATGTAGCGAAGGATAACAGGCGGGCAAGAGGAGGTGGTTATCGTTACTAGTGACTGTTCCAAACCTGGTTTAACAACGATGACTGGAGGTGCTCGGACCTAGTCCGAGCCTCTCCCTAGAGACAAACCCTTGTCCGCCGGCTGATCGTCAGCCGGTTTTTTTTGTCCTTGCCTGCTGGCCGGGGGAGGGCGTCCCCGCGAATTCTCAGAAAGAACGCCGGTTTCGTGCACACCGAGCGCGATCCGCGCGTGAACGCCATCCCGGATATCCACGGCCACGCCAAGGGCGAACACAAGCCGTACACCGAGGAGCGTCCCCTTCCCCTGACAGCACGCATGCTGTTCCTGTGGTTCTACCACGCTTGCCGCCGCGGATTTCCGCGCTTCATGATGGTCACCGACCACATGAACTCGCTCACGTTTGAAGATCCGGCCTCGGTGAACTTGGTTCGCCGCGCCCTCAAACTGGCGCAGGCCGGCGACCTCTACGGCGCCGCGGAGACCGCGAACGTCGATGTCGGGCACGCTCAAGTTGTTTCTGAAGGCCTGCGCCGCGGCATGCGCTACTCGATCGGGGCCGAGGTCGATAACGACCCCCGTGCCCGGCCCGATGCGCAGAACATCGTCGAGGCCATGCGCCCGGACGGCCTCATCCGCTCGGTCCACTTCATCCCGATCGATCATCCCGTGCATGGGCCCAACTGGAATTGGCCCTTCGATAACCCGGAATTTCTCTCGCTCTACGACCACGTCGGCACCGAAAAAACGTGGGAGCTCTACATGGGCGTGCTGCTCGACGCGCTCGAGCGGCTGCCCGGCAACATCGTCGGCCACTTCTACGTGCCGGCGAATTTCGGCCATTGGCCCGACCAAGCGACGCTTGAGGGCTACGAAGACAAGATGCTCGACATCGTGGAAAAACAGGGGATGGCGGTGGAGTTCAACACCCGCTTCCTGTACCGCGACCACACCGACGAAGAAAAGCAGCGCTATATCGACGCCAACCGGCGGCTGTTGCGCAAGGCCAAGGAGCGCGGCATCGGGATCGCGATCGGCTCCGACGCCCACAGCCCGCGCGACCAGGCCGGTGCTTTTGAGACCGTTCTCGGCGTGCTCGACGAGCTCGAGATCAACGAAATCGTTTTCCCGATCGGAGGCCGCCTCGCGCGCGTCGCCCTGCGGTACGTGAAGCCACCCGAGCCGGAACCGGCACCACCGCCGCCCGAACCGCCGCCCGCGCCCGCGCCCGCACACGTCCCGGTCGAAGCCGCCCCGGCGGCCGCGAAGCCCGTCCGCAAAGCCCGGCCGGCTGCGTCGTCGGCCCGTCCCAAGGAGAGCGCGCCCGAACGCGCCGCCGACGAGACGCCCTTCGAACCACCGGCCGAGCCCGCCGAGCCCGCCGCGCCCGCCGCGCCCAAAGCGGCACCAAAGTCCGCCGCGCCCAAGGCTGCTCCAGCGCCGAAGCCCGAGCCCGCAGCGAAGGCGGAGCCTGCCAAGGCCGACTCCCCCGCAGCGAAGCCGCCGAAAACGACCGCTGAAGTAAAGCCCGCTCCCGCCGTCAAGGTGGCCGCACCGGCCAAACCGGCGCCGGCCAAGGCTGCCGCGGCGGTCAAGGCTGCACCGGTGAAAGCCACCCCCAAACCGGCTCCGGCCAAACCTGCCCCGGCCAAAAAAGCCGCCGCCGTTCCGGCCAAAAAAGCCGCGCCCGCTCCGGCCAAGAAGGCGCCGCCCAAAAAAGCGGCGCCGGTCAAAAAAGCAGCCGTGAAAAAGGCGCCTGCGAAGAAGGCCGCTCCCGCGAAGAAGGCCGCGCCGGCTAAGAAAGCGCCGCCCAAAAAAGCGCCTGCGAAGAAGGCTCCGCCCAAGAAAGCCGCGCCGCCGAAAAAAGCCGCGCCGGTGAAGAAAGCCGCGCCCAAAAAAGCAGCTAAACCAAAGGCCCCGGTGAAAAAATCCTCGGCCAAAAAACCGGCGCCGAAGCGACGCTAACGATCCTGCGCTTCGGCGCGCTGCTCTTCGCCATCGCGCTCGCCGCGTGTACGCGAGTCGGTGACACAGCCGCCTCGACGGACGCGGGGACGTTGCGCATTGCAACGCAACGCTCGCCCAACACGCTCAACCCGATCCTCTCGGCGAACACGACCGAAGGGATGATCAACCGCCTCTCGTTCGACCTGCTGATCTCGGTCGACGCATCGGGCAAACATTTGCTGCCGATGCTGGCCGCCGCGATTCCGACGCTTGCCAACGGCGGCATCAGCGCCAGCGGCACGGCCATTACGTATCATCTTCGCCCGGGCGTGCGCTGGCAAGACGGCGCGCCGTTCACCAGCCGCGACGTGAAGTTTACCTGGCAAGCGATCATGAACGACAACAACAACGTGAACAGCCGCAACGGCTACGAACGCGTTGCGTCGGTCGACACGCCGAACCCGCTGACGGTCGTGTTCCACCTCAAAGCGAAGTTCGCTCCGTTCGTCGGCACCGTGTTTGCCGAAAGCGACAGCGCGTACTGCATTTTGCCGGCGCACCTGCTGGCCGCGTATCGCGACCTCAACCACGTGCCGTTCAACAACATGCCCATCGGCACCGGTCCGTTCAGAGTCGTGAAGTGGCTCCACGGCGACCGCGTCGAGCTGGTTGCCAACGACGACTACTTCCGCGGCAAGCCCAAACTGCGGCGCATCATCGTGCGCGATGTTCCCGATGAAAACACGTCGATCAACTTGCTGCGCACGCACGAGATCGACTGGATCTTCGAAGCCTCGCCCGAGACGGTCAACGAGCTGCGCCCGCTCGATGCGGCCGGCACGATCAAGCTCCTCTACGATGCCGCACCGTCAACGTACCGGATGTACATGAACACGTCGCGGCCGGCGCTGCACGATGTGCGGGTCCGCCAAGCAATCGCCTATACGGTCGACAAAAAGCTACTGGTCGACCGCCTCACCGGCGGCACCGCGGTGGTCGCCACCGCCGACCAGCCCAACTTCTCGCCGTTCTACGAACCCAACGTCCAGACGTATTCCGTCGACCCGCAGAAGGCCAAGGCGCTCCTGCGCGCCGCAGGCTACACCTTCGGCGCCGACGGCAGCGCACAGAAGAATGGGAAGCAGCTGTCGCTTCAGGTGTCCTACAACGTTGAAAATGCGACCCGCCGCGCGATCGCCGTCCAAGTGCAGGCCGAGCTCAAAGGCATCGGGATCGACGCACCCCTCAAAAGTTATCCCGCCAACCTGATGTTCGCCACGTTTGGACAAGGCGGGATTTTGACCAACGCGAAATACGATTTGAATATCTCCGGGTGGACCGCCGGATACGATCCGGACGATTATTCGCTCTACGGCTGCGATCAGTTTCCGCCGGCCGGTTCGAACTACACGCGCTACTGTTCGCCGGAGATGCAACGGCTGCAGCGCCAGGCCCTGGGTTCGTACGACGAGGAAACGCGCAAGAAAGCCTATTCGGGGATTCAGAAACTGCTCGCTCACGACGTACCCGACATCGACTTGTTCTACTTTCGGTTTCTGCAACCGATCAATCCGGCGTTCAAGAACTTCGCTCCGAATCCGATGAACGAAGCTTGGAACGCCTTTCTCTGGGAGTTGTAAGCCGATGCCCGACGAGAACTCGCCGATTGCGCGCATCCCGGAATTGCGCTGGCTCCACAAGATCATCGTCGAACGTGCGATCACGCGCGGCGAATATCTGCTCTCGGGCGGCGCGCGCAGCGACTACTACATCGATAAGTTCCGGCTCTTCGCCGACCCGCACGTGCTGCGCCGCATCGCGCGCCTGTTCGCCCCGATCGTCTCGGAGATCAGCCCCGATCTGATCGGCGGCACGGAACTCGGCGGCGTGATCATCGCGACCGCCGTCTCGCAGATGACCGGCATTCCGATGATCGTGGTGCGCAAGAAACCCAAGCAGTACGGCGCCTTTGCCGACGAGTACGTCGAGGGTCCGTTCGAAGGCGGACAGCACGTGCTCTTGCTCGAGGACGTCGTCACCAGCGGACGCGAGGTCCTCGCCGCCCGCGCGCGCCTCGAAGAACTCAACCTCAAGGTCACGCTCTACGCGATCGTCTCGCGCGGCCTCGCCCCGATCAACTCGCTCATCCAGTTCTCGCTCCCCCGCGGAGAAGCGAAAACCGACAACTAGAGCATTCGCTTCAAGCGAATGCTTCGCGTTCGGTTCCCCACGGTTTTCTACGCGGAGTATTTCCTGGGAACCGAGCCGCAGACTCAGCCTACGGTGAGGATGGTGTGGTCGTCGGCGACGCTGATCTCGCCTTTGTAGATCGTGCGGGCGCCATCTTCGAGGTCGTGCGAGGTGGCGTCTTGCGTGTAGTGCGTGAGGACCAGGCGTTTTACGCCGGCGTCGGAGGCCATTTGCGCGGCTTCTCGCGATGAGGAATGGCCACGGATGCCGCCGTGTTCCTTTTCATCGGCGAGCAGCGTCGCTTCGCACAAGAACAGATCGGTGCCGCGGGCCAGTTCCACGACGCGCGGGTCCGGCGCCGTGTCGGCCGAGTACGTGAAGCTCGTGCCGTTGCGTTCGTAGCGCATCGCAAACGAGACGATGAAGTGCGTGGTCGGCGCGAAGCGCAGGCGGCCATGCCCGATCGTCAACGGCTCGGACGGGTCGAACTCTTTGAGGTCGAAGGCCTCATCGAGAAAATCGCCGTTGCCTTCGTGAGCGAACGCATCGGCAATCGAGCGCAGCATTGCCATGCCGCCGGGCGGCATCCAAACGGGCAGCCGGTTCGGGCGGTGCTTCGAGCCGTAACGAACGGCGTAGCGCAGCGGGATCAAGTCGAGAAAATGGTCGGCGTGCATGTGGCTGATCACGATGGCGTCGAGCTTGTCGTAATCTACGTGCCGGCGCATGTTGGCGAAGGCGCCCGTTCCGAAGTCGAGCGAAAATGCAAAATCGCCATCCTGAACCAGGTAGGCCGAACAGGCGCGATCGATGCGGGGTACCGAGCAACTCGACCCGGCGACCGTTATCCGCAGCGCTCCTACAGCGATGAGAGAACCTCGGCAGCATGGCCCTCGACTTTGACCTTCGGCCACACCTTTGTCACGGCGCCATCCTTGATGAGGAACGTCGACCGCTGGATTCCCAGCGACTTCTTGCCATACATGTTCTTCTCGACGATCACCCCGAACGCGTCGCACAGCGCCGACTCGATGTCGGCCAGCAACGCGAACGGCACGTCGTACTTCGCCTTAAACTTAGCCTGGGCGGCCACCGTGTCCCGGCTGACCCCGACGACGGTCACGCCCTTCTTACCGAAGGACGCGTTGAGGTCGCGAAACTGGATCGTCTCGTTCGTGCAGCCGGGCGTATCGGCGCGTGGATAGAAATAGACGACGAGCGCCTTCTTTCCGAGGTCGCGCAGATGAACCGCTTTCCCGCCGTCGTCTTCGACGACGACATTTGGGACCGGTGCTCCGGCTTGCAGCATGGACGGGTCTCCTAGGTTAACTGTCGGTTATTCGCTTAAGGCGCTGCGCGAGTCTCCCTTCGCGGAGCGCCCGCACGAAATTGTGACAAAGGAACGATGAAGAGCAACCGGTCGAAAGGTTCCATTTCATCGAAGTTGTCGATATGGAGAAATTGGTTATTTCGCCACACGGCAAGAGCAACACAATGCTCCGCCGGAGGAGGCATCGGGACCTCTCCCTGGAGCCGCTCGCCAACATTGTAGTCCTCGTCACCAAATTCAATCCGCGACCGCGTTCCGGGGAAACGGGAGAGTCCGGCAAAGGCCGGCGCAGCTAGCGAGGAGGTCGAAAACGTCTGGATCGCCTCGAATTGCCGTCCGACCGAACCGGCGAACGCATCGTCTTGGACGCGCATCACGACTTGCAGGTGCGGGTTGCGGCCGCGGGCGCCCAACGCCACTTCGAGGTTCGCGGTATCGCTCGAGGTCAAGGCGATCAGGGCCCGGGCCAGCGGCAAATTACACAGGTCCAGCGTACCGTCGCGGGTGGCGTCGCCGGTGAGAAGTTCGATCGTCCGGACCCGCGACTGTTCGACGATCTCAGCATCCGGAACCGGATCGATCACCACGACCGGCAGGCCGAGCATGCGCATGAACTCGATGACGCGCGTACCGACGTTGCCGGAGCCGCAAACGACGACGTGGCCGCGGGTGCGGATCTGACGCAGGCCCTGCAGTGCCGTAAACTGCGCCCGGGTGAGGGCGGTGGTCACGAAAGCGATCGAGATCCCCGAGAACGCGACGCCCAGGACCTCGAGCACGATCGTTGCCAGCTGCCCTAGATGGGTCGTGGGCGTGATATCACCATACCCGGTCGTGGTCATGGTCGTCGTGACAAAATAAGCCGCGGTGATCGGGTCCTTTTTGAAGAGGACCCCGAAAAAGATGGTCGATGCTACGAACACGATGATTGCCGCCGCCAACATGCCGCGAATGACCGGATCGAGGTGGCGGAACTGTTGGAACGCCCCGCGGAGCTTCGAGCCGAAGCTCGGGTGTTCGATGACGTCTGAGCTGACCGACTTTACCACGGTCGCGATCAGGTCGCGCAGCTGGCCGAAGACCACCACCTGGTCGCTCGCGTCGAAGCGGTGGGCGGGGTCGAACTCGGTGACGCCGCCCAGTGCGATTACGCGCATCTTCAGATGGGCCTGGGCCTCGGCGCGGTTCATCCCCATGATGCCGAAGAGCGCCGCCGGCCGCTCGGAAAAGCCGCAGAGCACGCCATCGAGATCGGGGAATTGCAGCGAGTAGAACGACGATTGGTCGAGCGCCGCGCCGACAATCGTGGCGGCGGCGTGCGAGGCGAGCGATAAGACGGAGCAGTTCGGGAGGTTCTGTTCGATTTTGCGCGCCAGCGTGCGGTTGAACTGGCGCAGAACGATGCGGATTTTGGGATTGATGTCGCGCGCCTTCAGCGCCACCTGAAGATTGACACGGTCGTCTTCAGCGAGCGCCATGAGCGAGGTGGCATCGGGGACCCCGACGGACCGTAGCGCTTCGTAGTCGTTGGGCGCAAACGGCAGGTACTCGCACTTGATCCGTTCGAGTTGTTTTGCGAGTTCCTGATCGTGCGGCCAAACCAGGGCGACGCGATGTCCTTGGGTGGAGCAGAGCTCCTCGCACACGCGAACGGCAAGCGCATCACCACCAACGACGAGAATTAGAGGGACGTCCGCCATATGCCCGACCCTTCAACGCAAGGGCCCCATCCGCTTGCGGAGCGTCTGATCGAGCGGTACCGGGCCGGCGCATGGGACTTGCCGGTGCTTGAGGTCGCCGCCGGAGCCGGCCGCAACACGCGCGCGTTCAGCGCCGCCGGCGTGCCCGTCATCGCCACGCGCGATGACGAACCGTACACGCAACTCCCCGGCGAGCGCGACGCCTACGCCGCGGCCTTTTCATCGCACGGCTATCTACACGGCGCGACGGCGAAGGTGCGCGCGGGTCTCGCCGAGCTGCGCCGCGTGCTGCGGCCCGGCGCGCCCGTCTACCTCACCTTGGGTTCGATTCGCGACGAGCGCTTCGGTTTCGGCGAAGGGCTCGATGAGTGGACCTTCGCGCCCGGCGACGGACCCGAAATGGGGATCCCGCACGCGTACTTCGATCGCGACACGATCGTCGAACTGCTGCGCGGTTTCACGATCGAATCACTCGACGAAGTCGACGCAACGAACATCGTCGGCACCTGGGCCCACGACCCCGAAGACGAACCGCAAGACATCGTCCATTGGTTCGTCGTGGCGACGCGCGATTAAGGTCCACGGTTGCGACGGCATCGGCTCAGAACGGCGCCGGCACGCGCGTACGGTTAGCTGCTTCAATCGCATTTGTTATCTTCGCGGTAACGGGAGGCGTTCTGTTGACAACGCCGAGCCTCGCGGTTGATCACCTGCACATCGACGTATTTCCGCAAAATAACTTCAAAATGAGCGAAAATGTGCAGGCACGCCGGACCGGCGGTTCTTGCTGGCCGGGCCCGTTTTCTCGAACCGCAGAGTGCGGGGGAAAAGGGTCACTCGCTTTCAACCGCCCGCCAGGCAATATGAAAGAGTCGTGTTGGTTACATATCACGCTGGTCGACCCGGGCCCGGTGCATAAAATGCGCTGGGATGCGGCTATTACCAACCGGTCCGGATCGTGTCACCTGAAATTTGTGAACGATCATACCTTGGACTTTTACGTCGATACGTAGCGTTCGGTTTTAGTAGTCGGGCACCGACGGATCGATCGTGGCGCTCCAGTCGCGGATGCCGCCGGCGACGTTGACCGCGTTCGGGTAGCCGTTTTCGTTGAGGAACTTCGTCACGCGGCCGCTGCGCGTTCCGCCGTGACACATCACGGCGATCGGTTTGTCTTTGGGCAGTTCGGCGATGCGCACCGGAACGTCGCCCATCGGCATCGCCATCGCCCACGGGATCGACGCGACGGCCAGTTCGTCGGGCTCGCGCACGTCGAGTAAGATGAAGTCTTCGCCGGCGTCGTGTTTCTTCTTGAGGTCGGAGACGCTGATTTCAGTCACGGTAGTCCTAACGCCGGCTAGGCGCGGCGGGTGGCAATGAGATCGGTAACCGGGCTCGACGCGCTGGCGTAGAGCCGTTTGGGCATGCGGCCGGCGAGGTAGGCGTTACGGCCGGCGCTGACGGCGTCGCGCATCGCGAACGCCATCCGTTCGGGATCGGCAGCCGCCGCTATGCCCGTGTTCATCAGCAATCCGTCGACGCCGAGCTCCATCGCGAGCGCCGCGTCGCTCGCCGTTCCGACGCCGGCATCGACGATAACCGGCACCTTCGCGCGCTCCTTGATGATCGCGATCGAATACGGATTGCACAAGCCGAGGCCGCTGCCGATCGGCGCCGCCAGCGGCATCACGGCGGCGCAGCCCACGTCTTCCAGCCGCTTGCACGCGACCGGATCGTCGACGATGTACGGCAGCACGGTGAAACCGAGGCGCACGAGTTCCTCGCACGCGGCGATCGTTTCGGTGGTGTCGGGATAGAGCGTGTCGGGATCGCCGATCACTTCGACTTTGATCAGATCGGTGCCGAGCGCTTCGCGCGCCAGCTTCGCGGTGAGCACGGCGTCT